>OHAG01001122.1_pt1 | contig 18635 bp, 10 predicted proteins | sample 1577081 | NCBI WGS metagenome assembly OHAG01 (sample SAMEA3541513, study PRJEB24748) | human gut metagenome | biome: human gut; feature: human-associated habitat; material: faeces | place: China | collected 2012
CCACGGCTGGGCTGGTAGTCACTTCCGTATTCGAAGCGTTCCCGGGTCTGTCCGCAGTGCGTACCTACACGCGGTTGAGCTCCGCGCGCCCGCTGCCTATCGAGGCGGTGTCGTCGTTGAATCTGACGGTGCCGATGCGCGTCAACTGCGGCAAAATCGACCATTCCCGCGTATTCTGGGGAGACTCCGCGTGGGCGGTGGAAAACGATTGGCGCAGCCGTCCACTGCGCGACGTATCGGTGCGCAATCGCAATCAAGTCATCAATCCCGGCCAATCCAGCTCGCGATTCGCCATGAGCTCCGCCTCCACATGGAGCACCGGCGTGCATGAGCCGGCCGGCATCGTACAGGTCGAGGGCTCGCGCCGCCAATCGCGCGACTTCTCCGTAATGTGGCAGATCGAGCACAACGGCCCATGGGAATGGGAGGTCGGTGAGGATGATCCCGGTTTGCACATCAGCGCGTTCGGACCGGAATATCAGGACCACCATTGGTATACGGAGTTGGGTGAAGGCCATGATTTCGAATCGGTGCCGGTCTCCTTCGCGATCGCGGCCGGCGATTGGCAGCAGTCCGTCGTCGAAATGACATTGCAGCGCCGTGCGTTGCGTGCTGCCAAGGCCCGCGAATTAGGTCGTTCCGAGCAGTTCGAACGCACGCAGGGGCTCGTCGTCTACAACGATTACATGAACACCCTGTTCGGCGACCCGCGCTTGGAGAAGGAACTGCCGCTCGTCGAAGGCGCGGCACGCGTTGGCGCGGACATCTTCTGCATCGACGCCGGCTGGTACGACAGCACGGACGGCGGCTGGTGGGACATGGTCGGCGAATGGCAGGCCTCCACGAACCGTTTCGGCGAAGCCGGGCTCAAGGGCTTGGCCGACACCATCCGCGCGCATGGCATGGGCTTGGGATTGTGGCTCGAGCCTGAGGTGATTGGCGTGAAATCGCCGCTCGCCCAAAGTCTGCCCGATGGCGCGTTCTTCCAGCGCCACGGTGTGCGCGTATGCGATTCGGGCCGGTACCTGCTCGACTTCCGCTCGCCCGCCGCACGCGAGCACGTCACTCGCACCGTCGACCGGCTGATTGACGATTTCGGCGCGGTCTTCTTCAAATTCGACTACAACACCGTCCCCGGCGTCGGCACTGATCTCGACGCCGAATCCGCCGGCGCTGGCCTGCTCGGCCATTGCCGCGCCTATCTTGACTGGCTGGACGACCTGCGCCGCCGCCATCCGGACGTTATGATCGAAAACTGCGGTTCCGGTGCGATGCGCGCCGATTACGCGCAGTTGCAACGATTGGACCTGCAATCCACCTCCGACCAGTGTGATCCGCTGATTTACGCCGCGATCGCCGCCGGCGCCGGACTGACGATCCTGCCGGAACAGCAAGGCAACTGGGGTTACGCCCAGCAGGAGATGGACGATGAGACCGCCGTCTTCACGCTGGCCACGGGCATACTCAGCAGGTTGTACCTGTCCGGATTCATTGACCGCATGGACGAGCATCGGCTTGCCTTGGTGCGGGATGCGGTGGCCTTGCACCGCCGTGTGCTGACCGAGCAGCAGGAATTGGTGCCGTTCTGGCCGGCCCGTCTGCCTGATTTCGATGGCGATTGGCTCGTCGTCGGTCTGCGCCATCCGTCATTCCTCCCGTCGGAGGACGACGATCCGTGCGATTACATCATCGTCTGGCGTCGCGGCGGCACGCCTTCCGTGAACGTGCCGCTGTCCGAGGACTGCCATATCGAGCAGATCTTCCCGAATCCGGCCGTTCCCGAGCATGCGCCCGACGCCAAGCCGTGGACCGTCGAGCGCATGGACCCCGAGACGGTCCGGCTCAACGCGGCCACCTCCAAGCAGCCGTCCGCCCGCATCTTCGCCATCCGCCGCGCCTGAGCGGTTGCGACGGATGGACAATCGCGCCGCCTACAGGGCGAAGGCGGTTTCGATGGCGTCGTATTCGGCGGCCGTGATCGGCAGAATCGCGCCGTGACGCTTCTTCAGCGCGCCGAAATCGATATCGTCTGCGCGCTGCCAATCAGCCGGATCATGCGAGGCGAGCGAGGCGGCGCGGAACGACAGGTAGCCCTTGGACTCCGCGTACTGGTCGCACATCAGGCCGAATGGCATGGTCCTGCCGTTGACCACCTTCACGTCTTCGTCGTTGTAACGGAACAGTTCCGGCCCTTCCAAGTAGTGCATGGAATACCGGCCATTGCCGAAGATGTCGGTGAGCGTGCCCACATACGACCACTCATTCGGGTCGTCGGTGCGCAGCACCTCGTAGGTCGTCGCATACGGGTTACGGGTGCGTTCGATGGTGATTTCCGAGTCCTTGGACGCGCGGTACCACCAGCCGTCATCGTCGCGCAGCATGGTCGAATCGATGATCACATTCTTACGATCGATCCACTTGACCGGATCGGAGAACACCCTGAAATCAACGGTCGTCGCATAATACACATTCGTCGGATCGCCGAGCTCGTTGGCCAATGGATCCGCGGAGCTTTCGGCGTTGCTCTTCGTGGACCAGAACACGATCCACTGCCCGCGATTCGGATCCCAATTCGCCTCCGGAGCCCAAGCCATGCCAGCGTCCGGAATCTTCGAGGCCACGTCCACCAGGCGCGGCTCGCTCCAATGGACCAGGTCAGGGGAGTCCCAGATCACCAGGCCGGTCGATCCATTCGTGGTGGCGCCATCGTTCGGCCCCCAGCCGCCACGGTAATAGATGCTCAAATCGGTGGCCACAATGTGGAATCCACCACGTGGGTCGCGCACGATATGCGGGTCGCGCACGCCCTTCTCGCCGCCTAGCCACGTCAACGCCGGACTGCCGGCCGGGCGCAGATCCCTCCAATGCACGCCGTCGCGGCTCAGCGCGAAGTACAGCTGTTCGTCGGTGGGATTGCGTTCCTCGCCGATGAAATGCACGAACAGATAGGCCTGGGTGTCGATGCTCATGATGCTCCTAGAGATTCCTTGATGAATGATGGCGATTGATTCCGATTGAGTGATTCCGATTGAGTGGGATTGGCCGCGAAGGCTGCTGCCTATGGCGGATTGCCTGCCATCGGGGCGTTATCCTCAGACCGCGGTCGATTCCCGGTCCACCAGCTGGTAGCCGATGATGGCCCGTCTTGGCGGCAACGCCTCGTCTGCTCCATGATCGATACGCTCGGACAGCATGTCGACCGAGAATTTCGCAAGCTGCGTGAAATCGACCTGGATGGTGCTCAACGCCGGCGTCGTGTACGACCCGGAGGTCACGCCGTCGAAACCGATCACCTTCACGTCCTGCGGCACGCGCAGTCCGCGGTCCGCGAGCCCGCGTATCACGCCGAACGCCGCGAAATCGTTGGCGCAGCACGCGCCGTCGAACTCGGTGCCACCATGTCCGCTCCGTGCGGCGAGAATACGTTCCGCAATCGCATGCCCGGCGATGATGCCATTGGCCACATCCCCGGCTTCGAACACCATCGACTCGTCATAGGGCAGTCCGGCGTCGGACAGCGCTCCGCATGCGCCGCGCAATCGCAGAGCGAACGCGTTCTGGGCATGCGCCAGATCGGCGCGGGGGGCGAACCGGTGGCCGACGATCGCGATATTGCGGCATCCGCGGTCGATGAGATGCTGCATCGCCGCGCGTTCGGCCTCCTCGTTGGGGAAGTTCACGGCATCGACGGTCGGCGTCTCCTCGCAGGCGTCCAGCAGCACGAATGGTCTGCCGCCATTGAGTTTGGACAGCGGCACATTTGTGCCCAAGCCTGTGGCGTGCAGGATCTCGCCATCGAACAGCTGCCCGGAGAACGGATTGCTGCTCAGCGCGTGCTCGGCAGCGTCCGGCGAATACTGCGTCTGCTCGATGAATGGAATAAGTCCGCGGGACACGATTTCGTTGCTCAACGCCTGCGTGAGCTTTGAATAGAACGGCGAATCGAATTCGTTGACGATGACGTGGATGATGTTGCTGCGGCCCGATTTGAGCATGCTGGCCGTCAGATTGATGCGGTAATTGAGTCTCTTCGCTGCGGCGATCACTTTGGCGCGGGTCGATTCCTTGACGCCTGGCTTGCCGCGCAGCGCGTTCGACGCGGTCATGGGGGAGACGCCCGCTTCCGCGGCCACGTCGCGTAGCGTCGGTGTGCTGCTGGTCATATGCCGCTCCTTGAACAATACGATTGATATGTAACGATATTATATTTTTTCGATTCTGTAAAATCGTTGCAAATACAAAGACTCACCGACGTATTGTGTCCATTGCGGACGCTTGGATTTGCGCTAGAATATGTAACGATACATATATGGTTCGCATGACGGCGTCCGGCTTTTGCCACCGCTGCGTCATAGCGGCCCCGAACGAAGAGAGGTTCGATGACGATCCCAACCACCGTTTCCGTCGCCCCGGCTGACGAATATCCGGCTGACGGCCACACCATGACCGACAAACTCACCGCCACACTCGACAAAGCGGGCGTGCGCGCCATCAGCACCGACCTGTGGGGCATCTTCTTCGAAGACATCAGCTACTCCGGCGACGGCGGCCTCAACGCCGACCTCGTGCAGAACGGCGCCTTCGAATACAACCGCGCCGACTCCATCGATTGGAGCAACTACAGCTTCTGGCGCAAAATCGTGCCGGAAGGCTCGTTCGCCGCGTTCTGCATCCATGACAACGACCCGGTCGCCACCGAAAACCCGCATTACGCGACGGTGGAAGTCGAACACGCCCCTGCCGCGCTGGACAACACCGGCTGGGACGGCATGGTGTTCCACGCCGGAGAAACCTACGATTTCACCGCCTGGATGCGCGTGCGATCGGAAAGCGCGATGCCGGTGACGGTCTCGCTGCGCGGAGACGACGGCAGCATCATCGCCGAAAACACCATCACCGTCTCAGCCTCGGCATGGACGACATACCAAGCCTCGCTGACCGTTCCTGAGCACGGCGATGCCGGCTCGAGCGTGGCCACACAGGGCACATTGCGCCTGACCTTCGACGGCGAAGGCGTCATCGACCTCGACTTCGTCACCTTGGAGCCACGCACCACCTACCGCGGCCTCAAGCACTTCCGCCCGGATTTGGTGGAGGCGCTCGCCGACCTCAAACCACGATTCATGCGATTCCCCGGCGGCTGCATCACCCACGGCCTCGGCATGGACAACATGTACCACTGGGACCGCACCATTGGACCGGTCGAGCATCGTCCGCACAACTTCAACCTCTGGGGCTACCACCAGTCATTCCGCATCGGCTACTACGAATACCTGTGCCTGTGCGAAACAATCGGCGCCAAGCCGCTGCCGGTGCTGCCCGCCGGCGTGAGCTGCCAAAACACCAGCCAAGGCCCGGTGCCGGTGGCGCAGGAGGATATGCCCGCTTACATCGATGAAGTGCTCCACCTCATCGAATTCTGCAACGGCAGCACCGCCACCGAATGGGGTGCCAAGCGTGCCGCCATGGGCCATCCGGAGCCGTTCGGCCTCGAATACCTCGGCATCGGCAATGAGGATCTCATCGACGACGTGTTCAAGAACCGCTTCCAGCAGATTTTCGACGCCGTCAAAGCCGCATATCCGGACATCGTCGTCGTCGGCACCGTCGGTCCCGCCCCCAGCGGTCAGGATTACGAGGAAGGCTGGAAGTACGCGCGCGAAGCGGGTCTGCCGATTGTCGACGAACATTCCTACCAGTCGTCCAGCTGGTGGTTCCACAACCTCGACCACTACGACCACACGGACCGCAAGGGACCGAAGGTCTACCTCGGCGAATACGGCTCCTGGAACACCCAACTGATCAACGGCCTGTCCGAAGCGGCCTTCATGGGACGCATGGAACTCAACGGCGATGTGGTGGCCATGGCCTCCTACGCCCCGCTGTTCGCCAAGAATGGGCACCATAGCTGGAATCCGGACCTCATCTACTTCGACAACGAACGCGCCTACCATCCCTACAGCTATTGGGTGCAGCAGATGTACGCCACCACCACGGCCGACACTGCGTGGCCCGTCACCGTCGAAGGCCCGTCCACGCTGCGTCGCAGCCTGCCGGACACCGTGAAACTACGCATCGCGGGCAACGCCAAAGCCGACCTCAACAACATCACCATCACCACCGCAGCCGGGGACGCAATCGACCTCGGCAACGTGGCCTACGACGGCAGGACCATCGACACTCCGCTCGACCTGCATGCGGATTCCTACAGCATCGACGCCACCGTCGTCTACTACGAAGGCAAATGGGGCATGGACCTCATCTGTGGCGATATCGACGGCAAGAACCACAACATCATCTCACTTGGTCGAGGACACAGCGTGCGCGTGGTCCGCGACGGCACCGCCTATGCGCTTGCCGGCACCGAAGTCTCCATGAACGAAGTGCGGCCGGGCACCACGTGGCAGGTGCACGTTAACGTCACCGACCGCGGCCAAGCCATGAAGCTGTACATCGATGGAACGCTGATTGCGGATGGCACGGAGGTTAAGGACGAGCCAAGGCGTACCGTCACCGTATCACGTAATGACAAAGCCGGAGAGACCTACGTGCGCGTGGTCAATGCCATGGACGCGCCAATAAGCGTCGACCTACGTCAGATTCTTGCCGAGTTGAATATTTCCACAGCATCGGCGGCATCCGCCACGGCCACCGTCCTAGCCGGAGACAATCCGTATGCGGGACAGGTCGGTGAGGAATCACCGACCAGGCCGCGGCAGACCGCGATTGATCTGACAGACGGCGACTACACGGCACCGGCATGGTCGTTCACCACCATCACGATTAAGTGACGTGTATGCCGCGAAACGGGCGGACCCTCGTTTGAACCCTCGAACGAGAGTTCGCCCGCAGTGCAGGGCCAATCGGGACTAATCTGGAAAACATGAGCAAGCACCACCGCAATCGCAATTGGGCCCCGGCCCCGCAGCCGCTGCCCGAAGACGCGCACGTCATCGACAACCACACCCACGTCGCATCCGTCGTGCCCTTCTCCCAAGCCATGAGTCACGAAGCCATGGAAAAAGGCCAAGGCGAAGTACCCGTCTACAGCGTCGACGAACTGCTGGAACAAGCCCAGAAAGTCGGCGTCGAAGGCGTAATCGACTGCGGTTGCGAGCTGCCCAACCTCATGACCGCCATCGACATGGCCCGCGAGCATCCCGGAACCGTGCACGCCGCAATCGCCATACACCCCAACGAAGCCGTGCTGCACGGCCACCGCGGCGCACCCGGCCCCGACGGCCTGCCCATCAAATACAAGCCCTGGCACGACATCCCCTTCGACGAAGCCATGGCCGAAGTACACCGCCTCGCCACCACCTACCCCAACCAGGTCGTCGCCATCGGCGAAACCGGCATGGACCTGTTTCGTACCGGCGAATCCGCCAAGGAACTGCAACGCGAGGCGTTCCGCGCCCACGTCGCGCTCGCCAAGGAACTCAACCTGCCCATGCAAATCCATGACCGCGACTCGCACAAGGAAGTCATCGAAACGTTGCTCGCCGATGGAGCCCCCGAACGCACCGTGTTCCATAGCTATTCGGGAGACGCCGAAATGGGTGAAATCGCCCGCGAAAACGGTTGGTATCTCAGCCTTTCCGGCACATCCAGCTACAAAGGCAACGACGGAATCCGCGAATCGGCGAAACTCGTCGGCATGAGCCACGTCATGGTCGAAACCGATGCCCCCTACTTAAGTCCGATGCCCTACCGCGGCCGCACCAACGCGCCGTATATGATCCCGTACACCCTGCAGGCGCTCGCCGACTATCTTGACAGACCGTTGGCTGAAATCGCCAAAGCCACGCGTGAAACGACGCGCGAAGTGTACGGCATCTAAAAAGAATGGCGATTTCGCGGTAATCCCGTGGCGGTTCCGTGACGGTCGCATGGGCCTCAACGTAACAGTTGCGTAATCGCCAGAAAATAAGCAAAATGCAAACGATTAAGCATATATGAATTTCATGCGTGACGTGCCGAATCACGTGTGAAGATTTGACAATGGTTTGCCAAGCTCCTAGTGTCACACCTTGCGTTTTATTTTGGGGAGCGGGTTGGAAGGCCCGCCACTTGGAGGAAGCGTTATGGCTAACGAGCCGAACGAAGAAGAACAGCCGCTGCTTCACGCAGCGACGTACACGCAGGCGCCAAAGGTCTCGCACAAGGTCCTGACCAAGGAGGAGCGCCAGACGCTCATCAAGGAGCACGAGGCGCAGCAGCAGGAAGCCGCGAAACTTGACGAGGCCGCCAGCAAGGGCCGCATCGGCCGCTGGTGGAGCCGTCTCCAGTCCGGCCCGGACAAAATCACGCCGGCCATGGCCATCGTGGCGCTTGGCGTGGTATACGGCGACATCGGTACCTCGCCGCTGTACACCATGCAGACGTTCCTCAACGGCCAAGGCGGTTTGGCGCATACGGATCGCGCCGCGGTGCTGGGCATCCTGTCGCTGGTCTTCTGGTCGATCACGCTGATCACCACCGTCAAATACGTGTTCATCGCCATGCGCATCGACAACAACGGCGAAGGCGGCATCTTCGCACTGTATTCGCTGATCCGCAAATATGGGGCATGGCTTGCGATTCCCGCCATGCTGGGCGGCGCCGCGTTCCTCGCCGATTCCGTGCTTACGCCGGCCGTCTCGATCAGCTCGGCAGTGGAAGGCTTGGAAACACTGCCGCTGCTGGAACCGATCATGAGCGAAAACAAAGAACTGACGCTGATGATCACCATTGTGATCATCGTCTGCCTGTTCGCAGTGCAGTCGCGCGGTACCGAACGCATCGGCCGCACGTTCGGCACGGTGGTCATGATCTGGTTCTCGTTCCTCGCCGTCGTCGGCTTGGTGAACTTGAGCTCCGATTGGAGCGTGCTTGAAGCGCTGAATCCGGTGTACGGCGTGGAGTTCCTCTTCAGCCACCACAATGCGGCAGGCCTCGCCGTCATGGGCACCGTGTTCCTGTCCACCACCGGCGCCGAAGCGCTGTATTCCGACATGGGCCACGTCGGCCGCGGCAACATCTACTTCACGTGGCCGTTCATCAAGATCGCCCTTGTGTTCTGCTATTTCGGCCAGGGCGCGTGGATGCTCAACCATTGGGACGACACCGCGTACAACCACATGCACGGCCTCAATCCGTTCTTCGAAATGATGACCCCGTCCGTACGTTACGTGGCGGTGCTGCTGTCCGTGTGCGCCGGCGTGATCGCTTCGCAGGCGTTGATCACCGGCGCCTACACCATGGTTTCCGAAGCGACGCGACTCAACTGGATGCCCCACCTGCAGGTGCGCTATCCGGCTCGTACCCGCGGCCAGCTGTACATTCCGGTGGTCAACGCTGTGCTGTGCGTCTCCACCCTGCTGGTTTTGGCGATGTTCCGCGATTCGGAGCATATTTCCGCCGCGTACGGCCTGGCATTGACCGTCACGATGATCACCACGACGATTCTGCTGGCCGTCTACATTTGGCACGATGGCAAGCGCGTCGGCGCGGTCGTGTTCACAGTGGTGTTCCTGGCCATCCAGTTCCTGTTCTTCTTCGCTTCGATGGCGAAGTTCCTGCACGGTGGCTGGTTCACCATGCTGCTGACATTGGCGATTCTGCTGATTATGTACACGTGGAACGAAGGCACGAAGCTGGAACGCGCGCAACGCCGGCATATGCAGCCCGCCGATTGCGTGCCGGTTCTGAAGCAGCTTCATGAGGACGATTCGATTCCGTATTTCGCGGACAACATCGTCTATCTGACGTCCGATCCGGAAATGAAGCGTGTCGATACCGACATCTTCTTCTCGATTTTCGCGGACCATCCGAAGCGCGCCCGCGCATGGTGGGCGGTGTCGGTGGAAACGTCCGACAACCCGTTCACGCGCGAGTATTCGGTGGAGAATTTCGGCACGGACTTCCTGTTCCGCGTGCGTATTCGCTTGGGCTTCAAGGTGTCGCAGTCGATTCCTGCATATATCCACCAGATCATGAACGATCTGTCGAAGTCCGGCGATCTGCCCAAGCAGACCACCCGCTACCCGAAGCTGGATGCCGATCCGAACATCGGACCTATCCGCTACGTGCTGATTCACAAGGCGTTGATGCCCGAGTCGAAGGTGTCCCAGAAGGGCGCGATCTCACTGCAGATCAAGTACGCGATTCGTCATTTGGCCGGCTCTCCGGTCAAATGGTTCGGACTCGCTCCCTACAATCCGCTGATTGAGATTCAGCCGCTGTTCCTCGCCACCGAGCGTCCGCCGCGTCTGAAGCGCGTGTGAATCCGCTCTGCGAGCACGGCTTATCTACGCAAGGAGGGCTGGGACATTTCGTTTGTGACCGTAGGCTTGGCCGAACGGCCTTGAGCGTGTCACGAACGAGATGCCCCAGCCCTTTTCCTTTGGCTGAATACCGCCAAGTCCGCAGGAGGACCGGCATATCCTATTACCGACACGCTCCGGGCCGCTCAGGCCGAGTTTTTACGGTCTGCAACAGGATATGTCGGTCCTCCTGCTCGTTTGCGGGACAACTTACGTTCGTGACGTGCGTTTTGCGACGTGCGATGCGTATGAATCGGCGGCTGAATCGCAGGCTATAACCAACTCCGATAACGGCACGCGCGCGTCGAAACCTGCCGTCGCTAAAGTAATCAACCATGTGCAGATTACTTGGATTCGCGACGGCAGGCAGCAACACCAACCTCAATGGCGTGCTCGGCATGCAGAACGTGCGCGATTTCCGAAATCTGAGCGAGATCCACAACGACGGCTGGGGCGCCGCGCTGATCACCGTGCCGGACGAATCGCCATACCGTCGCGACGGCGGTGCGCCGACTCCGGAAACCGGCACCGCGATCTACAAAAACACCATCGCCGCCCGTCATGATCCGATTTTCGACGAGCTCGCCAACACTCCGGCCCGCGGCGGCCTGTGGCATCTGCGCCTGGCCAGCTCCAACCTGCCGCTGATTCTTGAAAACCAGCAGCCCTTCTATGCGAACGGCCTGAGCTTCATCCACAATGGCGACATTTCTGACGACCAGGGCCGCAACATCATTACGAATCGCGCGTTCCCGGTCGATCCGAGCATCGTGCAGTCCACCGGCGGCCGTTCCGATTCCGCCATTTTCTTCGCCGTCATCCTGCAATACATCGGCTTTGGCTTCGCACTCGACGAGGCGGTGGCGCAGGCCGTGCGTGAACTGCGCAAAAGCTATCCGAAGTCCAGCTACAACTGCATGATCCAAAGCCAGGACCAGTTCATCGCCCTGTGCGCGGCCGGCCGTGAGGTCACGTCCAAGCGCATCGTCGAAATCTACGACCAGTACGGTCGTGGCGAGCAGGCGCGCGACTACCGCGTGCTGCGCTACCGTGCGCTCGGCGGAAACGACGATCAGTCGAAGGGCGTGGTCGTGGCCAGCTCCGGTTTCGACCAGCGCGCCGAAGACGGCTGGACCCGCCTCGAAAACGACCAGATGATCGTGGCTTCCAACCGCACCGGCGAATTCCGCGTCCGTTCCATCTGATTTTCCGCACATAACGTCCCCGCGTATCGTGCCGTCCGCTGCGGGCAGCTGATGAATGCTCGTTTTAAGGCGGCATTCCTTGGAACATCGTTGACAAGACGGGGAAACCGTTGAATCCGTGTCCGTTCATTCGGGATTCCCCTGGTGTGGTGTATGAATCCCTTCGGCTGTTGGGAACCGTTTTGGAAACTGCGTCAGGAACCGTGTGATGGGCGTGATGGAACGTGCCTAAGATGGGCGTATGACGAACGAATCGAACGAAACAACCGAATCGAACAAGCCGACGACCGGCTATATCCCCACTCTTGCGCAAGTGGATGAGCTACATCGCAAAATCGCGCAATCGCAAGCCGCATACGACCTCATCCACGGCCATTGCGTGGTCGTGGCCGACATCGCCCGCCGCATGGCCCGCCGGCAGAATGCACTGTTCACCCGCCGCTGCACCCTGCCGACGGACGCTCCCGAAAAAACCGGCGACTTCGGACTGGAACTGACGAAAGACAATACCGGCGAGGAATCGCTCGGCATGTTGCACATGCCTGCGGTGCCGTCCACGGAAGGGCTGACCGGAGGTACCGTTCCGCCGCGGCTCATCGACGAGCATCTGGTGGTCATTGGCGGTTTGCTGCACGACATCGGCACGTATTTCCTGCTCAAGCAGGACGGTTCCGACGGCGAACCGCTCAAATTCGACGGTCCGCACTATGTTCAGCACGGGCTCAAAGGCTACGAATACTTGCTGAACGAGGGCGTTGACGAATCGATCGCCCAGTTCGCACGCAACCACACAGGTGTGGGCCTCACCCGCGAAACCGTGGAATCGCAGGGATTGCCGTTGCCCCCGGCCGACTACGTGCCGATGAACCTCGAGCAGGAGGTCGTCATGGTGGCGGACAAGTACAACAGCAAGTCGATTCCGCCGAAGTTCCTGACCGCCGAAGCCTACACGCGCAAGGCCGCCCGTTTCGGCGAAAGCAACAAGCGCGAATGGCTGCGCCTTCTGGAACGTTACGGCGTCCTCGACGTCAAACCGCTCGCCGAGCAGTACCACATGCGCATCGCCGAGTAGCGAACCTACTTATCTCGCTTATGAATGGCGGATTTCGGTGTCTGCCGGATGCTATCTCGCTTATGAATGGCGGGTGTCTCAGGAAGACTAGGTGTTAGGGGGCAAGTTCAATCCCCTCTAAGTCTCATGCGGCAAAACCATCCGCCATCTATAAGCGAGATAGCACGCGTCGAGCGGAAAAATCCGCCATTCATAAGCGAGATACACCCGAAAATTCCTCGAAGCCTGGCTGCCGCCCGAGTTTTGCGCACTGAAAACCGCTATCTGTGGCACTTCTCTTTTCCCGCCATACATTAGGGGGTATAAAACAGACCCTCTAACTCACGAGGCGTCAAACGATCTGCCACACATAGCGGTTTGAGATTCCAAAGATGAAAGAGTCTGCCACACATAGCGCATATGACATGTTTTTAGCGGTGTGTCACCGCAAACCAGCGCGAATCGGCACGAACCAGAATCAGCACGAAAAAAGCCTTGCGGACTGGCATGCAACACCAGTCCGCAAGGCTTTCGCCTCGCAGAACGCCGCTCGCTACTCAAGCTCCGCGCAATGTTCCATCTGATCGGCGACCTCCGGATTATCGGTCACCACAATAATCGCACGCTTACGATCTTCATCGCGCTTGGCCTTCTTCAGCAGCCCCAGCACCACGGCGGCGTCGTCACGGTTCAATCCAGCGGTCGGCTCGTCGGCAATAATCACCTCCGCCTCGCAGCTCAGCGCACGCGCGATTGCCACACGACGCTGGTCCAACGCACTCATCTTGCCCACCGGCAGACCGGAAGTCACTTCCTCGAATCCCACGCGCTTGAGCAGCTCGCGCGCAATCACCGGCTTGGGCTGCAGGAAATTGCGGTTCGACGCGTCCATGGCGTACAGCACGTTGCCTTCCGCGTCAAGGTCGCCGCGCACGGCGAACCGCTGCGGAATGAAACCGATGCGGTGTCCAAGCACGTCGACCGGTGTCGCGTCGGCGAGGTTCGTGCTTTTGTGCATCACGTTGCCGCTGGTCGTCCGCATCATGCCGACCATGGTGGCCACCAGCGCCTGATGCTGTTCGACATCTTCGGCATCCACCAGCACCGCGTGGGTCGCGCCGGCATGGAACGCCAGGGAAACGTCGTCGAGCACGTCACGTCCGGTTTTGCGGTTGTGCACCGTCACATGGTCGAGCGCGAATGTCGGGTTCGCTTTGAAGAAGAATGCGTCCTTCTTGCGATGATGTTTGATTTCGCGGTCGATCTGCGATGACACGCTGGTTGCGGAGTCCGCCTGTACGGTTTCGTGCTGGTCGAGCGACTGTTCGTCGTCGGTCGCGCCCAATGCGAGCGTTTCGTTCACGCGATTCGCGTTGTCGCTGGCAACGCTGTCTTCCGTGGCGATGCCTTCCGTATTTTCCGCGTTTTCTGCCGATTCGGTTGCGATGGAATCGCCTCCATCGTCATACACCACCGCGAAATCGACCGATTCGATCGACGTGGCCATATCGGTTTCGCCCGCCTCGATGTCCGCGTTTTCCGCAGCATCGTTGTTCAATGCTTCGGTTTCGTTGTCTTTCACGTCTTTCTCGCTCATGCGTTCACCTCCGTACGTTCCGTCGACTCGACTGTTTCCTCCGGCTCGTCTGCGTTCTTCGCTTCGGCAGATTCGTTCGAATCGTCAGAACGGCCTGCGAACAGCTGACCCAAATCGAAGAATCCCACGCGCATGAACGCGATGATGCCCAGAACCAGGCAGGCGCCCAGTCCGTACCAGATCATGTTCCACACGGATGCGGATGTGATGGCCACAGCCTGTCCACCGGCCCATGCGGTGCCAAGCGGCTTGGCCAGCAGCGCGCCGGCAATCAATCCGATTGCCCAGCCTGGAACGGTCATCATGAACGTTTCCAGCATGAATTGCCATCCCAAACGTCCCTTGGTGACGCCGGAAACCATCGCCATGCCGATTTCGTCACGGCGTCCACCGATCGCGGCCCACAGCACCAATGCCAGCAGCGCGAGCCCGCCGACGATCAGGGTCGCCAACAACGCCGTGCGCGCGGCCTTGGCGGCGGCGTCCAGCGGTGCGATGCGCTTCTTGTACGCATCAAGCGACGGCGATGAGATTGTGAACTTCGACGTGTCCAGCTTGGCCTTTGTCACCAGTCGCACGAACTTGTTGTATGTGGCCGGATCGGTCAGCGTGAAGATGATGTTGAGGTTCGGGATGGCCCAGCCCTTGGTGCCGGCCACATCCAGACCGCTTTGCGCGAAGTTGATGTACGACGTGTACACCACGTTCTCGCGGTTGTCTTTCGCGTATTTCGCGTCGGAACCGTATCCGGCCGGCGTCTCGCCGGTGTACTCGTAGATGCCGCGCACGGTGAATTTGTAGGTTTCGGAAGCCTTCGTCGGATTGCCGACGGTCACCTTGTCGCCCACTTTGAGATTGTTCTTCTTGGCCACTGCCTGAGAGACCAGCACGCCGTCGTTGGCCGTCTTGTAGTTCAGCTGCTTGCCCTTGACCACTTTGAACGTGCCGTAGTCGTTGATTTTCGCCGCATCGTTCGTGTAGAAGGCTTGCAACGTCAGGTTGCCGCCGGTCTTGTCCTCGCTCGTGTCGCTTTTCGCCGCGATCGCCTGCAGCGACTTGCTGGCGCGCACCGGCACCGACGTGGCGAGCGTGTATTCGAACGTCAAGTTGTTCTTCTGCACCGCTTCCGCGTACTTGGTGTACATGTCCCACGTCATGTAATTGGCGGTGTAATTGGAGTCCGCACCGTCGCGTTTCGCAGTGACTTTCGCGCTCGGCCGAATTACCGCCGAAGCTTTCTGCGATTGGTATGTTTCGTTATTCGCCTTGTCGTCGGCTCTCAGCACCGCCAGATCCACGGCGGCTGAGAACGACACCAGCAGTGCAAGCAAAGCCGTCAGCGCGGTACGCCATTTGACGCGACCGAGCGCAGCCCATGCGTTCTTGAGAACGAACATGCGGTACTTCTCCAGTTCTCTGTAGTTACGCGTCGACGCATGCCGACGCCAGCGTTGGCCGGGACGCACACAGTCAAGCAACGACAGCGAGTACGCTCACAGCGCAATGCGCCCCGTGCAATCATCCTGCCCATCCAACGTGATTGTTTTCTTGCGCAACACTGTTATACCTCTGTGTGAAGTCTGAATACTTCCTGAAAATCGAAGGTTGGATAAGCGGCGATTTTGTTCCTGCTCGCGCTCGTCTCCGCTCTACGTCCGCCTATTCTTCCCGCGTTCCACGTCCGTCTTGCGCCCATCCCGCGCATGTTCCATCCGTTTTTAGATGCCTTTCCAGCTTTTGTTGCCGCACGGTCCAGTTTTGAATTACAAAATGCAGGTGCGATTGCGATTTGTGGCTTGCTTTCGCGGCTTCGGCTACGATGGATGGCGATGAAGCAGCACAGCACAGACAATACGATTCCCACAGCGGCCGACGACGCAGTCGATGAAGCCGACAGCGCAGTCGCCGCAAGCAAGACGACAGACGAAACGACGGCTAAAACGACGGACAAGATATCAAGCAAGACAACGAACGATACTTTGCCTTTGCCTTGCGATTCCGCCGTTCCCCGCTTATCCCGCATCGCACTGCCGGTCTGTTCCGCCATCGGCGTCGCGCTCGCCGCTGCGATCGTATGGGCTTGGTTTCCGCACGGTTCCGCCGCTTGGACGAACCCATTGCACGAAATCGACGCGCCCGCGCACTATTACTTCATCCGCAAGATCCTCGGCGAAGGCGTCGGCGCGGCCACCCACCTGTGGCCGAACGACGAATACTATCCGCCGTTGTTCCATCTGCTTGCAGCCGGCATGATTAAGCTCGCCAGCTTGTTCGGCGTCAATCTGTCGATTTACGCCGCGTTCAACACGGTCTGGCTGGCCACATCCGGCTTGGTTTGGCCGATTGCGATTCAGCTGTACGCTTCCTATTTCACGCGTCGCCTGTCGCATTCGGCACAATCCGTATGCTCCCCCCGATTTGCGAACGCACGAAAGTCCTCGGCCCGCAATGTCGCGTCTGTCGTAGTTCCGCTATTCCCCACGATACTCGCGCTCATCATCCCCCCGCTCGCCGTCGCTTCCGCCTCGCACCCCTTCCAAATGCTGGCTTCCGGTCCGCTGATCGCCTTCGGCCTGGCCGCCACGCTTCTGCCGTTCTGGCTGTACGCCACACTTCGCCTGCTCGACGCGCTCGCCACCCGCGAACACCTCGTCAAATGGATCATATGGTTCTTCGTCACTGCCGGCGTCTGCATGTTCGCCCATCCGCGCATCGTGTTCACCTGGCTCCTGCTCATGGCCCCCTTCGTGCTGACGCGACTGCCGTGGAAAGCCATCGCAGGCCTCGCTGGCGTAGTGGTTCTCGGCGCCGCCGTGTTCCTCGTATACATGATGTCCAGCTACAAATCGGACCGCTACTTCAATCCCGCCAGCTGGTTCCACACCTTCGTTCCGAACCGCACGGTGCCCGAAGCGCTCAAAATCTACGTCACCGACAATATCGGCGGCGTGAAAGGCTGGTTCATGGCCGCAATCGTGCTGATCGCGTTTGCCGTCACCGTCGCAGCCATCATCCGCCCGCAATGGTTCGCCGCCAATCGCGCCGATTCCGCTACTGTGCCCGGCGCTTCTGCGATTGACCGTGCATCCGATAGCACGTCAGCGCAACCGCACGAACAGGTTGCCGATTTTGCGGCTATGCCTGCCGATCGTAGGAATCGCAAGACTTCCGCCAGCTACCGCACTCCACGTTCCGACGCCTCGCAACTCCGCCGCGACGCGATCGCCATTCTGCTGGCCTTCTTCCTGGTCGGTCTCGTCTACGTCTGCTCGACCGCGCTGACTGGCTGGTTCCCCAACATCGTGGCCGCCGCCTGGTATCGCGCCGAAACCCGACCGCTTACCATGATTCCGTTCGGCGTGCTGCCGCTGATCGTCTTCGCCGCCGTCGTATTGTTGCGTGCCGGCCGTCTGCCGAACGTCACGAAAATCATTGCGATTGTTCTGCTTGCGGCGCTCGCCATTTCCTGCCAATTCGGCAATACTGTTCGTTCCGCCCTGTCGGATGCCGTCTATGCGAATATGACGATTGACGATGCGCGGCCGGACGAGCAGCTCACTGCCACGAAGGAGAAGATTCTCAAGAAGGTGGTGAAGGAGACTGGTACCGATTCGGTGGTGGTTTCCGATCCTCTGAACGGTTCCATGTATGCGACGGCGATGTACGGCGCGGATATGCTGTTCCCGATTTACAACGCGAAGGCCGAGAAGAATGGTGCGATTTTCGGACAGACGGAGAATGCGTTCGCGTCGGGCGACGGCAAGGCGCTGACGAATACCGTCTGCCCGCTGAGCGCGGATGGCGATGCATACTTCCTGAGCATGGGCGGCCAGGCGCCGAGCCTGCAGATGTTCACGTTCAAGCAGCAGTACGACACGTTCCACGATCAAAAGCTGATCGACCAGTACGCCAAAGATGGCACGATGCGCAAGGTTCAGGATTATTCGAATATGGCTTCATATGCGAAGGGCTGGGCGTTGTACCAGTTCAACTGCCAGTGATCACGTGTGTTGCGTGGCTGCGTGGCGTCGAGATAGGCGATTGGGAGAACAAGAGGCTCTGATTTGTCAAGTTTCGACACGCCGATGGAACGTTGGATTTCCAACGGTTCACGCGTTGTTCGTGCGGCCCGGGTTGCGCGGATCGCGATCGTGCTGTAAGTTTATCTCTTGCTGCCGCTCAGCGAGTGGTCCGGTTCACTCCGGATTGCGAGGTGGGTGAGTGGTGGTGGTTTGAGAACTCAAGAGCGTATTTGTACTACTTCTTTATAGTCAATGATTGCCAGTTCGTTGCCGGCCACGCTGACGCGTGGTGCCGAGGGATCGGTCAAACGGCGGCGAGGTTTTTGTGCGATGCGCCTTTCCTTATAAGGCGATCGTCAATTTTCTTAGATGAGAGTCACATGTTGGCTTTCCGCATAAGTTTTTTTGTGGAGGGTTCGATTCTGGCTCAGGATGAACGCTGGCGGCGTGCTTAAC
>OHAG01001129.1_pt1 | contig 18577 bp, 15 predicted proteins | sample 1577081 | NCBI WGS metagenome assembly OHAG01 (sample SAMEA3541513, study PRJEB24748) | human gut metagenome | biome: human gut; feature: human-associated habitat; material: faeces | place: China | collected 2012
GAGCACCTGACTCTTAATCAGGGTGTCTGAGGTTCGAATCCTTGATGATCCACCAAATCAAAGGAGATGCGTTGCATCTCCTTTTTTACTGCCCTTTTTCTTCTGCTTTATAAAGAACATTAAAAATCGCCAGCCCACAATGAGCTGGCGATTTTTTCTGTCTTTAGAAACCATTCCCCTCAAACATTAATCTTCCCCTGTCTGTAAGATATCCCCCGCAAGGATATCCAGATGGAATATATTATTTTTCTCCGTATCAGATTCCTCCCGGATTATCTCAGGTGAGTAAGAACTGTTCGAACACATAATTCCCTATAGCTGCCCCATGAGGTGTCATATGGATCATTCCCTCATCTTCCCTGAGCAGCTTCTGTCTTTTCAGTACTTCCACTGTATCCTTATAATAAGTTTCCAGCGGATTTCCGTACCTTTCCTCAAAAGCCTTCCGGCTGAATCCTTCCCGCATGCGAAGATGCATAAAGCAATATTCTTCAATTTCTTCATAAACAGAAAGCTCTGTCTTTTCTTCCGGAGGAAGCTGCCCTGAAAGCAAAGCGCGTATATATTGCCTTATTCCGGGAACATCTTCAAAACGCATATGTCCAATGCGCGAACAGGCGGCCGGCCCCAGCCCCAGATAATCGTCAAGACGCCAGTATTTCATATTATGCCGGGAACGATATCCCTTTCTGGCAAAGCTGGAAATTTCATATCTTTCCAGTCCGTAATGAGGAAGAATTCTGCACATGGCCTGATACATCTGCCAGCTTTCCAGTTCATCCGGGCGCTGCAGCAGACCTTTTCTCATAAGCTGTCCAAAACGTGTTCCTTCTTCAATAATCAGACTATATACTGACATATGATTGACCGGGAGATGCACAGCCCAGAGCAATGATTTTTCAAAATCCTTTACTGTCTGCCCAGGGAGTTCATACATCAGATCCAGACTGATATTATGAATTCCTGCCCGATAAGCACGGCGAATGGCCGCCGCTGCCTCACTGGCCGTATGTCTCCGCCCCAGAAAAGAGAGCAGAGTGTCATTATTCGTCTGCACTCCTGCGGAAACCCGGTTAATTCCCATCCCCTTTACAGCGGACAGGTAATCCGCTGTCATATCGCACGGATTCATTTCCATCGTAATTTCTGCCTGTCTGTCTATGGAAAAGCACTGATGCAGTGTATCCATGATGACCCACAGAGACTCCGGAGAAAGCATAGAAGGGGTTCCCCCTCCAAAATAGACAGAATCACATATACGGTTTCTGAATTGCGGGCTTCTCAGTCTTATTTCCTCGCAGAGGGCCTGTACATACCGCTCATCAGTTTTCCCTGCCAGGGAATAAAAATCACAGTATCCACATTTTGACCGGCAGAAAGGAATATGGATATAAAGTCCAAGTGTCTTATTATTCGTCATTCTGAAGAACCGCCATGAACGCTTCCTGCGGAATCTCGATACTTCCTACCTGTTTCATACGCTTCTTGCCTTCCTTCTGCTTTTCCAGAAGTTTCTTCTTACGGCTTACATCCCCGCCATAGCACTTAGCCAGCACGTCCTTGCGATAGGCCTTTACTGTTTCTCTGGCTACAATCTTACTGCCAATGGCTGCCTGAATCGGTACCTCAAACTGCTGTCTCGGAATAATGTCCTTCAGTTTCCGTGCCAGGGAGCGCCCTCTCGATACCGCATTACTTCTGTGAACAATCACAGACAGCGCATCCACAAGATCTCCGTTCAGGAGAATATCCAGTTTGACTGCATCCGTATCCTGATAACCATCCAGCTGATAGTCCAGTGATGCGTAGCCTCTGGTGGATGATTTAAGTTTATCAAAGAAATCAAAGATAATTTCTGACAGCGGAATTCGATAAGTCAATGTGACACGGGTCGTATTCAGATAAGTCATGGTAATAAATTCACCGCGACGGTTCTGCGCCAGTTCCATAACTGCGCCCACCATATCCGATGGCACCAGAATATCCACTTTAGCTATTGGTTCCTCAATATGTTCAATGTTGTTCTGTGGTGGCAATGCCGATGGATTATCTACCATAACCACTTCCCCATCAGTCCTGTACACTTTATAAATAACAGATGGTGCCGTAGTAATAAGTTTAAGATGATATTCACGTTCAAGGCGTTCCTGTACCACATCCATGTGGAGCAGCCCCAAAAATCCGCATCGGAATCCGAATCCCAACGCTGTTGACGTTTCCGGTTCAAATTCCAGAGCCGCATCATTAAGACTCAGTTTTTCCAGTGCGTCCTTCAGCTGGTCATAATCCTTGCTGTCGATAGGATAGAGCCCGCAGAATACCATGGGCAACGCCTTTCTGTATCCCGGCAAGGCTTCCGTCGCCCCGTTTTCTGCGGTAGTAATGGTATCTCCCACTTCACAGTCATGTACATTCTTAATGCTTGCGCAGATAAACCCTACAGACCCACAGGGCAATTCCGTATCGGCCTTAGGCAGCGGCGAAAAGTATCCTACTTCCGTTACCTTATACACCTTGCCAGAAGCCATCATACGGATGTCCATTCCAGGACGCACAGAACCACTTACAACTCTTACGTAGGCAATGGCCCCCTGATAAGAATCAAAAATGGAGTCAAAAATCAGACACTGCAGAGGTTCTTTACTCTTATCTTCCGGAGCCGGAATCTGTTCTACAATCCGTTCAAGGACCTTATCGACCCCAAAGCCGGTCTTAGCACTGACTTCGATAGCATCTGACATATCCAGCCCGATGATATCTTCTACTTCCTTTTTCACACGTTCCGGATCCGCGCTCGGCAGATCTATCTTATTGATTACCGGAATGATCTCCAGATTATTATCCAGTGCCAGATATACATTGGCCAGTGTCTGTGCCTGCACCCCCTGGGTAGCATCTACAATCAGAATCGCCCCTTCACAGGCAGAAAGGCTGCGGGATACTTCATAGTTAAAGTCAACATGCCCTGGTGTATCTATCAGATTCAGTTCATACACATCTCCATCTTTGTACTTATACATCAGACGGGCCGACTGTTCCTTGATTGTAATTCCACGCTCACGTTCCAGATCCATGGTATCCAGAATCTGAGCTTCCATATCTCTTTTCTTTACTGTGCCCGTCAGTTCAATCAGACGGTCGGCCAGTGTAGATTTTCCGTGGTCGATATGCGCGATAATTGAAAAGTTTCTAATATGTTTCGTATCCATAACTCATATTCTCCATCAAAGGAAATCGGCCGAATTTATTATTTCATCCGATGTCCATAAATAACTATTTAAATTGTAATGCATTTCACGCCATGTGACCAGTACTTATCCCATGATTTATTGATTCTGTACGCTTCTGTCTCTGCGAAGATAGAGATATACGCCAAAAAGAAGCCATCCACTCAGGATAATCCACTCTCTTAAGTCAAGGGATACCGGGCTGGCCGGAATCAATAACAGCCCGGTGAGGAAGCTGCCTGTTATGATACCCAGCCATATTCCCAGTTTACCGCCTGGAACATGGTATGGTCTCTTCAGATCCGGATACATGGTTCTGAACTTAAGGCAGGCTGCCGCAACCATGGTACAGGGGAGAATAAAGGCAAGTCCTGCTATTTCCGTCAGCGGAAGGAGCATATGATATCCAAGGAATGGACCAATGATGGTAAGTACCGCCAGCAGGATATTGGCCGCTTTAGGTGTCCCTCTCTTATCTACCCTGGAAAAGGCAGCCGGAAGCTGTCCTTTTCTTCCCATAGCCAGAATGATACGGGACGTTGCGGAAAACAGTGAATTCATCGGTCCCAGCGGGCTCAGTGTAGCGATAATCAGCATGAATATAGCCAGATATCCGTTAATATCCCTTAATACGGACAATGCAGGAATTGGACGGGATGCAAAATCAGTCCACGGAACAATCGTGCTGAACGAATAGATACAGATACAGTAGAAAACAGCCGATGCCAGTACCGTAAGGCCAATCACACGTCCATAATTCTTCCAGTTGATATCCGGTCTGGCTTCTTCTGCCTGATCCGGAATGGTATCAAGCCCTGTATAGAAATAAGGTGTAAGCACAAGAACGGAAATCAATGCCGTGCAGAAATCCCTGCCGCCGGTTTCAGACGCCGGTCCATGCACGAACTGGAAAAGCGGATAAAAATTGGAAGTTCCTCCGCGCCAGAAGGAAATGACCATAGCAATGAACATCCCGAGGAAAAGCATCCTCGTGAGGAATTTCTGCAGTTTGGCCATAGAAGACGCCCCACGGAAATTCTGCAGAATAACATAGCCTGCTGCGGCCAGACCAAACAGCAGCGGATAAAGATATACATCCGACCCAAAAATAGTATACAGCTTGACCGAACGGAGCCATGGCCAGTAAGCGGAAACCAGTTCCGTCATTATTGTGGTAATGGCCAGTGCTTCCCATGGACAGACTATGCCATCCCCAAAGGCCAGAAGCCATCCGGCCAGGAAAGACGCCTTTTGTCCAAAAGCGCGTTCCACATATTCAACAATACCCCCGGAAATCGGAAGGGCTGTCGCCAGTTCACCAAAGCAGGCCGCAATAGGAAGAAGGGCTATCCCGCCCAGGAAAAAGGCAATCATAGCCGCCAGCGGCCCGCCTCCCAGTACGACCCAATCCCCTACCATCAGAATCCAGCCAATGCCTACTATAGAGCCAAATCCAACGTTAAAATAATCAAGATTCGATAATGTTTTGTGCACCTGTCCTGCTGGTGCCTTCTCGTTATCCACTACAATGCATCCCCTTCTTGTTATAATTTTGTTATATATTATCATATCATTTTTGCCATTTATTTTCATATGCCGGTATTTCCACCAACGCGAAAAAGACAGATGTGAGAATTGAAGGAGGCAGAGAATTGAAAGCATGGAGAAGAATTACCATGAGACACGAAAATCATAAAAAATTTTCTTCAGACTTCAGGCCACCTGCCTTGCCAGCTTGCAGTTTTATTCGTCACTTGCACACTCAATTTTCGCATCTGTGGTTTCTCCACCATGCAAAAAGGACGGTTTGCTTCAACCGTCCTTTTTGCTGTCATACTTTACAGCAATCTGTTATGCATTTTTAATGGATTCGCTGTAATCTGCAATAAACTGTGTCAGCGAATGCAGTGCTCTTTCTGCCAGCTTCTGATTCTTTTCCTTCTTTGGTACCCGTTTAGCCAGCGAAGGAATCAGTCCGAAATTCACATTCATGGGCTGGAAGTTCTTTCCATCATAATGGCTGATATACCACATGAGGGCCCCCATAGCTGTTTCTTTAGGAAATGCCTCAGGTTCCACCCCATGAATTCTGGCCATGACACTCCATGCCGCTACAATCCCTGATGCTGCAGATTCCACATAGCCTTCTACCCCGGTCATCTGTCCGGCAAAGAATAGCCCCTGACGCTTTCGCGCTTCCAGTGTGGCATTCAGCAAATCCGGAGAATCGATATAGGTATTTCTGTGCATGACCCCATAGCGTACAAATTCTGCATTCTTAAGCCCCGGTATCATACCAAACACCCGGCGCTGCTCTCCCCATTTCAAATGAGTCTGGAATCCAACAATATTGTACTGTGTCCCCTCTTCATTATCCTGGCGAAGCTGAACAACCGCATAAGGTTCCTTATCGGTCCCGGGAAGTGGAAGTCCTACCGGCTTCAGCGGACCAAACCGCATGGTATCTTTTCCGCGCGCTGCCATAACTTCAATAGGCATGCAGCCTTCAAAAACCTTTCCGTTTTCAAAACCATGCACTTCTGCGGTTTCCGCATGAATCAGCGCTTCCCTGAACGCATGATATTCTTCTTCGTTCATCGGGCAGTTGAGATATGCAGCTTCCCCCTTGCCATATCGGGATGCCTTATATACTACGGAGAGATCCATGGATTCTTCTGTAACAATAGGAGCGGCCGCATCATAGAAATGGAATCCTTCTCCACCGCAGAACTGCTGGATGTCTTCTCCCAGCTTTCCTTCTGTCAGCGGCCCTGTGGCAATGATTACCAGTCCTTCACGGGGAATCTCTGTCAGTTCCTCGTGTACCACTTCAACCAGTGGATGCTCTGAAACCAGGCGGGTCACTTCTCTGGCATATCCTTCTCTGTCCACAGCCAGCGCACCGCCAGCCGGAACCTGATGGGTATCCGCTGCCCGCATAATCACAGAATCCATCCGTCTCATTTCTTCTTTAAGCAGTCCTACCGCATTGGTTATGGCTGCTGCCCGGAGAGAATTACTGCACACCAGCTCTGCAAATAGCTCTGTGTGATGTGCCGGTGTCTGCTTTACCGGGCGCATTTCCACCAGACGGACAGGAATGCCATGCTGCGCCAGCTGCCATGCCGCTTCGCTCCCTGCAAGCCCTGCACCAACCACAATTACTTTCTCGGTCATTATTTACTCCTTTTACCTTTATTCACTGGCTTTCTTTGTCTTTCTTCTTGGATATTCTGTACATTCCTGATTGGAACAGAAAACTTTTTCCGTCCCGTTCTTATATACTCGTTTTACCATAATATGGCCGCAAACCGGGCAGAATTTATCCACCGGCTCATTCCAAAGCGCCATATCACATGCGGGGTAGGTGCTGCAGCCATAGAAATAACGTCCTCTGCGGGATTTTCTCTTTACCAGATGTCCCTTTCCACATTTCGGACAGGTAATTCCCGTGTCAATAACAATGGATTTGTTGGTTCCGCATTCCGGACAATGGAGATACCGTCCATACGGTCCATTCTTGTACACCATAAGTGCCCCGCATTTTTCACACGGCTTATCCGATTTCTCTTCCGGCTGATTGTTCACATTAAGTGATTTGGTATTATGGCATGCCGGATAATTAGAGCAGGCCAGATATTTCCCAAAACGACCAAACTTAATAATCATAGGTGAGCCGCACTTTTCGCATACCTGGTCAGACACCTCTTCATTGTTTTTCCGTTCTTCTTCCGCATGCGCATCAGCTTCTTCCAGCTCTTTGCTGAAAATACCGTAGAAGTCGGTGAGTACCTGAAGGTATGTAGCATCACCTTCCGCAATCTTATCCAGCCATTGTTCCATATCTGCAGTAAAGCCGATATCCACAATACGGCCAAAGTATTTCTTCAGCAGTTCAGTTACCTTGAATCCAATTTCTGTCGGAATAAACTGCTTCCCATCTTTTTCCACATACTTTCTTCTCTGGATAGCATCCAGAATAGCTGCATAGGTAGAAGGACGGCCAATCCCCTTTTCTTCCAGTGTCTTGATGAGGCTGGCTTCGGTAAATCTTGGCGGCGGTGTTGTAAAATGCTGTTCGCCTTCGCTGGATATCGGGAATACGGTCTCGCCCTTTTCAAGTGGCGGCAGATATTTCTCCGTTTCCCCCTCTGCCTTTTTACGGGACGCCGCTTTCATAACGATGGTAAACCCGTCAAACACCACATGAGAGCCGCTGGCTCGCAGCCGGGCCTCTCCGCAGGATAAGACAGCCGTAGTATTCTGAAGAATCTGCGGAGCCATCTGGCTGGCAATGAACCGGTTCCAGATCAGTGTATACAGTTTAAGCTGATCCCGGCTCAGTGAGGAAGCCACCACATCCGGAGAAAACTCAAGGGATGTCGGACGAATGGCTTCATGGGCATCCTGAGCATCTTTGGCTTTGTGATAAATATTCGGGGTTTCCGGTACATATTCCTTCCCATAGACACTTTCAATATAGGGAATGACCTGTTTTATCATTTCCTGAGAAATGCGAGTGGAATCGGTACGCATGTAGGTGATGAGCCCAACATGTCCATGACCAACCAGTTCAATGCCTTCATACAGCATCTGTGCCAGCATCATAGTCTTCTTTGAGCTGAATCCCAAACGGTTTACTGCATCCTGCTGCATCGTGGATGTAGTATACGGAGCACGTGCCCTTCTCTGCTGTTTTCTCTTGGTAACAGAAACAACTTCTGCCTCTTTCCCCTGAATGAGAGCCAGCGCTGCATCCGCTTCCTCCTTGTTGGCAAGACGAGCCTGCTTCCCTTTATCATCCAGATACTGGGCAGAGAACACTTCGCCCTTCAGCGTCTTGAATTTTGCGTTTACAAACCAGTATTCTTCAGGAACAAAAGCACGTATTTCCTGTTCTCGTTCACAGATAATCCGCACAGCCACGGACTGCACACGACCGGCAGAAAGTCCTTTATACAACTGCCTCCACAGCCAGGGAGACAGCTTATAGCCTACCAGACGGTCCAGCACACGCCTTGCCTGCTGTGCATCCACCCTGTGCATATCTACCGGTCCTGGATGCTTGATGGCTTCCTTAATAGCCGGTGGCGTAATTTCATGAAAGGCAATACGGACATTATCCTCCGGATTTACATCCAGCAGTTTGGATAAGTGCCAGGAAATTGCCTCCCCTTCACGATCAGGGTCCGTTGCCAGCATGACATCGGAACACTTGTTGGCTTCCTTCTGCAAAGCATGAATAACATCCGCCTTATCTTTGGAATTTACATATTCCGGTTTAAACTGATTTTCAATATCTACCCCCAGTGAGCTGGCCGGTAAATCCCGAAGGTGCCCCATAGATGCCAGCACCTTATAATTCGATCCGAGAATTTTTTCTATAGTCTTAGCCTTTGCCGGAGATTCCACGACGACCAGATGTTTTCCACCTGCAGTCGGTTTCCTTTTAAAAACCGGATCTGCTACTTTTGCTTTTCTGGTTCGGCTCTTTTTCTTTGTTCCAATGGTAATTGTTCTTTTGATAGACACGTCCATCCCCCTCTTACTCAATAAGAAATGCCTGTGACATGATATATCGGTATCGGTAATAATGAATTCTATTGTACAACAGGACGTCAATTTTTGAAAAACAGAACTGAGCCGGTATCCTTCCTGCCGGAAAACAGTTCATAACCTGGCTTTTGGCTCACAAAGCAGATTCATGAGTCACATGATATGAATCATACGCTCTGTTTTCCTGATTCATCCTGATGCTTTTAATTTCCATTTCATTCTGTCTGTATGAAGCAAGCCCGCATGGCATCCACAATAACAGATGCATGCAGGCTTAGGCAAGAACACAATCATTATATCATATGTCCCTCACCAGAGCCGATTATATCAGTATATTCAGCTTTTCATTTTCTTCTTCCCTGTTTTGCTTCGTACTTCATCTTTATTTCCAACGCATATATCATACTTCCGCCTGCCCCTCTTGCAGGAAAGCCCCTCCGTAAATTCTCCCCCTGCCATTAAATCATCGGTTGCACCATTTGCATCAGCGTGCTTCATTGAAATAAGCGTCCTCATACTATATGCCCGTGCTGTTCAAAATAAAAAGAAGACCATGTAAAATGGCCTTCTTCCTATGCATGCGTATCCTGTTATCCCCTGATAAGATGGATTGTGCCCCCTGGGTCCCCCTGACGGTATATTGGCACATTCAAACAATATATTATCCGTCGTACCCTCACATATCCTCTCTCATGAGGCCCGGAAATTCATATCGCCACAAAAACCCCGTTCCTCACTTCTCTTATCTTCCCTTTACATTGCAATTTAATCAGCAGCAGTTTCAAACGTGGGATTGAAAACCCAGATTGCTCCAGAATTTCTTCCTCCGTCACCATACTGCCGGTACTGCAAAAACGATACACCCACTCTTCATCCGGCTCAAGCACATCTGCATGACCGGGCTGTGGTATTTCTGTTATTTCCCAGTTATATTCCTGCAGTATTTCCACCGAACATGTTACACATATAGCTCCCTTTCGCAAAAGCCGGTTTGTCCCCTTACTCAGGGATGAGAAGATGCTTCCCGGAACAGCGAATACATCACGTCCTTCTTCTAACGCAAAATCAGAAGTTATCAGTGAGCCGCTTCTTTCCGCCGCCTCTACAACAATGACGCCACAACTCATTCCGGCAATGATGCGATTTCTTGCAGGGAACTGCCGTCCGCAGGGGCGCACCCCCAGCGGATACTCAGACACCACGGCACCACCATGTTCACAGACCGCTTTAAACAGCTTTCTGTTTTCCTGTGGATACACGTAATCCAACCCGGATGCCGCCACCACTATGGTAGCTCCACCACTGGCCAGCGCCCCATTATGAGCTGCCGTATCAATCCCCCTGGCGCCTCCCGACACAATGGTTACCCCATGCGCAGCAAGCTCTTTTGCCAGCTGGTATGACACATTCACTCCATAAGGTGTTGCCTTTCGTGAGCCAACAATGGAAACTATCCGGTTCCCCTCCGGCAGATTCCCCTTATAAAAAAGAACTGCCGGTGGATTGTTCGTCTGACCAAGTAACATTGGATAATTGCTTTCAAAACAGGTTACGCACTGTACCCCCACCCTCCTCATATCCTCCTGAATCCTTGCTATATCCGTCTTTCTCCGGTAAGAGATTAACTTCTGTATCACTGATTCCGGCAGGGTATGTGATGCGTACAGCTCTTTTTCTGTTGCCCGCCAGACTTGTTCAGCCGACTGAAAACAGGTAAGAAGTGCACGCAATCGTCTTGCTCCCACCCCGGGTACACCAGTAAGTGCAGCCGCAAAATAATCCATTATTATCTCCTTGTTACACGACTGCGATAACTGATTGCCTCTATAATATGTTCAGGTTCTATCTGTTCAGCTCCTTCCAGATCCGCGATTGTGCGGGAAACCTTAATGATTCGATCATAACTTCGCGCTGAGAGATGCAGCTTATCAAATATATCCTTCAGGATTTTTTTACCTTCTTCCTGTAATATACAGGTCTCTTTGATTTGCCGGTGCCCCATCTGTGCATTATTCTGCATATGCCATTTTCGCAGCCGTTCACGCTGTATCTTCCTGGCTGCCGCTACCCGGGCCGCAATTTCCCGAGATGTCTCTCCCTTTTTCTGTGAAGTCAGCTCCTGATAACGAGGTCTGGCCACAGATACGTGCAGATCTATACGATCCAGAAGCGGACCGGAAATCTTTCTTGCATATCTTCGGATTTCCCCGTCCGTACAGCTGCAGGCATGATCCGGATCTCCCAGATATCCGCAGGGACATGGATTCATCGCTGCTACCAGCATAAAATCCGCCGGATAGGTAAATGCCGCATTCACTCTGGCTATATGTACTTCCCCATCTTCCATTGGCTGCCTGAGCCCTTCAAGAACCGAACGGGGAAACTCCGGCAGCTCATCCAGAAAAAGTACTCCGTAATGAGCCAGCGTAACTTCTCCCGGTCTGGGTATGGAGCCGCCTCCCGTGAGACCAGCCATGGATATGGTATGATGCGGACTCCTGAATGGTCTTTCCCGTATGATATGTTCAGCCTTAAACAGACCAGCCACACTGTAAATCTTAGTTACTTCAAGCGCTTCTTCCCGGTTCATCGGCGGAAGTATGGTGGTAATACGGCGGGCCAGCATGGTCTTCCCGGACCCGGGAGGACCTATCATCAGCAGGTTATGAGCCCCTGCCGCAGCAATTTCCATGGCCCGCTTGGCCAGCTGCTGTCCCTGTACTTCAGAAAAATCAACCGCATAAGTCACGGACTTCTTTTCTTCCCGTCTTATCTCCGGATGCAATGCAGCGTGTTCCAGCATCGCCTCCACCAGTTCACGCAGTGTCTGTGGTGCAAATACCTGGATTTGTTCACACAGCAGGGCTTCCGGTGCACTGCTGGGCGCCATAATGAATATGGAAAATCCCGCCTGCCGTGCCGCCAGTACCATGGATAATACCCCGGGAACCGGCCGTATACGCCCCTGTAAGGAAAGTTCACCTATAAAAATCCTCCCCTGCAGACATTGCCCTGAAATCTGTCCACTCGCCGCCAGAAGTCCTATAGCTATAGGCAGATCCAGACCAGAACCATCCTTCTTCAAATCAGCCGGTGCCAGGTTCACTGTTACCTTTCCCAGTGGAAACTGGTACCCGGAATTCTGAATCGCTGCACGAACCCGTTCCTTGGCCTCCTTTACCGACGCCGCTGCCAGTCCTACGATGTTAAAACCCGTGACCCCTCTGGAAATATCCACTTCCACCGTAATCACATGCCCGTTAATCCCGAACGTGGTTGCCCCTGATACCTGTGAAAACATATGTCCCCTCTGATTAATCAAAATGCATTTTTCACGTGATGAATCTTCACTGCCTGTTTCGCCGTATCTCCCCATAAGATTTCAACGATATCAAACCGCACATTCACATGACACAGCTCCCGTTCCGCCATATACTGCCGGGCCATAAACTGAAGCCGTTTCTGCTTTACCGGATTTACTGCATCTATGGGATTGCCAAAGGCCCTGTTCTTTCTGGATTTCACCTCAACAAAGACCAGTGTCTCTCCATCTTTTGCAATAATATCCACTTCCCCATGGGTTCGTCTGTAATTATTTGCAATAACCGCATACCCTTTGCGCTTAAGATACGACGCTGCCAGCTGTTCTCCCTTTCTCCCTGAGCTGGTAGTTCCCATTATCCCCCTCCCATGCTTTCATCAATAAGTATGTTACTTGTATATTATTACATTTTTATATATAAAAAATCAAGTACTGTATATAATTTTTTTATTTTAATTTCATATATTTCATGTTTTATACATTTTTCAGGGGAGCTTTTCAGGAAATATCCGGCTTTTCTGTGTATCATAAAATGGGATGTGAAAAAATAATTTATCATTTTTCACATCCCATTTTTAATTCTTATTCAACTGACAACTTCATAACCATACTTTTTACCGGTTCAAAACTCTTTCTGTGAATCGGAGTAATTCCCAGACGATGAATGGCTTCTATATGCTCTGCCGTACCATACCCTTTATTGCTGGCAAATCCATATCCTGGATATTCCTTATCATACTGATCCATAATATGATCCCTGTGCAACTTGGCAATAATGGACGCCGCCGCAACAGATGCGCTTCTGGCATCCCCATGAATCATCGATTCCACCGGAACCGGTAAATGCAGCGGCATGGCATCTACGATAACCGCCTCTGCCTTTACCTTAAGGGTTTCTATCGCCCGATACATGGCCGTCAATGTGGCGCCATAGATATTTAACGCATCAATTTCTTCCGGAGGAAGGCTGACTATGGAATACGCTACCGCTTCCTTTTTAATTTTTTCAGCGATTTCCTCTCTGTGTTGCGGAGTCACCTTTTTTGAGTCATTCAACCCCCGGCAGAACCAATGGGGAGGCAAAATCACTGCCGCTACGGTAACCGGTCCCGCCAGAGGACCACGTCCCACTTCATCCACCCCAGCTACAGCATACATATTTTTCTGATAAAATCTGTTTTCCGTATCATACAGAGCTTCTACCCGAAGATGTTCTTTCGTGTCCTTTTCCAGCCGTTTCATATAGGCCTGAACCAGCTTCTGTACCCCTTTGCGCTCATCTGACATAAATTCAGCGAGCCTCTCTTCTGATACCTCTTCCTGTGCAAGTATATCTTTGATTTCACTGATTTTCATAATAATCTCCAGGAACACCGTCCAGAGTGATTCGTCCAAGTTTTCCGCTCCGGAAATCACTTAATACCGCCTGCTGCGCCCTTGCCGTATCCACAGCTCCGCCCTGCAGAAGGCTGCCTCTGCGTCTTCCAACCTTTTCAATCATCAGTAGAGTGTCTTCCTCCGGATTATCAATGCCGTATTTTTCCTTCAGCACTTCAGGAGAACGAACACTCAAATCCTTTAAAAGCGCAGAGACTACCTCAAAGGAGTCAAACACATCGCCTGCGATGGCCCCTGTAGCCGCAAGTCGCAACGCCGCCACCTGGTCATCAAATTCAGGCCACAAAACCCCTGGTGTATCCAGCAAATCCAGCCCCTGGGCCAAACGCACCCACTGTTTTCCCCGGGTATGTCCCGGAGTATTCGCGGTCCGGGTAGCTGCTGTACCAGCCAGACGGTTAATCAGCGTCGACTTGCCTACATTCGGTATCCCCAGAATCATGATTCTGGCTGAGCGGTTGCGGATTCCTCTACGCTTCCATTTTTCCAGTGCCGGAGCCGCGGTCTCCTTAATCGCTGCCAGTAATTTTTTTCTGTCCTTATTACTGGTACTGCTTACCGGAATCACACGGATTCCCTTTTCCTTATAAAAAGATACCCACTGCTCGGTAACTTCCGGATCGGCCAGATCGGCCTTGTTCAGGATAACCAGATGATTTTTCCCCTGAATAAGCTGTTCAACCATAGGGTTAGCACTGGAAACAGGAATGCGGGCATCCAGCAGTTCCACTGCGACATCCACCATTTTCAGGTGTTCAATAATCAGCCGTTTCGTTTTGGCCATGTGGCCGGGAAACCATTGAATAAGCATAATAACCTCCAAAATTCGTTTTTCTTTATCATACCATACGCACGGAGCCCATTTATCCGGCCTCTCATTTCATAAGGGACTCAAGACAGGGGCCTGCCTCCGCAAACCAGTCATAAAAAATATCCGCCCTTTCAGGAAAAGGCGGATACTCAATATTCAGAATTCTGCAATCATAACCCCATATGATAGAGGAGCAGATATACAATGGCCCCTACAGCAGCGGTACATGGGATGGTCAGAATCCATGCAAATACCATCTGGTAGGCTACGCTCCAGTGCACAGCGCGGAACCGGGTTGCCCAGCCAACCCCCATGATAGAGCCTGTGACTACATGGGTTGTAGATACCGGGAGGTGCAGCATCGTAGCAGTAAAGATTGTCATTGCAGAATTTAAATCGGCTGCAAGACCATTGACCGGCTGCATACGGAAAATTTTATTTCCCACGGTGCGGATGATGTTCCATCCCCCTACGCTGGTGCCAGCACTCATAGCCAGTGCGCAGGCAACTTTAACGTACACCGGGACTTCCAGTGCTCCGATAAACCCACCGGACAGCAAGGCCAGAGTAATGATGCCCATAGACTTCTGTGCATCGTTGGAGCCATGAGAAAATGCCATCAACGCAGCAGACAGCACCTGAATCCTTTTAGCTACATTGTTGACCTGCCCTTTGCTGAAATTCCGCAGAATAATATAGAACAAAGTCATCATAATATAGCCGCAGAACATCGCTACTACCGGAGAGAGTACAAGGCCGCTTACAATGGTCAGAATCCCGTCTCCATTAATAGCCCCTATCCCATAAGAGATAATAACTGCCCCGCAGATACCTCCTATAAGGGCATGTGAGGAACTGGACGGCAGACCGACCTTCCAGGTGAGCAAATTCCAGAAGATAGCTGCTGCAATAGCCGCAATCAGCACTACCGAATCAACCATGGAAGGCGATGTCACAATGTCTCCACCGATAGTTTTGGCTACACCGGTGGAAACCATAGCCCCCACAAAATTTAAAACAGCGGACATAATGATTGCCACTTTTGGATTCAGTGCACGTGTAGCAATACAGGTCGCAATAGCATTAGCCGTATCGTGGAATCCGTTTATAAAATCAAACGAAAGAGCCAGGATGATCAGAATGATGATGAGATAATATTCAGGCATATTTCATTACCACTTCTTTAACCAGATTTCCCACATTTTCCGCCTGGTTGGCAGTATCCTCCAGGCCTCCCATAATTTCCTTCCACCGGATTATATCTATAATCTCATGGGTACCGTCAAACAACTCAGAAATAGCACCTCGATAAATGACATCGGCTTCACTTTCAAGCTTATTCAACTGTCTTGCATGAGCAGCAATTTCTTTCTCATTCTTATCAATATCCTTAAGCAGACGCATCAGTTCAATCATTTCCCCAGACATCTTTTCAAGAATATTAACCATTTTCAGAGGTTCTGACCAGGTATTGTTTGCATGGTAAATGCGAAGACTTAATACCACATCCTTCATATCATCCACACAATCATCCAGTCTTCTGGTTAATGCGTAGAAATCCTCCCTGTCAATCGGAGTGATAAATACTTTTTTCATACGTGCCACAATATCTATTGTCAGTTTATTTCCTGCGTGTTCCAGCTTTGTGGCTTCTCTGCCATTTCTTTCTAATGTTGAAATGTCCTGAAGCACTTCTTTTGCCAGTAATACGCTCTTATGAAAATTTCGGGCATTGGAAACAAGATAATCAAAAAATTCTTCATGCTTGTTGACCAGGCTGAACATGTGAAATCCTCCCCACATGAAACGTATATACAACTCTTCTATTCATCTTATGATAGTTGTGTAAAGTTTATGTAAATTATTGCAAAACAATTTACATAAATCTCCTTCCGGTTCCTGTCATAAACAATCCTCACCGCCAATCCATGCTCACTGTCACCTCATACTCATGGCCTGATTGCTGAAAACCGCTATAATTACTGATAAAATCGTACCTTTTAACTTCTGTGGACAGATTGCCGAACCATATCAAAAGATATAGCCTCTGTCCATATGAAATGAGGCATCCTTTTTTATTTCGGTAAAGCCATTTTATATTTTCACAATCTTTACATTCTTCTGTAAAGACAGACGGAAGACAATAAAAAAAAGCACATCCATTCTGATGTGCTTTATGTGGTGGGCGATGACAGGATCGAACTGCCGACATTCTGCTTGTAAGGCAGACGCTCTCCCAGCTGAGCTAATCGCCCATGTCTTTCAACATATGAATACTATACTCCATTTTTTCCCGATATTCAATAGGTAATTCTAATATCTCGTATTCTGCATCAGAAAGATGTTCACTAATCATGATTTTAAAGCCTTTTGACCGCTGAACCCCTGCTGCAGTAAATCCCCTGGTTCCCCATGATTCGCGCTCCCCTGAATTGGTATTCTTAGTATTGTTTACAGTCACGCAATGCGTTATTATAGATTATCTGAAATATATAACGATACAGGAGGCAATTTTGAATACCAGTAAAGGCTATCAAAGTAAATGGTCCGTTTTCTCCATGTCGGTTCCTATTTTCATAGAAACAGCACTGCAGATGATGGTACCAAATATCGACCAGTTTATGCTGAGCCGATACTCTCAAAATTCTGTTGCCGCAGTGGGCAATGATAATGTTATTTTCAATCTGGTCATCTTATCACTGGCGGTGCTTTCACAGGCTGCTACGATTATGATTTCGCATTATCGCGGTGCACGAAATCTTACAAAAATCAGTGAAATTTGTACAATTGCTCTCTTTACCAATCTGGTGCTTGGCCTGGTGATAAGTCTGATTCTTTTCATCCGGGGAGACTGGGTACTTACTCTTCTGGAAATTCCTCCTCACATATGGGGTGACGCCATTCTTTACATGCGATGGATTGGCCTGTTTGTATTCATCCAGAGCATATATATGGCTTTCATTTCCTTTCTGCGAGGCTTTTCACAGCTTCGCCTGACCATGTTCTGCTCCCTGGCGATGAATATACTGAATATTTCAGGAAATATGATTCTGATTCATGGACTGGGACCTATTCCTTCGCTTGGAGTGGCCGGTGTATGCATTTCCACCAACTTATCCAAGATACTCGGGTTTCTGCTTATTATCTACTTCTTCCATAAATACACTCCGGCCAGGTTATCGCTCTCCTACCTCACTCCGTTCCCCTGGCATACGCTTCGCCAGATTCTTAATCTGGGGATTCCTACCGGAGGTGAAACTTTTTCCTATCAGATGTCACAGGCTCTGATTATGAAATTTGTAAATATTTTTGGCGTCATTGTAATAAATACCAAGGTATACTGTTACATATTGGCTATGGTGAGCTATGTATATTCACAATCGCTGGCCATGGCTACACAGATTCTGGTCGGTTTTTTCAAAGGTGCCGGATTAAATGAAGAAGTAGACCGCCGGGTAAAATTTACCATTTCCATAGCCACCCTTCTGTCAGGGAGTATAGCTTTGCTCCTGTATCTGAATGCAGATGCTGTGCTATCCATCTTCACTAGTTCTCCGGAAATCCATGCACTGGGCCGCAAGATATTGTTCATTGAAATCTTTCTGGAAATCGGACGTGCTGTTAACATGAGCATGGTCATGGCCCTCAATGCAGCCGGTGATGTCAAATTCCCAATTACCGTAGGCATCATATTTATGTGGTCGGTAGCCGTAGCCGGATCGTGGCTCTTAGGCGTTCACTGGGGCTGGGGCCTGGTCGGTATATGGATTGCCATGATGTGTGATGAGTGCATCCGGGCTCTGCTTTTCCTCATCCGCTGGAAACAGGGCGTATGGAGGAAAGCGGTTGTATGACACCTTACAAAACAGAATAATATTTTGAACAAGTCTGAAAACTTCTGATATCCTGCGTATCAGAAGTTTTTTGCTTTATTGCAGAGGACAGCGAATTCCTTTTTCAGGGAAGCTGCCGCATCCACTCCGCCGTCCACACTGTTAAGCATTTTATAAATCTGTGCAAGTTCTATTGTCTGAACGGCCCTTTCTGCGGGTCTACCGCCAATCTATAAAACAGGGTCTCCCTGCTTTATCCAATAGAAAAGAACCGTTCTTTAACGTCTGCGACTCTTCGAAAGACGTGTAAACAACTCAAAACTGTTCCGGTCAATACAAAAGCACCCATGTTTGTGAGTGCTTGATATTAATATTTTTGGCTCTTCACGGAAATTTGGGGGATGAATAATTTTTAGGCAAAGAATGGAAT
>OHAG01001131.1_pt1 | contig 18561 bp, 20 predicted proteins | sample 1577081 | NCBI WGS metagenome assembly OHAG01 (sample SAMEA3541513, study PRJEB24748) | human gut metagenome | biome: human gut; feature: human-associated habitat; material: faeces | place: China | collected 2012
TAAGTTAGTAAATTGGTTACCGGTAACTTACACACTTCATTTTACACTCCCATTCGTCTATTCCAAACTGCATCCTGCCACAATATTCCACCAAAATTTAAATAATGTAAGCCCACAATCATAATCATTGTTATGATTCGTAAAGCTTCAATTCCTATTAAATCATGCGTATGAGATCCCATAAAATTACCTCTCCAATAATACCTCAATTTGCAGCACTAGGATTTTCTATTACAAACTTTTCTAACTCCGCTCACCACTTTGTTTTTTTCATCATTTGACATGGAAAAACAGAATATTCCAGCTATGTAAATGATGGTATAGACAAGAATTTTTGATATAAATATAATAATAGAATGTGATGCAAAAATCAAATTTCCTATGTAGCCAATTATTAAACAAAGCCCTACGGTAATAGAAATGTGCAGCATTTCATTCCAAAATCTGCGAATATCCAGGTGAATTTGTTTGGCATAGAACCAGTTCATCGCCAGTCCATTTCCCAATACCATGGCAATCGCCGTTGCAACAGCGCAACCAATACCACCATAATAAATGCCTAAAGGAATGGCAAGACAGAGATTCAACACACCTACACAAAAATAAATCCTTGCCCTAAAAGTATATTGATTCATAGCTTGCAATATAGCCAAGCCAATATTCTGGATCAAATCAATAGTAAATGGGAGGATAATCAGAATAGTAATCCAGTAGGCATCTTCAAATCCACGTCCAGCCCAAATCTGAATAAATTGTTTGCCGAATATGATAAATCCTGTAGCTACTAATGCTAACAGATAATACTGCCAACGTCCAATCTGGATGAAGAGGTCAGATAATTTTTGAACCGGTTCTCTTTTGGCAACAATTTCTGTGACATGTGGTAAATATACGCCAGAAATAGCTGTTGAAAGAGCCATATAATTCATATAAATCAAAGAAGCAATAGAATAAACTGCTACAGCTGCGGTTCCGCTGACAATCCCTAAAATGACCTGATTCGTCTTCCAAAATACCTGGTCAATCAAACTGACAGCAAAAACGCTCAATGCTAACCGTTTAAACGAATGAAACAATTCAGAATTCCAGTAATGGTATTTGATTCTGATATGCAGTTTGAAAAAGCAATAATAAATTCTGGATATAATCAAAAATATATTGATTCCCGTCTGTACTGCAGCTACCGAAAAAGCGCTGGGATGACGTTGTAAAACCAATACAACCAGAATAGGTTGTAAAATCAACTGCAATGTTTCCAATCCTTTCAAGAAGAAGAAATGTTCATGCGCATTGATAACCGCGCGAAATATCATGGTAGACAGTGTAATCGCAATGTTGAATAAAAGAAGGATGAACATATCTTTTGCTTCCATTAACTCTGCGGCAGTCATGGAATTCCCAAAAGCCGTATCAAGGAAAAGATAACAAATTCCCCCAACAATCAGTGCCAGGCACGTTACAATGCCATATCCACGAAGAGAAATAGCCAGAATATTTTCCATGCCTTGCTCATCATCAAGGGCTTTATACTTTGTATAAAAACGAATAACCGCAGCTGTCAGGCCGAAATCCATAATACTGAAATACGCAATCAAGGACCCTATCAACTGATAGAGTCCATACTCGCTTTTGCCAATATAATGAAGTAAAATCGGAACATATAAAAAGCCGATTACGGCGTGTAATATGATATTGACATAACTCAATAAAATTCCTAATTTACGCTGATTCATGGTTCTCCTTTTTATATGTGGACAAAATCAATGCGTAACCAAGTCCCATAAGAATCCAATAACAACAAGTGATACTCATGTTATCTCCCAATCCGGAAGCCATAATCCCTGCCAATGAAATAAAGAAAAATATGCATCGTTCCCTTTCCTGCTGCTCACCAGCCAATATAATCCTTCTTATTAGCTGGAATGCTAAAAAAAGAGCAGGCAGTAAATAAATGACTAAACCAAGAATCCCCGTTTCTGCAAACCGGGCAGAATATTCACCCAATGCCGGAAAACCTGACTTCATGATTCCCTTTTCTTTCTGATTTTTTATCCAGTATTGCACTTCAGAATCTGCTCTTCCTGATTCTGATAAATAATCAGGCACATAGGCATTTCTCAATGATTTTCCAACTCCTAATATCGGATAATCTTTTCCTATAGCAATACTTGCTTCCAACATGGAAAATCGAGCCCTATTGCTTCTCTTATCCTTGCTAGTTAAGGAACCCAGGTTATCATTTATATAGGAAGCCATTTCTGTATTAGTTTCATCACCATCCCCCATAGAATGCCCTTGTGGACTTCCTGGCATAAAACTTAACGAAAAAGTTGCAATAGCAAAAGTTATAAAGGAAAAAGCCACAATAAAAAACGTTCGTTTTAAAAATTGTCTTTGCCTTTTCCATAAAGAAAAGAAAATCAGAAGAATCAGTTCACCAATAAAAAGTACATTTGCCGTTCTTGCTTTTGTTAAAAAAAGTCCATAAGTAAAGATGAACATTATCAATATGAGCATAATCTTACTTTTAGCATTCTGGTTCTGACCAAATCGATACCAAAGAAAGGGCATAGCAAATGCCGAAAAAATACCATAATAAGAAGGCTCTGCAAAAAGTGACCGCAACTGCCCCTTCCATAAAAGTGGCGGCCACCAGGTTCCATTAGACTTTATGTCATGGACAATCGGATTTAGCACACATAATATATTTTCAGCAATAGGACTACCACTTAAGTAGAAGAAATCTATTATATTATACCCACAAACCAGAACGGCAGCCGTAAACACAGCTTTCGTTAAAATAGAAAAACCTTCATGTATGTCCTTTCTATACCAGGCAAAAATAAGATAAGGTAGTGCGAAGTACCAAAAAGTTTCCAAAATAAAACTTTTAATAGGGCGAGCGAACATCCAGATTTTTAATAATGACTCTGTATCTACTTGTATGCCTTTATTTAACAAAAATTGCTGAACAAGAGGCAGTTTCTCAATTTGATCTGCAGGTCCAGTCAGAATGGCTTCATAATAAGGATAGATTGCTAATCCATGCAAAAAAGACAGCATAAGAATAAAAACATAGGCTGCAATATAAATAAAAAATATTCTTTCTTCTTTATGAATTTGCAGTTCTTCCCTTTTAAAAAATGTATATCCTGAGAAAAATGCACCTACAAGGATGGGATAAAAGCTTAAATCTTTTCCTAAAAATGCACCTATGAAATTAAGTTGTAAAAGACGAGGTATATTGGGAAAAATTAGAAACAAAACTACAAAAAAGAATAATTTATTTCGTAATTGTATAGGCATGATATCCTCTTTCTATAAATTAATTAATCATTTGCACTATTTTCTGTGTTTTTTATACATATTTTTCAAAATCCCATTCAAAAAAATAAACACTCCATATAACAAAAACGCTCGATGCATTATCAAGTAATACTGCAATCGTACCTTCCATCCCATTTCAGAGGTATTCGCATTTTTACCCATCGAGCGTAATAAGTTCGAAAAATTTTTCTTAACAGAAAGGTAGCGTTGAAAAATGGAAATTTTGTCATTGATAAATTCCATTTTTATCAAGCTTGTCAACGTCATAACCACCCGATTAGGCAATTGTTTTTTTAAATAATTTGCCTGATCTATTTCTTGTAATTTTGAAAAAAATAATTCAAAATTTCTCCAATATGCCACATTATAACTCCTTGTTGCTTGTCCTTTCCGTACTACATAATAGTATAATGGTTTTTGCATGACAAACATACTGTTTATACTATATAACATTTCAAATATGGCAATTTGATCTTCACAATGAATAATTCCTTTACCAACTTCTAATGCATCCTGAACAAAACACCGCTTAAAAAGCTTTGACCAGAGAAAACCGCTCATACCAGCTAGTCTTGTACTTTTATCGTAAAGAAAATTCTTTGCCAAGAGCTGTTGAATTTTCTTCTTGTCATAATAACCTAATGCAGGGCGAATTGAAGCAGGTATCACCCGTTCATCTTTTACATCGTAGTATTGGCAGGAAACCATATCCGCCTGATACTTCTGCTGACATCGTAGCATGAGTTCTACAATTTGGGGCGAAACATAATCATCAGCATCAACAAACATAATAAATTTTCCATGGGAGTGAAGAAAACCATTCAATCTAGCTGCTGTAACTCCAACATTTTCTTGCATAATAAAGTAAATTCTCGAGTCTTTTGCTACATATTGTTTACAAACAGATGAACTATTATCAAGACTTCCATCATCTACTAAGATAATTTCAATATTTTTATAAGTTTGCAATAATAAGCTATCCAAACATTTTACTAAATACTTCTGGACGTTATACACGGGGATAATAATAGATACTAATGGTTTCGACTCTATTACTTTTTTAATCATCTATCTCACCTACCAAAAGTTAAAAAATATTTTCTATTTTAGAATAACACTTTCAGTATAAGCACCAATATAATCGTATTTTTCACTTTAACTCTGATAAAATTTTAACAGTTTTCTGAATCCCAGTTTTTATATTATAAAATGGATACCACCCTAACATCCGTAATTTAGATCCATCTAGTCTCGCCTTTGTAGCCTTGCTATAACCAGCCTTTTCAATAGCATCTGGAATTTCAAAAATTACTTTTGTTCCTGCAATGCTCGCAAGAATAGAAGCAAGATTTCTTAGAGTAATATCTGAGCTTTGATTCGCAATATTATAAGCTTCTCCTGTTTTTCCTAATAGAAGAATTATCAAAAGCCCTAAAACAGCATCTGCCATATACGTATAGGAATAATACTGGTTCCCTGCACTCTTTAAAACGATATTTTCTCCTGCCACAGCTTTTTTAATAAATTGACTGATGGCCTTTGTATCACTTTCCAACATAGTAGGGCCATAGGAGCGCGTAAACCTTGGAATAACTATATCTAGATTTTTTTGCTCTATATACGCCTGACATAGAGCTTCTCCACACCGTTTGCTTTCTGGATATCCAGCACGCAATGTATTGCAATTTATATAGCCACAATAATGTTCATCAAAAAATTCCTGATCGCCTCTATTTTCCCCATAAATCTCATTGGAAGACGCAAAAACAAATCTTTTAGTATTATGTTCCACACTGAAATCCAACATATTTTTCAAACCAATAATATTAGTCGTAATCGTTCCAATAGGATCAATTGCATAGGCCACCGGATGAGTATTGCTGGCTAGATGGAAGACATAATCAACGTTCTCATCTGTTTTTCCTTGCATCGGTTCATTAATATCATGGGAAATAAAATGAAAAAAAGGAGAATCAATATAAAAAGAAAAACGTTTCAAAGCTTTTTCCACATTTCTCCCCAATGCAAAAATACGGCAGTTTGCCTTTTTATAGGTATTACGCCACATAAGTACATCAACCAAAAAAGAACCAATCAAGCCTGTAGCTCCAGAAATAAGAACTGAAGTATCTGAGATTTTTTCCCAAGGCAGGGCCATTTCTGCTACTTTTTTAACGTCTTCTATATATAAAGGATGTTCATGCATATCCATTTTCTGTTCCTCACTTTAACCAAGTATCTTTATCCGCCTTCAAATACGCTTTAAACAATTCCAAATCATCTTTAGTAGTCAGCTTAATATTTTTATCAGATCCTGCTGCAAAATAGAGAGTTACTCCCAATTCTACCATCATGGTATTGGTATAGGAAGACCCATAGATACCAATTTTCTTTTCAAAAGCCTCATGATATTTTTTATCTAAAAGGTCAAAACGATATGCCTGAGGCGTAGAAACCCGGCGTAGTGTTTCTCTCGGAATATATTGTTTTGTAGTGGTGTTATCGTCGGGATTTATAATAAAAATCTGTTCATTATAAGGCATGGAAGTCACTGCATTTCCGTATTTTTGTGCCTTAAGCAGGACATCCGTCAGAACGGTAGCGTCAACCAATGGACGAATACCATCGTGAATTACAATAATATCATCTAATTGTGCCTTACCTTCCAGATTATAGACCCCATTGCGAATGGATTCCTGACCAGACAATCCCCCAGAAACTATCCATTTTAATTTGGTTATATTGAATTGACGAGCATAAGCTCGGAGTACATCGTGCCACCCATCAATACATACAACTTCAATAGCATCAATTTGCGGATGCCTTTCAAAACCTTCCAATGTATACAAAAGCACAGGCTTGTCATATACATTAATAAACTGTTTGGGGATATCCTGTCCCATACGCTTACCAGAGCCACCGGCAATTATCAATGCTATATTCATCTTATCTCCTCTTTCCAGTACGCTTTGAATGCATGTTCTGAATATCTTTGATTTTCAGGAGGTAATTCCATATAATTATCCCCGTATAAATTTTTTAAATAAGATTGATAACCTTTGGGTGCCCAAAATTTATAGCCCTCAAAGTCAACGGGTATACGTTCTTTATATATACTACCTGGAACAATTTCTTTAGTCCCATAATGATTGACTACTACTACAGCCACAAATTTATCTAGATTAAATTTATAAATTCTCCCTACTTGATGAACTAGCTTCACCCAAAAGGAAGGCGGTGTCCATCCAAAAGCCAAAATCATTAAATATTTTATAATCGTTCTCAACCTATTTTTTAATCGACCTGATATTGAAGAAATTTTATATCTATGGCTCTTCTGCAGTTTTAATACTGTGCAACGATTTAAGGTTACTAAAATTTTTTCTATTAAAAACTCAACTTTTTGCAGAATATAATAACATGAAACACCATCAATAGGAAAAACATCTACATAAACACCTGTTGGATATTTGTCAAATGGTATTTCCATAATTGTTCTATTATCGATGATTCGACCAGCAAGATCCCAATAACCCGAAAAAGACTCTATGGACAAGCTTTTATAAATTAGGTTTTTGTAGTTTTTCATCGCATATTCATAATCTGTTCTTGGCATCATGATATCAATATCATCATCCCAAGGGATGAAACCTTTATGCCTAATCGCTCCCAATAAAGTACCCCCGGAAAGATAATATTTTAAATTATTCTCATCACAATATTTAGCAAAATCAACTAAAATATCTAATTGTATTCTCTTAATTTCTTGTAATGTCAATTCATTCTTATGCATATTTTCAAAATGTTCCATATTCATGCCTATTACCTTATTGTACCTGTATACCATTAAACATTTATAGCAAACGCTTTAAAATAACCAAATATTTGTCTGATGCTGTATTCCAATCATATGAATTACAACATTTTTTGTCAAGAACGTTTGATTTTTCTGTAATATTAAAAATCAGGTTTGATGCCAAGTCTTGCTCATCAGTCGCTTTAAAATACTTCACACAATCTCCGTAAATTTCTCGAAGAACAGGAATATCACTACACAAAATATTATGACATCCGGCAGCCATCGCTTCCAATGGTGGCAATCCAAACCCTTCATATAAAGATGGAAACACAAGCAAGTCTGCATAATGATAATAATTTTTCAGTTCCTCATCTGAAACAAATCCCGTAAAGGAAATTCGATTTCCTGCTTGCTCCGCCAATCGTCCAACTTCCTCATCGCCGGTTATGAATCCTTCTTTTTTGCCTACGATGACTAAAGAATGTGGAATTCTGTCCATCACATTCTGAAATGAACGAACCAGAGTCCGTAAATTTTTATGAGGTTTCACATTGCCTACATACAAAATATACGGTTTCGCAAAAATTCGCTGTTTTTGCTGCAATGGAGTGCTCCAAAATTCATCCACTCCATTGTAAATCACACTTACCTTATTGGAGGATACACCAGTAAATCGACACAATTCAGCTTTCGTAAAATGGGATACACAAATAATATGCGAAGCTTTTGCAGCTGCAGCTTGAAACATGATTTTTGCATAGAACTTTTTCAGAGCTCCATCTACAAATTGTGGCATAGCCAAGTGAAATACATCGTGTACTGTTACAAGCATCCGGCCACGATAAAAAACAGGAATATTATAATGGGGAACCCAGAGCAAATCTGTTTCTCGTGGAATTTTTTGGACCAGTTCCAATTGCTCACGAATCGTATAAATCGCACTTTTACAAGAAACATATTGCACATTTTCAGCGATTAACCAAGGATACTTCCGCATCATTTCCGGATGGCCAAGTAAATAAAATGTTGTATCCGGCATAGACGGAATAACACGTTTCAGTATGTTCCGCAGTACTGTGCCAATACCGGAAGATTCCAGCATACGAGCATCAACGGTAATTTTTTTCATCAATAATCCTCCGCACCTTTTTCTGACAGAACGCGATTTACATAATTTTTAAAATTCTGTCGAAATATTGCTCCGCTGAACTGTTCGGCGTGGTGACGGCAGTTATTGTAGGTGATGGCCGTCTGTTCCTGTTCAAATCTGGCAACAGCAGCTTTGAGGGATTCCACTGTTTGTTCTTTGAAGAATACACCTGTTGGATTATCTCGTACACCTAATTCACGAACCGTTTCCAGCGATCCCCCCTTGCCATATGCGATGACTGGTGTTCCACACGCCTGTGCTTCAACTGGGGTAATCCCAAAATCTTCTTCAGCTGCAAACACAAATGCTTTAGCATGCTGCATTTTATCTTTAAGAACTTCGTCAGGAGCAAAGCCTAATAAAGAAATATTAGGTCCTGCTTTTCCCTTAATTTTCTCAAAATCTGGTCCATCCCCAATAACAACTAGTTTTTTATCTGGCATTTGAGAAAAGGCTTCTACGATAAGATCCATTTTTTTGTAAGGGACCATGCGAGAAGCTGTAACATAGTAATCATCTTTATCTTCACAATATTCAAATTTCTCGATATCTACTGGTGGATAAATGACGGTAGCTTCACGTCGATAGCATTTCCATATTCGTTTCGCTATAAAATGAGAATTGGCAATAAAATAATCCACACCATTGCTGGTCCGTGTGTCCCAAATTCTCATATAATGCATAATTAATCTGGCGATTTTACTTTTAAGGTCGTGCGTTAATCCAGCTTCACGTAAATATTGATGTTGCAAATCCCAAGCATAACGAATTGGGGAGTGAACATATGAAATATGAACTTGGTTAGGACCCGTAAGAACGCCTTTAGCTACACAATGAGAACTCGAAATTACTACATCATAGGCGGATACATCCATTTGTTCTATCGCAATAGGCATAAATGGTAAATAATTTCTATATTTTTTTCTTGCTCTGGGCATATTTTGAATAAAAGTCGTAGTAACCTTTTTTCCTTGGATAAAATTGCGCTGATTTTCTGGTAAAAAATCTACAACTGCAAACAAATCTGCCTCTGGGAAGATATTCAAAATCTGCTCAAGCACTTTTTCTGCCCCAGCATATGTTACTAGCCAATCGCATACAACAGCTATTTTCATTTAACTTTTTCTCCCATATTTATCTTCAAATCGTACAATATCATCTTCTCCTAGGTATTTACCTATTTGAACTTCGATAATATAAAGTGGTATTTTTCCGGGATTCCCCAATCGATGTCGAGTTCCGATAGGAATAAATGTACTTTCATTTTCCCTGAAAATAATTGTTTTATCATCTAATGTTAACTGTCCTGTTCCACTAATAACAGTCCAATGTTCACTACGATGATAATGCATTTGCAAGCTTAAGCTTTGGCCTGGGTTTACACAGATTTTTTTTACTTTATAGCCTTCGCCTTCCGATAAAATGGTGTAACTCCCCCACGGCCGATACATAGTCACGTTTTCAGCAACTTCTATTCTTTTTTTCTTTTTTAATTCGTTTACTATATCTTTTACCCTTTGAGATTTACCTTTTTGCGCAACAAGCAATACATCAGGCGTATCTACAATAGTAAGATTTTGCAAATCAATCCCAGTTATTAATCTATTGCTGCCTAAAATCATTGTATTTTTGCAATCATGAGTAATAATATCTCCTTTAATGACATTTCCCTCTTCATCTTGAAGCATATCTGAAATTGCATCAAAGCTACCAATATCATTCCAATAAATATCTCTCATAGGCACCACAACAATATGGTCAGATTTTTCAGCAACAGCGTAATCTATGGATATATCTGGCAACGAAGAAAATTTTTTTATCATATTGTCATATCCACATTCTACAACTTTCATTATATCTGGGGCATGTTGATTCAATTCATTTTCGATAGTGCCAATTGAAAACATAAACATACCACTATTCCAATAATAATTCCCTTTTTTTACATAAGATTCTGCTGTTTCCAGATTCGGTTTTTCGGTAAATTTAATGACTTTATAGGCATTTTCTACAGAATCTGTACTTGCTTCTATATATCCATACCCCGTTTCCGGACGGGTAGGCGTAATGCCCAAGGTCACTATATTTCCATTTACAGCTGCGGATTCAGCAGATACAATCAGTTGAATAAATTCTTTTACTGGACGGATAATATGATCTGAAGGGCCTACAAAAATAAGTTCATCATCATTACAAGATAATTTATTTTTACAATAAGTTACAGCCAAGGAAATAGCCGGTGCCGTATTTCTACCAACTGGTTCGGTAATAACATGAATATCTTCTACTTGTAGTTCTTGTAATTCTGCTTTAACGTGATATATATACTTGTCATTTGTCACTATAACAATATCTTCTGGCTGCACCAGATGTAAATATCTATCGATTGTTTGTGCTAATAAAGACTTATCGCCGTTTATTTTTAAGAACTGCTTAGGGTAACAAGTTCGTGACAAAGGGAATAAACGGCTGCCTCCGCCACCTGCTAATATAACTACTTTCATAATGATTGCTCCTATACTCTTATAATGAAAAACACGTTTCAAATTTTTCTTTATATTGCTTCATACGCTTTTGTGCCTTTGCTTCGTTTTCAGATTTGATAGACCAATATACTTTAATTTTAGGTTCTGTACCAGATGGTCGTACAGCTATCCATGAATCGTCTTGTAAAATATATTTTAGCATATTTGCTTTTGGCAAATCATCAATAGCTTCATTAAAATCAAGGATTTCTTTAATCCCATCAAATATCAGGTCATGTTTTTTTCGCAATGCATGCATAATTTCGCTAATTTTTTCATGGCCTTCTTTACCTTTCAATGTATACGAAGATAATGAATCGTAGTAATATCCATATTTTTTATACAATGATGTCAAAATATCTATCAATGTCATTCCTTGGTTTTTATAATAAGATGCCATTTCACAAATCAATAATGCAGCTACGACAGCATCTTTATCTTGAGCATGTATACCAACAAGGTACCCATAACTTTCTTCATAGCCCATGACAAAATTATGTTTTACATCATCAGCAAATCTCGTAATTTTATCGCCAATATATTTAAAGCCTGTAAGTGTTTCAATAACTTGAACACCTTGATCTTCAGCTATCACTGCACCTAAGTCCCCAGTGACAACAGTCTTTACAATAGTAGATGCAGGTGTCAGCAAATCTTTTCTCATACACAGAATAAACTTAACAAGTAATGCACCAATCTGATTTCCAGTCAGCAACTTATATGAATCTCCATCTTTTATACCCACCCCTATACGGTCACTATCTGGATCTGTGCCAATAATAATATCAGCGTTAATAGATTCAGCTAATTCAATTCCCAGTTGAAGAGCACTGTGTTCTTCTGGATTGGGAGATTTTACTGTACTAAAATTGCCATCTGGCAGCTCTTGTTCTTTGACAACATGAACGTCAGTAAAACCAGCTTTAGCTAATATTTTTCGGACTGGCTTATTACCTGCACCGTGAAGCGGAGTATATACAATTCGTAATGGAGTAACGTTACCTTGCAAGATAGATTGCGTATATACTGCGTCAACAAATTGATTTACAACTTCCTCACCAATATATGTTAATTTAGAAGAATCTCCCTCTGCCGGGATTGATGCAATATCTATAATAGAATTTATATACTGAATCAAAACATTAGCGATGGAGGGCACAATTTGTGTGCCATGTTCGTCATACACTTTGTACCCATTATATTCTTTAGGATTATGACTAGCCGTAATGACAATTCCAGCTACTGCATGTAAATATTTTACTGAAAACGATAATACCGGAGTAGGTTCTAATTCTTTAAAAATTTTTACCGGAATTCCTGCAGACGTAAGGACATTAGCAGCTTCTAGTGCAAAACTATCTGAATTATTACGAGAATCATGCGCAATGACAACACCACGTCGAATATCATTTTCTCTATTTGCAAGCAAATAATCTGCAAGCCCCTTTGTCGCTTTTCGAATAATATATTTATTCATACGATTGGAACCAGCACCCATGATACCACGTAAGCCACCTGTTCCAAACTCTAAATCACGATAAAATCGATCTTCTATTTCCTTTTCATCCGAAATCGATAATAATTCACTTTTAGTTTCATCATCTACCCAAGATAACCAATTTGTATATTTGTCTTTATAATTCAAAAATCATTTCCCCTTTCTAGACCTATAGAAATTAATCATGCATTTTTATTTTTTTCTTGGTGTTAATATCTTTAACAATATTTTTAATTTCATCAATCCAAAAATTACTTGTACCTTGACGTTCTTTATTAACCAAAATAACGTGAATACTACTGTTGGAAGTTAATTTCTTAACAAGATTTCTAGCCACTTGAATTTCATCTTGATTATTATTTTGGGTTACAACAATTAACAGCCTATCGTTATTAATTAACTCTCGAATAATGCCTTTAAAGACAATGTGAAAGCCTTCAATGTATTTGTCATATTTAGGGAACTCAGCGGGTATGCCTCTTTTAGGGCGTTGAATGATTGTGGCAATTCGCCCAGGATGTTTTTGCGTAGGAACACGTATTGTACGCAACTAGAAGGATAAAAATAGCTGGTCCAATAACATAAAAACTGAACCAGGAAATATATAAAGTCGAATCGGTTATTAATACATTACGTAATGAATGCGTATTCAGCCAACAAAACTGCCATATCATCAATAACCATTATACCAAAGGCAATACGACGGTACTGTATTTATTTGATGGAAATTGATATTTTGCAACTTCATTCAAGCCTTAAGTACGCTTTATTCTATCACAAATCCCCGTCTTTGTCAGTATTATCAACGGTATGCCCGCAGAGAAAGAGTTTGCCAATCAACGACGGATGTGTGACGAGCGCCCTGCGGGCAAGGTGGTCAGTGTTCAGTGAAAAAGTTCTGAGTTTACAGTTTTCATTTTCGAGCTGCCGGGCTAGCAAGTTGTCAAGCTGCGACGTACGGCCCTCGGTCTCTGCTTTGCTGGCGTCTAGCGGCTGACTGCTTCCACCTGCGTTTCTCCGATGATCTTGATTCCTTCTTTTTCCAGGAGTTCAGCGGTGACGCCATTTCCCCGGGTGAGGGTCCGGGTGAATGTGCCGTCGTATATTTTTCCGTGGCCGCAGGAGGGGCTTTTTTCTTTGAGGATGGCGCGTTTACAGCCGTAGAGTTTGGCCAGGCGCAGGGCTTGCCGGGCGCCCTGGTGGTATTGTTGGGTTACATTTTTTCCGTTGCAGGTGACGACCTGCTGGCCCTGGCGTTCTGCCGGGTCGCGGGGTGTGGCCAGACCGCCGGCTTGTTCAGGGCATATGGGGATGAGCAGGATGTCCTGGCGGTTCATGAGTTGTTGTATGGGTTCATAGGTTTTGCTTTGGCCGTCGTAGCGGCAGTTTTGGCCTAAGAGGCAGGCACTGATGAGTATTTTTTCCATTTTGTCTCCTTTGTCTTGATGGGTTGATTTTTATTTTATATATCAGAATTTGATTTTATATTACAGAATTATAATTTTCGGTTAATCATAAATTATTTTAGCGATTAACGCTTATATTTACGGCATATATCCGGGTTTTCCGATGAGGGAATTCTTCGTTTTTGTCGTAAAAGTTTTATTAAAATTCGATTAATTTTCGCATAGTGAAATTGCAAAAGCAAATTTCAAATACTATAATGTACTGGTAATTACGTTAGGGATTGCCATGGTGCAGTCCTGAAGGGAGTCTTGTGTACGATGAGAGAACGAAAAATAAAGAATACTGCTGATTTATTAGTCGAATGTCTGGAAGAAGAAGGCGTGCATTATATTTTCGGGATTCCTGGTGAAGAAAACCTGGCTATCATGGAAGCTTTGAAAAATTCAAAAATAGAATTCATTACGGTCCGTCATGAACAGGGAGCAGCGTTCATGGCTGATGTTTTCGGCCGTCTGACCGGCAAGTCCTGGGATTCGAACAGCTTCACGGCTTTTTCCGTGTAGTGCTGGCCTTCGTAATAGCCTACGGTTCTGCCGCCAGGCGTTTTCTTGACATGTCCGTTGTTCAACAGGTGATGGACCGGGTGCTTGTTCGTCAGCTCATAAGTCAGTTCCGAACCGTTATAGCCTTTTACCTTGTGCTTCCATCCCTTCTTCAACTTGCCCGTACTGCCTTCCGGGGTCTGGTTTACACATTCCTTCTTGAGCTTGTTGCCAATCGTGACCAGACCCTTTTCAGCGGTCCCAGGAAATTCCTCGATGGCGGAGAGCAGTTTGCCGGACAATTCATCTATTCCCCTGACATCCAGGTCACCCCTGCTCATTGTCCTGCCCCCTGATTTCTTCCGTACAGTACAATTCCAGAGATTCATGGCGCATGTACGGATCTACAATCGTATCGATGTCATACAGATGATTCTGATACTTCACCTTCATGTCATGAGTGATACCCGGGCGCCAGCGGATAGTGATCTTGCTGTACTCCGTATCCACCTTGCGCTCCATCTTGTAGAACACTTTGCCCCTGGCGGGCTCAATGGATGCCCAGCATCGATACACCACGACATCAGTCTGGGTGTCGAAACCGTATTCATCCGTTACCGTCTGCTTCCCCAGAATCTCAATTCGTTTGTTCAAAAGCCCGGTTTTCATAGGCATCCCCTTTCAAAAGCGGCTGCGCCGCACACCGAACAACAGCCACCGCAGCATTTTCAGCAGTCCGGAATAATCCGCTTCTTCCCGGTGCTCATACAAAAAGGCGGCGGCATACAGGATGGCTTCGTGGAATACGACCGGATTTTCTTCAGCATCCGCTTCCTCGCAGCGGGCCAGGTCCAGGCACAAGGCCTGGGCCGTTTCCAGGGATGACAGGATGACATCGTCATTCGATGTGTCATCCTCATCAATCCGCAGATATTCCCGGGCTTCTTCCAGGCTGACCAGCATGGCTTAGACCTTCGCTTTCACTTCGAGTGCCTTGACCGCTTCCTGAAGCATCAGCATACCATCGACGCGCTGGCTGGCGAGGAAACCAATCTGGCCGTTGGCTGCATACAGTTCGTTGAGGCGCTTGAAGGAGCGGGATTCCCTGTCGGCAATCCAGTAATAGCTGAAGTCGCCAAAGAGAACCGGACGATTGCCAGCCGCCAGTTCCGGTGCAAAAGAGGTACTGTAGCAGGGACGGTTCAGGATGGTATCCGGAGTTCCCGCCGTGACAGACGGCTGCCAGATGTAGTTTCCGTTGTTGTCCTTGACTTTACGCAATGCTTTGATGGTAGAATCGTTCAGGAGCCATACAGCCTTGCGGCGGTATGGGATGCGCAAAGAATGGTACAGATCTATGACATCATCAAAGGTAATAGAAGTCCCATTTGCCGTCACACCAAGTTCAGCCGACGGGAACACGCCGGTCGGCTTGTTCTTCCCATCGCCTGTGAGGAAGGCTTCTTCTTCCTTGGTACCGATACGGCGGGCAAATTCGCCGGCGATATAGCTTTCCAGGTCAAAGACGCTGTCGTTCAGGAGTTCTTCCGACACACGGATAGCCGTCCCCAGTTTGTATGCCCCTATGGACTGCTGGCCGAAGGTATCCTGGCTGTCCGGATACAGGCCGTTTTCTTCCATCCATGCGGCTTCCCCATGGCCTGTCACGACGGGAATCTTGCGGTCGCCGCTGGTATGAATGACCGTTGCCAGGCTGCGGAAGAAATTTTCTTCCTGGAGTTTGTCAATGAGCTGATGCTCGAATTCATCCGGCACCAGATAGCCGCCATCGGCATCCGTGCCAACACTCAGGGCATTCTGCACATCGATAAAGTTCTTATGACGGATGCTGTCCCAGAAGGCTTTCTTGTAAGCATTGGATGCGCGGCCTTTCTTTTCATTTTCCGTCTGAGGAGAACCCGGCTGTTCGGTAATGGGAACGCTCGTAGGCTTTGCCATTTCGGCATCCATACGCTGCTGACGTTCCAGACGGTCGATTTCTTTTCCCAAGTTCACTACATCCGCTTCCATCTTGTCATAACGGGCGGCATCTTCCGCAGAAATCATGCCGTTCTCATCACGTGCCGTATCCAGGAAGGCTTTCGCCGCATCCCAGAGGTTCTTGCGCTTTTCGCGCAGTGCTAAAATTGTATCCATAGTGTTTGTCCTCCTGTCAATGAATGAGCAGCGCCAGCCGTTTTTCCAAATCAGCGGCTGGCACTTTCTGTAAAGCTTTCTTCGGTTTTACTTTCTGTACAAAGGAATTCGTCACCGTAACCGGGCTGTACAGCATGGCTTCCGGCTGCTCCTCTCCTTCTTTCTGATCAAAAAGGATTTCATCCGCAAAGCCCAGCTCCACAGCTTTCCGTGCGTTGAGCCATGTCTCATCATCCATCATGTGCGAAATCTTCGTGCGGGCCAGGCCGCTCTTGATTTCATAGGCATTGATGATGCTCTCTTTGACCTCGCTCAGCATGCCGATGGTCTTTTCCATCTCGGCTTTGTCCCCGTAAGCCAGGGTCGCCGGATTGTGAATCATCAGGATAGCCACCGGCGACATACAGACTTTGGTACCGGCCATGGCAATGACCGAAGCTGCCGAAGCAGCCAGGCCATCAATCTTGACGGTGACGTTCCCCGGATACTCCATGAGCATGTTATAAATCTGAGCCGCGGCAAAGCAGTCGCCGCCCGGACTGTTGATCCAGAGGGTGATATCACCGCTGCTCGCGTTCAATTCGTCTTTGAACGCCTTCGGTGTCACTTCATCGCCCCACCAGGTTTCGTCTGAAATCTGGCCATCAAGATACAGCGTCCGTCCGCTGCCGAAGGCATCGGGTGCTTCATTAGTCACCCATCTCCAAAATTTATGTTTCATGTTCCACCTCCGCCCAAGCAAAAGAAAAGCACCTGACAGTTTTCACTGCTAGGTGCCAATATATTGAATAGAAATTTTTAATTATTGAACATGGACAAGGTTATGCTGTTTGGATAATTGTCAAACCACATATATTCTCCATGCCCCACACTGTACGCCCCGTATTGTCCAGCTTTTGGAACCCGATTAAATCCATACGCCGATTGGAATTCGTACGGTGCATTAGCACAGTCAAAGCCAGTCCTGTCAAAATGACGATTACCATTCTGATATATTTTAATAATCCAAACGCGCTGATGCCTCATGGTCAGTTCCAATCCCAGCTTCAGATATTGCCATGTGTCTAAATTTTTCCAAGGTTTCAGGTTCTGAATCTTATCTGGCTTACCATACTTAGCCAGCACTTCTTTTTCCGGCGTATCAAGGCCGATGCCGCCAACAGACTCATAATACTGTTCTTTTTTTGTTCTCATAAGTAGAGTACCTTGGCGCTCATCCATATTATCCCCATTTAGGATAACATGCGCATGATAACTGTCTTTTTGCAAATTTTCACCAATAATTGGCAAATCCCGATAGCCATCTGCTTCAATGATACGAATAATGCAACTGAAATTTGATCCACCACCAGCCGGGTGATATGCTCCTACAATGGCACAACCATTGACAGTATTACCTTGAAAATCCAAGACGACATTACCATCTGCATCATACCATTCTCCTTGAAGCTTAGACAAAATACGTGGTGTCGCATCATAGTATGCCATTACCACTGAGCTGAAACACCACATCATCAATGAAGCCACCAGCAAAACAAGCCCTTTCTTGCACCGTTTCATAACATCGCCTCCATAAAAGCATCATTTGATACTTCTATTATACAATGGCGCCTAGGAAACTCAATCTGATGACAAACCTTTATCGCCCTTAGCGAAGGCCCCTGCATCCTTAAGTTTGGTCATGCTGCCGTTTACCAGGTACAGGTTGCCGCCTTCCTCATCGGGTACGGGATTCATGTCTTCCATCTCCCGGATATCGTTGGCGGACAGCCAGCCGTTCTGCCGGCCGATGCTGTAGCCGGTCATGCGGCTCTCGTAATCGCCACGCATGAGGCCGTTCACGTTGAACTTCAGGAAATACTGCTTCTTCTCTTCTGGCAGGAACAGGGCTTTCTGCATGGCCTGCTCCCAACGGATGACCCAGGGGTCTAAGGTGTATTTCACAAATTCCATGGACTGCTGCTCGATATTATTGAAGGAACTTTTCTCCAGGTCGCCAATCATGTGCGGCGGGATGCGGTAGAGCCGGGCAATCTCATCCAGCTGGAACTTCCGTGTTTCCAGGAACTGCGCTTCTTCCGGCGGGATGCCGATTTGCTGGTACTTCATGTAGAGTAGGCAAGTGCCGCCGTGCATTGTTTCCAATGTCGGTTTGC
>OHAG01001154.1_pt1 | contig 18236 bp, 12 predicted proteins | sample 1577081 | NCBI WGS metagenome assembly OHAG01 (sample SAMEA3541513, study PRJEB24748) | human gut metagenome | biome: human gut; feature: human-associated habitat; material: faeces | place: China | collected 2012
AGCTGCCGCACCTCGCTCGCCGTATCGGCACTTAGAATTATGCGGTATTGCCTTAAATTTTGTCTTTGCCACGATTATATCACATTTTGCGACATTTGCATTACAAATACGGAAGAAATTTTGTGAAGGATTTGTTATTATAAAGGCGAAGAAGGGCACAATGTGCAGATTGAACAAAATATATTATGTAATTTTGTACAATATGCGCATTGTCTGCCAAATAACAAGTTCTACCATTCAATTATACGCAAAATAGAAAGGAGAAAATCTATGAAAGTGTGCTACACCGGCGGCGCTGTCAAGGACTGCGGAAGCTATTATTCCGTAGCCACCAACGCTGTAGAGCTGCGCATCTGGTTCCTGACCGACGATATACTGCGCATCCGCGCGGGCTTTGACAGCGACTGGGATGAAGCCTCCTACAGCCTGACCATGACCGCATGGGAGTCCCGCACCGACGAGCTGATGAAGGACTGCCGCAAGCGCGTCCAATCCGCCGCTGCATCCCTGACCGACGGCGACAGACAGGCCGTTATCCAGGGTGCGCGTCTCAAGGTCGTCATCGAGAAGGCACCGTTCCGCATCATGGTCTATGATAAGGACGGCAGCCTGCTGCACGCCGATATTCCCGACCTGGCCTACCGCGAGGACAGCAACCACCGCCGCATCCACGCCAGCCAGATCGAGGCAGACGACTGCTTCTACGGCTTCGGTGAGAAATCCGGCGAGATCAACAAGGCCGAGAAATACATGAATATGGCTCCCGGCGACGCCATGGGCTACAACGCCAAGGAGACGGATTCCCTCTACAAGCACATTCCGTTCTATATCCGCCTGAACCGCGGCACCAAGCAGGCTGTCGGCTACTTCTACCACAATACCGCCGAGTGCGATTTCAACATGGGCCGCGAGAAGCGCAACTACTGGCACCGCTACTCGTCCTACCGCACCGACGCGGGCGACATTGACCTGTTTTTGATCGCAGGCCCGTCCATCCGCGAGATCATCGAGCGCTACACCGACCTGACCGGCAAGAGCGTCATGCTGCCGAAGGCCGCGCTGGGCTACCTCGGCAGCTCGATGTACTACCCCGAGCTGCCCGAGAACAGCGACGATGCCGTGCTGGACTTCATCGACACGACCCGCGAGGAAGGCATCCCTGCCGACGGCTTCCAGCTGTCCAGCGGCTACTGCGCCGTTGAGACCGCCGAGGGCATCAAGCGCTGCACCTTCACATGGAACCACAAGCGCTTCAAGGACCCGGCAGACTGGTTCGCCCAGATGGAAAAGCGCGGCATCGTTGTCTCGCCCAACATCAAGCCCGGTATGCTGCTCGTCCATCCGCTGCTGAACGAGATGAAGGAGAAGGGCATGTTCCTGCCCGCCTCCGACGACAATGCAGGTCTTGACGGTCTGGCTGTCGGTACCTGGTGGGGCGGCCCCGGCCTGTTTGTGGACTACACGAAGGAATCCACCCGGCAGCACTGGAAGCAGTACATCAAGGATGCGCTGCTGAAATACGGCTGCCGTTCCATCTGGAACGACAACTGCGAGTATGACTCCCTCGTTGACAAGGACGCAAAGGTTTACTTTGAGGGCAAGGGCAGCACGATTGGCACGATGAAGCCGGTTATGAGCAACCTGATGTGCCAGCTGTCCAACGAGGCCATCGAGGAGTATGACCCCGACTGCCGCCCGTTCTCGGTCTGCCGTTCCGGTCATGCGGGCATCCAGCGCTATGCGCAGGTCTGGGCCGGTGACAACCTGACCCACTGGGATACCCTGAAATACAACATCGCCACGATTCTGGGCATGGCGCTCTGCGGCGTGTCCAACCACGGCTGCGACATCGGCGGCTTCTTCGGCCCCGCGCCGGAGGGCGAGCTGTTCGTGCGCTGGGTGCAGAACGGCATCTTCCAGCCGCGCTTCTCCATCCACTCCACGAACACCGACAACACCGTCACCGAGCCGTGGATGTACAGCGACAAAAAGCAGTACATCAAGGACGCTATTGACTTCCGCTATAAGCTCAGCCCGACGCTGTATTCCCTGATGGAGCGCGCGCATGAGAACGGCCTGCCCATCTGGCAGCCGACGTTCAGCGTTTTCCAGAACGACCCGGCCACCTACGATGAGGGCGTGGACTTCATGTTCGGTGATTCTCTGCTGGTTGCGAACGTCGTTGAAAAGGGCCAGACCGTCCGCCCGGTCTACCTGCCCGCGACCGAGAACGAAAACGAGCGGTTCTACGACTTCTACACCCGCGAGGAATACGCCCCCGGCCAGACGATTGAGGTGCCGGTTGATATTGCCAGCATCCCGCTGTTTGTGCGCAGCGGTGCCATTCTCCCGATGAGCGGCAACAAGCTGCACAACCTGATGACCGAAAAGACCACCGCGCTGGACATCCTGATGGCCCCCGATGTGGATTCCGAGTTCACGCTGTACGAGGATGACGGCCACACGAACGATTACCGCAAGGGCGCGTATCTCAAGACGAAGATCGCCGTCAAGGCAGGCGTTAAGACCGTCGTGACCTTCACGAATGAGGGCAGCTACGAGACCGCCGTCGAGAGCATGTACCTCGATATGATCCACCGCGAGAAGTCCCCGTTCTATGTGCAGGTGGACGGCAAAGAGCTGCCGCACTTCCTGCACCGCCGCAAGTTTGAGGAGGCCGAGAGCGGCTGGTACTACAGCCAGCGCCTCAAGAGCGTCCAGATCAAGTACCCCAACCCCAAGAAGGATCACGAGGTACTTGTCTCGTTCGAACAGTTTGATTTGATCGGGATGTAACCCGGCTTCTTGCCTCCCCTGGCAGGGAAGGTGCCCCGTAGGGGCGGAGGGGTTGAACCTTGCCGCAGCCCGAAATATTTCGGGTAATAGCACGGTTCTCTCCCCCAGCCGCTGCGGCGGCAGCCCCCTCTCAGAGGGGGCCAAGGGGAAAACGGCATACATACAAGAAGGAGAAATACTATGTTCAAAAAATTCGCAGCATTGGCTGCTGCGGCTGCGCTCAGTCTGGGTGTTATGACCGGCTGCGGCGCGTCCGGCACCACCGCCGACTCCACCGGCTACAGCGCCGAGAATCCGCTGGTGCTGACTCTGGCCCACGGCCTGTCCGAGACCCACACTGTCCACATCGCCATGACCCAGTTCGCGGACGAGGTCGCTGAAAAGACCGATGGCCGCATCCAGGTCAAGATCTTCCCCAACGGCCAGCTCGGCAGCGAGAACGAGAACCTTGAGCAGCTGCAGGCCGGCGTTATCGCCATGACCAAGGTTTCTGCACCCGGTCTGGCTACCTACAACGATGCCTTCAACACCTTCGGCCTGCCCTATATCTTCAACGATACCGATGACTTCTACCATGTCATGGACTCGCAGGAGATGCAGGACTTCTTCCTCTCCACCGGTGACGACGGCTTTGTCACGCTGACCTATTACACCTCCGGCGCACGCTCCTTCTACACGAAGGACCGCGCCATCCGCACGCCCGCCGACCTGAAGGGCCTGAAGATCCGCGTGCAGGATATGAAGAGCCAGACCGACATGATGAGCTATCTGGGCGGCATTCCCGTCGCCATGTCCTACGGTGACGTTTACACCTCGCTGCAGACCGGCATCATTGACGGCACCGAGAACAACGAGACCGCCCTGACCACCGGCAAGCACGGCGAGGTCTGCAAGGTCTACTCGGTGGATCAGCATGCCATGATCCCCGACGTCCTCATCATGAGTGAGAAGGTCTGGGAGACCATCAGCCCCGAGGATCAGGAAATCATTCTGGAGGCCGCCCACGATTCCACCGATGCCCACAAGGTCATGTGGGACACCGCTGTGGAGGAGGCCGTCAAGGAAGCACAGGAGACGATGGGCGTTGAGTTCGTCTATGACGTCGACAAGGAAGCCTTCCGCGAGGCAACCCAGCCCATGATCGAAGCCTACGAGGAGCAGTATCCCGGCGTCAAGACGCTGCTGGATACCATCGACGCCGCAAGAGGGGAGGAGTAAGCCATGAAAAACACCTTTGCTGCCATCAAATTCTGGATGGACAAAATTTTGAGCATTGCCTGCGCCGTACTGCTTACCTTTATGACGGTGCTGGTTCTGATTCAGGTTTTCTCCCGCTATATCCTCAACAGCCCCGTGGCTTTCACCGAGGAGCTTGTCCGCTACAGCCTGATCTGGACCGGCTTCATCGGCGCGGCCTACGCCTTCTCCACCCGGGAGCACATGTCCCTGACCCTCATCCGCGACAAATTCACCGGTAAGGCACACACCGCCCTGCTGGTGGTCATCGATGGTCTGATTCTGCTGATGGCCATCTTCGTATTCACTATCGGCGGCTTTAAGCTGGCTGTCTCTGCCAGCCGCGAGTTCTCGGCCCTGCTGGGTATTCCCCGCAGCCTGGTTTACTCCATCGCCCCGATTTCCGGCGTGTTCATCGTCCTGGCGCAGATCATCAACATCTATGAGGACGTCACCGGCGAAAAAGTTGAATCCAAGGAGGGTGCAGACAAATGAGTATCACCATGACCACCGTTATCCTGTTCGCCGTGTTCGGCGTGCTGCTGTTCCTCGGCGTGCCTATCTCCATCAGCATTGTGGCGTCGTCTATCGTGACCGCCATGTCCACCCTGTCCTGGGACCAGATCACCTTTATCACGATGCAGAAGATGAACTCCGGCGTGGAGAGCTTCTCGCTGCTTGCTGTGCCCCTGTTCATTCTGGCCGGCAACATCATGAACAACGGCGGTATTGCCAAGCGCCTGGTCAACTTTGCCCAGCTGTTCGTCGGCAAGATCCCCGGCTCCATGGCGCAGGCCAACATCCTGGGCAACATGCTGTTCGGTGCGCTGTCCGGCTCCTCCGTTGCTGCCGCATCCGCCATGGGCGGCTGCATCAGCCCCATTGAGGAAGAAAACGACTACGACCCCGCCTACTCCGCCGCCGCCAACATTGCCTCAGCCCCCACCGGCCTGCTGATTCCCCCGACGTCTGCCTTCATTGTCTACTCCACCGTCGCGGGCGGTGTCTCTATCTCCACGCTGTTCATGGCCGGTTACATTCCCGGCATCCTGATGGGCCTGTGCTGCATGGTCGTTGCGTTCATCGGCGCAAAAAAGGCTGGCATGAAAGCCACCGGCATTGACCACAGCCAGAGCATTGCCAAGACCGTCTGGGACGCCGTGCCGTCTCTGCTGCTGATCGTCATTGTCATCGGCGGCATCGTCTCCGGTATCTTCACCGCCACTGAGGGCGCAGGTGTCGCGGTTCTCTACTGCCTGATTCTTTCCATCGTCTATAAGAGCATCGACTTCAAAGGCTTCCTTGGCATCCTGCTCAACTCCGCCAAAACGTCCGGCATCATCCTGTTCCTGATTTCTGCCTCCTCTGCCATGTCCTTCGTTATGGCCTACTCCGGCATCCCGGCAGCCATCTCCAACGGCCTGATGAGCCTGACTGAAAACAAGTACATCATCTTCCTGCTCATGAACATCATCCTGCTGGTCATCGGCATGTTCATGGACATCACCCCGGCCATCCTGATTTTCACCCCGATCTTCCTGCCCATCGCCACCAGCTTTGGCATGACGGAGATCCAGTTCGGCGTTATGCTGATCTTCAATATGTGCCTGGGCAACATCACCCCGCCGGTCGGCTCGGTTCTGTTCGTCGGCTGCGGTATCGGCCATGTCTCAATCGAGCAGGTCACGTCCAAGCTGATCCCCTACTTTGTGGCACTGGTTGCCGCCCTGCTGGCCGTCACCTACATCCCGGCCCTGTCTCTGGGCCTGCCCAGCCTGATGGGCTTGATTTAAATATTGGCTGATTAAAATAGTACAGCCCCCGCCAAGCTCTATGAGTTTCTGGCGGGGGCTGTGCTGCTTTTTTATTCCTTCTATTTTTTATATGCCGTCCCCCAAATCTCCATTGCATCCATGATGGGACGCATGGATTCGCCTAAGTCGGAGAGAGCGTATTCCACCCGCGGCGGCACTTCGGGATAGACGGTACAGGTAATGATCCCATCTACGGCGGCTGCAACTGCGGCAACTGCCACCTGAAATATCTTGGAAAAATTGGACGATTCGCTCGTAAAAGGTTGACGCGGCTGCGTTCGGGGGTATATCATATTTGTATAGATCTTTGCGCGGAGGGAGGAACGCACGATGATCCGAATCGGCATTGTGGACGATGAAAAACAAGAAAGAGACCAACTGAAACAGGCACTGGCGCGGTTTGGCGCGGAGAACGGCACAGAACTGAACGTACAGGAGTTCGACTGTGCGGCAGTCTATCTGGCGGCGCAAGACCGTGATTTTGACATTTTATATCTGGACATTGATATGCCGCAGATGTCCGGCATGGAACTGGCCGAAAAAATCCGGGAGACAGATCAAGACGTCATCCTCATTTTTTGCACGAATTTGCAGCAATTCGCGCTGAACGGGTACAGTGTCGGGGCGCTGGGCTTTATTGTAAAGCCGATACAGTGGTACTCCTTCCATATGTATCTGACGCGGGCGCTGAAGGTGCTGCAAAAGCGCGCCGGTCAAAAGACTGCGCCGCCGCACATTGTCGTCAAGGACGGCACCGTGACGCGGCTGCTGGATGCAGCGGAAATCGCCTATGTGGAGGTGCGCCAGCACGACCTGCTGTACAACCTGTGCGGCGGGGACGGTAAGACCGAGATCATCAAAAACCGCGGTTCGATGCAGGAAATCGCGGCGCAGCTGACGCCCTACGGCTTTGTACGATGCAGCGCCAGTTACCTTGTGAACCTGCGCTGTATCACGGCGGTAAGCCGTATGAATGTCTATATCGGCGGGGCGGCACTGCCCATCGGGCGCACCTACAAGGACGCCTTCACCGAAGCATTCTCTCGATATATGGCAAAAAAGGAGTGGGAAGACCCGTGCCGGTCATAAATTGGATACTGAACCAGCAAGTCCAGCTGGGTATGATTCTATGCGCCTGCCTGTTTGTCCCGTGGGGGCAGCGCCGCAGCTGCTTCGTTCCGCGGCTGGCGGCGGGTGTATGGGCCTTTCTTGCGCTGACGGACACCCTGGCATTCCTGCCGCTTTGGGCAAAATTGCTGCTGTATACGACGCTGCTGTTTGGTCTGATATGGTTCAGCTTTGACTGCAGCCCGCTGCACGCCCTGTTTTATACAACCTGTGCCTACGCGGTGCAGCACATTGCCAGTAAGCTGGCCTATATGCCTATTATTTGGCTGATTCAGCATGGCCGCACGGACAGGCGCGTTACCTTTATCATTCTGCTTTTCAGCAACCTTGTGGTCTGTCTGGTCATCTACCGGCTGCTCACCCTGCGCATCCGGCGCGGGCGCCTGCTGTTTGACAATGTCAAGACCGTGCTTTACTCCGGCTTTTTCCTGATTGCCGCGGTCTACCTGAGTGTTGTGCTGGAGAATGTCCTGGACAGCAGCGCAGAGTCCTACCTGACCGCCTATCTGGCGCTGAATGCGTTCTGCATCCTGTTTGCCATCACGATTCTGGCGCTGGAATCTTCAAATTGCAGCATCAAGAGTCTGGAACACGAGAATGAAATGCTGGCGCAGCTGCTGGAATGTGACAAGCAGCAGTATGAGCAGGCAAAAAAAGACATGGAAAAAATCAACATCCGCTACCATGACCTGAAACAGCAGTATTCCCGCGCCACAGATGAGGAACGCGCCCGTCTGGAAGAAGAGATGAACAACCTGAACCTGCGCTATCTCACCGGGAATAAGGCGCTGGACATCACACTGACCCAAAAGTCGGCACTCTGCGGGCAGGCAGGTATTCAGCTGGTCTGCTCGGCAGACGGCAGCTGTCTGGAGGATATGAAGCACTACCATATTTACTCCCTGCTGGGCAATGCGCTGGACAATGCCATTGAGTGTCTGACGCAGGTAAGCGATGCGTCTAAGCGGGTCATCACACTGGACATCAGCCGCTGCCGTGACATGGCGGTTATCCGCGTGCAGAACTACACCCCCGCACCGCCGACGCTGCGGGACGGCGCTATCGTCACAACCAAGCAGGATACCGAGGAGCATGGCTACGGCATAAAAAGCATCAAAAGCATTGCCGAGCTGTACGGCGGCACGGCAGACTGCTTTGTGGAGGACTCGATTTTTTACCTGGTGGTCACCTTCCCCTGCGGGAAAAGCCAAAAAGAAACTGCATAACCCAAAAGCGACTGCCGAAAGGCGGTCGCTTTTCTTCTTTGTCATTTGTGCCGTGTTTTTTGACGTTTACGCCAACTGCATTGACCCGGTCAACACTTCCCTTTATGATAGTTTTGTGAAAAAGATACGAAAGGTTTCTGCAAAGGGGAAGTGCACAGCCCTTGGCAGCAAGCGCATCGTATCATTCATCTGTGACAGTTTAGGAAGGAGAAAAACCTATGGCACAAAAGGAAACCTCAAGCAAGTCCCGCCGTTGGCTGGGCTTGTCCGGCGCGGCTGTGCTGGTGGCCAACCTTGTCCTGACCGGAACGACCATTGCGTTCCAGCAGGAAGGCGAAGTCAACCATGCACTCGGCATCGAAGGCTCTGACGCATCTTACGGCGGCACGGAGTTCTCCGCTGACGGCACCCTGTCTGACGCTAGCTACGCAAAGTACATCGAAGCCGCTTATCAGTTCTGTGAGCAGGAAGAAGAAGAGGGCAGCGTGCTGCTTTACAACCGCAACAACGCCCTGCCGCTTTCCGAGTCTGAGCGCAACGTCACGGTCTTTGGCCGCGGCAGCATCGACCCTGTGTTCCGCAGCACCGCAGGCGGTTCCTCCACGAACCCGGATTACCAGAAAACCCCCGTTGACGCCCTGCAGGATGCCGGCTTCAACGTGAACCAGACCGTGCTGGACGCCTACGCTTCCGCCGAAGCGCCGAAAGCAAGAAGCGTTTCCAGCGTGGGCGAATATGACCCGGCGCTGTTCACCGGCAGCGTCACCGACTCGTTTGCGTCCTACGGCGATGTCGCGTTTGTTACGCTGTCCCGCTTTGCCACCGAGGGCAACGACCTTGCGATGGTCAACGACGAGGGCAAGCGTATGCTGGAGCTGGACGACAACGAGAAGGCGATCTTCCAGAAAATCAAGGACTCCGGCAAATTCAAGAAAACCGTCGTCCTGCTGAACTCCGTCTTTGCGATGGAGATGGACTGGCTGGACGAGTACAATGTTGACGCTGTGCTGTGGGTCGGCAACCCCGGCTTCTACGGTATGCCCGGCGCCATCCGCGTTGTGACCGGTGAGGTCAACCCCTCCGGTCACACCACCGCCACCTTTGCCGCCAACTCCCTGTCCGCGCCCAGCGCCGAAAACTTCGGTCTGCACGCCTACAACTACGGCAGCAAAACGCCCCGCGCGGCAGGCGACAGCTTTGTCAGCTATAACGAAGGCATCTACGTCGGCTACCGCTACTACGAGACCCGCTACGAGGACACCATCCTCGGTCAGGGCAACGCCGATTCCACGGTTGGCACCAAAGCCTCGACCGACGGCTGGAACTACGCCGAGGAGGTCTGCTTCCCCTTCGGCTACGGTCTGTCTTACACGAACTATGAGTACAACCTTGACAAACTGGACTACAACAGCGACACCGACACCTTCACGGCGACCGTCACGGTGAGCAATACCGGCGACAGGGACGGCAAGGCTACGGTGGAGTTGTACGCACAGACCCCCTACACCGACTACGACAAGCAGAACAACGTCGAAAAGTCCTCGATCCAGCTGCTGGGCTATGACAAAATCGACGTGGCCGCAGGTGCATCCGAGACTGTCACGGTCGATGTGCCCGGCTACTTCCTCGCGTCCTATGACGCCAACGGCGCAAAGGGCTACATCCTCGATGCGGGCGATTACTACTTCGCCGTCGGCAACGGCGCACACGAGGCACTGAACAATGTGCTGGCCGCCAAGTGCGGTGACGCCGTTGCGGGCAAGCTGATCGATCAGGACGGCAATGTCGTCACCGGCAACACCGCCGCCGTGGCTACCTGGACCGCCCCCAACACCGAGGTCGATACCCAAAAGTACCGCAACTCCCGTTACAACAGCGATGTGGAAGTCACGAATACCTTCGACGACGCTGATGTGAACTACTGGGCGAACGACGACGAAAAAATCACCTACCTGTCCCGCAGCGCGTGGGATACGACCTACCCCACTACGCTGGAGACCCTGACGGTCAACGATAAGCTGTACGACGGTCTGAATATGCAGACCTACGTCAAGGCAGCCGATGCCAAGAGCGTTTCCGACTTCAACCTCGGCGTGGAGCTGGATGAGAAGATCAACTTCAGCGATATGATCGGCGTCGCCTTCGACGACCCGAAGTGGAACGACTTCCTTTCTCAGCTGACGCTGAGCGATCTGCTCATCAACATGGGCGACTCCAAGGGCATCAAGGCTGTCAAGGCTGTCAACAAGCCCGGCTGCACCATCGTCGATGGTCCCGAGGGCATGAACGGTCAGTTTAAGTACGGCGACCGCCGCAACTGCACCGGCTGGGCTACGCTGCCTATCGTCGGCGCAACCTGGAACCACGATGTGCAGACCCGCTTTGGCGAGATGTACGGCGAGGATGCGCTGTATGCGTCCATCCCCATCGCCTACGCGCCCGGCGCGGACACCCTGCGTTCTCCCTACTCCGGTCGTACCTCGGAGTATTTCTCCGAGGACGGCGTTCTCAGCTACTATGCTGCCAAGGCCGTTTCCCGCGGTATGCGCAACAAGGGTCTGATCGGCACGGTCAAGCACTTCTTCCTGAACGAGCAGGAAGCCGGTCGTCAGGGCATTTCCACCTTTGCGAACGAGCAGTCCATCCGCGAGATCTATATGCGCGCCTTTGAGGGCTCTCTGGCTGAGGGCGATTCTCTCGGCGTTATGACCGCTTACAACCGTATCGGCGTTATGTACGCTGCCGCCAACCAGGGCATCCAGCACATCCTGCGCGACGAGTGGAACTACGGCGGCTACATCATCGACGATGCGCTGACTGCGTCCGAGTATTCCTCCGCCCCCGAAATGCTGATGGCAGGCAACAACATCTTCTGCCTGGATACCGCCCGCCCGAACGAAATCGAGAAGCTGATCACCAGCACCGATGACGGCGACCTGCTGCAGAAGGTCATTGACTCCAACCATTATCTGTACTACATCATGCTGCAGTCCTCTATGGGCGGCTCCGGCGCGGAGGACGTTGTCGTTTCCGACGCAGCCCCGTGGTGGCAGACGACCCTGCGCGCCCTCGATGCTGTGTTCTGCGCACTGGCCGTTGCCGCTGTCGTGATGTATGTGCTGCATACCTACACGGACGTTTTCTCCGAGGAAAAGCGGAAGAATCGTGCCGCCAAAAAGAATTGATGGAGGTGGAACCCGATGAATAAAGGCTTGAAAAATAAAGGGCTGGGCAGCTGGTTCTGCCTTGCCGCAGCGCTGGTCGCGCTGATCACCGGCATTGTATTCCTGTTCACACAGGCCACGGCCGCCCCTCTGGGTCACTCCGGCACGATGCCCGGCGTGGTGCTGCTGGTCGGCGCTGCTGCTTCGCTCGTTTTCTTCTTTGTTTCCGTTCCGTTCAGCGCGCTGATTCAGGCGGTCATTTATAACATTGCCCTGTATCTTGTCGTTGTGCAGTTGTATTTCGTCTTTGCCGACGTCATCAACCATGTCACCTTTGCGGGCGGCAACGCCGGTCTGTGCGTGTTTTATATGGTCGGCACGTTCATTGCCTGCCTGCTCAGCGTGATCGCCTGCTTCTGCAAGCAGACGAAAACCGGCGAGGCAAAAGCCACCGGAAAACAGTTTGCTGCCGCCGGTGCGGTGGTTGTGGTCGCTGCGGTCTGCGTGGGCGGTTTCTCCCTGCAGAGCAGCAGCCTGCCCTCGAACGGCGATGCGGAGGTTGCCCCCGATGCGGCGCAGACTTCTGCCGATGGTCCCGTTATGAACTACAACGACAACGAGTTCACCTCCAAGACGCTGGATGACCTTGTTGCCATCCCGCAGGAAACCTGGGAAGCCAAGGAGCCGAACGGGGAAGTCGCCTACTTCTTCGAGGGTCAGTACACCGAGGGCTTCAGCACCATCGTGGATCCGGCGTGTCTTGATATGTACTGCTACACCGACGGTTCGATGTGGGGTTCCTTCAGCGGTCCCAGCACCTCCGTGGGCGGCGACTCTATCTCCCATGTTTACGGCTACTGGTACAACTACGATGAAAACGGCGAGAAGAACTTCGTCATTCATCTGCTGGGCAATCAGGACGCCGACGGCACCGTGCGCCCCACCGATGTGGATGGCGGCGCAGATGCGGATATCTTCGTCTTTGACACCGACCACGGCGTATACAGCATGGAAGCCAGCCTGAGCTATGGCGTTATGGGCGGTGCGTTCACCCGCAACATCAACATCTACGGTCAGCCCTATGCCCCTGCCAAGAGCCTGACGATCGATGCCTCCAACCTGCGCACCTTCTACACGGGCGACATCTTCAACCCCGGCGAGCTGGTTGTGACGGCTACCCGCGCCAACGGTGCGGAGGAGTCCATCTGGGGCGGTCGCTTGACCTTCACCGGTTACGACAGCGACACCGCAGGCACCAAGACCGTGACGGCCTCCTTCCTGGGTGCAACCGCTACGTTTGAAGTGCAGGTCGAGGATCTTGTCACCGAGCAGTACACCGGCAGCTATGAGCTGGTGCAGGGCGAAACGCCCACCGCAACGGATGCCGTGCTGCTGGTGGATTACTCCCACAAGGTCTGCACACTGACTGCCGCCGATGGCTCTGCGTCCATCACCGGCACGCTGGTGGATGTGCAGGACGATGCCCTTACCATGACCCTGAACGGCAGCGATGCCCTGACGGTGCCCATCACCGAGGGTGAGGACGGCAGCAAGCAGCTGACCATCCCCGCCCACGACGAAATCGTTTCCGGCTGGGGCTACAGCAACACCTACTCCATCAACGAGGCTGTGGTCACGCTGGCGGCAGAGTAAGCATTCTTTGCTCTAACAACGGTATTTGCTGAATAAAAGCCGCGTCTGATGTCTGCTTGCAGGCGTTGGATGCGGCTTTTCTTATGAGAAGGGAAAATATATGCAAAATACAGAACTTTTGCTGAAAGAATTGACCTTGGAAGAAAAATGCGCGCTGCTTTCCGGCGCGGAAACCTTCAAAACGCGGGGTATGCCCCAACACGGCATCCCGCAGATCTGGCTGTCGGACGGTCCCCACGGCTTGCGCAAGCAGGCGGGGGAGAGCGACCACTTGGGGCTGAATCCCAGCGTGCCCGCCACCTGCTTCCCCACGGCATCCGCCATCGCCAACAGCTGGGATGCCGCGCTGGGCGAGGAAATCGGCGCAGCCTTGGGCGAGGAAGCCGCTGCGCAGGAAGTGTCGGTGGCGTTGGGACCGGGGCTTAATATGAAGCGCAACCCGCTGTGCGGGCGCAGCTTTGAGTATTTCTCCGAGGACCCGTATCTCGCGGGCAAGCTGGCGGCGGGATATATTCGCGGCATCCAGTCCAAGGGCGTAGCCGCCTGCCCGAAGCACTTTGCCGTCAACAGCCAGGAAACGCGGCGTATGGCTTCGGATTCCATCGTGGACGAGCGCACCCTGCGGGAAATTTACCTGACCGGGTTTGAAATTGCCGTCAAAGAGGGGCATCCCCGCAGCATTATGTCGTCCTACAATCTTGTGAACGGTACCTATGCCAACGAGAATAAGCACCTGCTCATGGAGATCTTGCGCGGTGAGTGGGGCTTTGACGGCGCGGTCATCACCGACTGGGGCGGAAGCAACGACCACGCGCTGGGTGTGAAAAACGGCTCCACGCTGGAAATGCCCGCGCCCGGCGGGGACAGCGTGCGCGAACTGCTGGCGGCGGTGGAAAGCGGGAAAATCTCTGAATCCGACATCGACGCCCGCTTGTCAGAGCTGCTGCCGCTGGTGTTTGATACCAAGGCTGCGCTGGACGCTGCCCCGCGTGAGTTTGATGCGGCAGCCCATCATGCGCTTGCCCGCCGCGCCGCCGAGGAAAGCCTTGTGCTGCTGAAAAACGAGGGCTCTTTGCTGCCGTTGGCGGAGGGTACCAAGGTGGCCGTCATCGGCGACTTTGCCAAAAATCCGCGCTACCAGGGCGCAGGCTCCAGCATGGTGAACTCGACACAGGTGGACGTGCTGCTGGATAAGCTGATCGACTCCGAGTTGAACGTCATCGGGTATCAGCAGGGCTTTGACCGCCACGGTAAGCCGGATGCTGCTTTGCAGAAATCCGCCTGCGAACTGGCGACACAGGCGGATACAGTTATTTTGTGCATGGGTCTGGATGAAATCGCTGAGAGTGAGGGTCTTGACCGCAGCAATCTGCGCCTTGCGCAAAATCAGGTGGATCTGCTGCAGGCTGTGGCGGCTGTCAACCCGAAAATTGCCGTGGTATTGTACAGCGGCAGCGTAGTCGAAACGCCGTGGCTGGACAACTGCCAAGCCCTGTTGTACGCCGCCTTAGGCGGTCAGGCGGGGGCGGGCGCCGTTGCGGATGCGCTGACAGGCAAGGTCAACCCCTGCGGCAAGCTGGCAGAAACATGGCCGTTGGCCTACGCCGACGTCCCCAGCGCCGCCGACTTTGCCACCCGCCGCAAGACTGTGGAGTACCGCGAGGGGCTGTACATCGGCTACCGCTACTTTACCACGGCGGAAAAAGCTGTGCGCTTCCCGTTTGGCTATGGTATGAGCTACACGACGTTTGCGTACAGCGATATGGTCGCCGATGAACAGGGGGTCAGCCTTACCGTAACGAACACCGGAAGTGTGGCAGGAACGGAAATTGTGCAGCTGTATGTTGCTAAAAAGAACAGTGAGCTTTTCCGCCCTGCAAAGGAACTGAAAGGCTTTGCCCGCGTAACGCTTGCCCCCGGTGAAAAACAGCGCCTCACCATCATGCTGGACGATAAGGCGTTCCGTTTCTGGAATGTCAAGGCTAACCGCTGGGAGATCGAGGGCGGCGAGTACGAGCTGCTTGTCGGCGCAAGCGTGGAGGACATCCGGCTGTGCGAGAAAATCTCCGTACATGGAACGGCTACCGTGCATCCGTATGAGGATAGGGACTTGGATTGCTATTATAAGGGCAATGTGCTGCACGTTTCCGATGCAGACTTTGAAAAGCTGTTGGGGCATCCCATCCCGAATGGCAAAACCAAAATTGACCGCAATCTGACCTTGGGCGAACTGAACCACGCACGCAGCCCGCTGGGCTGGCTTGTCTGGCTTGTGCTGACGATCCTGCTGGATGTCAGCTATAAACGCGGCAAGCCGGACCTGAACATCTTGTTCCAGTACAATATGCCCCTTCGCGCCTTGGCAAAGATGACGAACGGCGCCATCAGCATGGGCATGGTGGACGGCATTGTCATGGAATTGCAGGGCTTCTGGATCCTGGGTCTTGTGCGGGTGATTTATGAAGCGATTAAGAATGTGGTGCTGAATGCGCAGATGGAAAAGCGTCTGCGCGGCGCTTGATGGAGGTTGCATTATGCAGGTTTGGAATAATTTTGTTGAAAAACACCCCGCCGCAGCCAAGTGGGTGCGCGAGGGCGGTCTGTTCGTCATCGTGTCGAATCTGATCACCGTGTTCAAGTATCTGCTGCTGCAATTTCTGCCCGCTGCGTTCAGCAGTCTGCCGGTGGTGGATTTCGGCTGGCCCGGCGTGGATGTGACCCTGTTTGGGGAAACCTTCAAGTGGAACATCCTCGGCTACGATGCCGCCCACGGCGGGCTGCCGTACTTCTGCGCGTATATGATCGCCATGGTCATTGGTGAGTGCATCAACTTCCCGATCCAGCGCAATTTCGTGTTCCGCAGTAAGGGCAATTTAGGCAAGCAGATCGCGTGGTATGTGCTGGCTTTCTGCGTCATCACCTGCATCGTCAACTCCATCAACTGCGTATGGGTTGCCGTAGCCGGGCTGCTGGTGCCGGACTTTATTTATAACATCGGCACGACGGTTTTGAACGGCGGCGTGTCTATGGTCATTTTCTTCTTTGTCAACAAAATCATCTTCCCTGAAAGCGGGAAGTGATGGAGAGAATATCACTTTACGAGCGCGGCAGATAACGGATTGCAGTTTTGGATGATGAGCAAGCCATGCTGATGAAATCCGTCATAGTGGATTGTCGCCGTGAATTGTGCATGGTCAGCAACGATAGGGGCGTTTTCGCTTCATGTGCCCAGCCCTCCACGTATTCTTCATAGTCCCGTAGGGCATCCGCCATATTGTTACTCTCGTTTTTGTATTCCCGTAAAACCGAAGCCAAAAATCGGACAGATTCTCCTTCTTTCTGACTAATGGCACTGAGCAGCCGTTCTTCATTGCAGATGGTAGGATCACTGAGGAAATCTCGGAACAGTTCCATGTGGGTGTTCTCCCTCTTGTTTAGTACAAACAGAATCGCTGAAAACAAAAGGATGCTCGTCAGAACTACTAACCCGATCAAGGTTTGAAATACCTGAATGTCAGAAATCCAAAGAATGACAGCGCAAAAGCAATCCACGCCCAGCAGCAACAGAAGCCAGGGGTAGTACCGTTCTATCATGTGCCAAAGCTGCTTCATAGAGACACCTCCGCTTCCAAACGGTAGCCCATTCCTCGAACTGCAACGATTCGCTGCTTCATTTCAAGGGCGGACATCGTTTTTTTCAGCCGGGTTAGGTTAACCTGCAAGGCATTTTCATCTATGTATTCCGTGGTTCCCCATAGTGCCATGCAAAGCTGCTCCGTCGTGACCAGAGCATCGCCGCCGGACAAAAGAGCGACCAACAGTTTTCCCTGATTTTTTGGAAGCACCACAGAGGTATTATGAATATAAAGCGTGTAGGTCTGCTGGTCTAACAGGAAATCTGGTCCCTCTATGAGATTGGTACGGCCTTCATACCTTTTGAGAATATTGGATACCCTGGCAAGAAGTCGATCTTTTCTGCACGGCTTCGTCAAATATTCATCGGCACCCAACTGGAACGCTTGCAGTTCATCCTTTACCTGATCTCTGGAAGTCAGCACCAGGACGGGGATAGCAGTTTTATTCTTTAGCTCCTGGCAGATTTGAAAGCCACTGATCTCCGGCAAGTTCAGGTCTAAGATCACAAGGTCAGGGCGGAGGGCTGCCAAGAGCCGAGCGGCATCTTCAAACTCGGTAATTGCCTCCACAAGATAGCCGTCCTTTTGGAGCATATCGCAGAGTTCTTCCCGCATATAGACTTCATCTTCCACAACAGCAATTCTTTTCATGACAGCACCTCCTTCCAAATTATTCTTCTCTCTGCGGCTGCATCAGTGTCAGCAAATACCGATCACTGGAGCGCTTGACCACTCTCATATAAATATATTCTATCACGCAAAGTAGTAAAATCATAGCAGCAGATACAAGCAGCATTTCAGACACTGTCCCACGGGTTCGGGACGAGAGTATCCCTGTAAATAACGCCCTGACTCCAAACAGACTGCTGACAGCCGCAACCAATACAGGAAGTCCCATAAACCAGGTAATTTGCTTTCCAGCAGACTGGCAAAGGGTTTCGTAAGTAGCTCCCAGGCGGATCAGGGTCTGGTATCTGCGCCCGGTTTTCTGCTGACTCATCAGGAACTGAACACCCACGATGGTGTTGGCAACTACCAGGAAAACAATCGCAAGATAGAGGGTAATATAACTGGATGCTATGGTGTAGAAAAGCTGACGACCTATATTCTGAAGATAGCTTTCATATTCAATGCCAGTTTCGTCCAGCTTCTCGTTCAAATCCAAATATGCAGTCATAAGGCTATTTCCATCCAGAGCCTGCTCACTGAGCACCGCATTGACATAGGTATCATACATTCCCTGGCTATAATATAGGAATGCTTCATCCGGAAGAATCAATGCAAAGGACAAGGTTATAGAACGGTCCGTGACCAAATTCACAGACTGAACCTCTCCTGTAAGATGAATCGGACTACCATCCAGTTCCACCTTGGGCTGTCCGGCCAATACTTGGTTCAGCATTGCGGTACGACTTACCGTAGTAAACTCTGTATCAATATAGACAGCGGCCTCCTTTTCGCCTAATTGGAGAGCCGGTTTGCCGGACAATTCCAACAAACGATTATAGTCCGATAAACAAATCAAATATGGGTATGTGGCATAACCAAGATTGTTCAGAAGGACATCCCGGTCTTCCGACTGGG
>OHAG01001169.1_pt1 | contig 18088 bp, 19 predicted proteins | sample 1577081 | NCBI WGS metagenome assembly OHAG01 (sample SAMEA3541513, study PRJEB24748) | human gut metagenome | biome: human gut; feature: human-associated habitat; material: faeces | place: China | collected 2012
CGGCTGGGACTTCTGTCCGGCGGATATTATGGATGAAGAGGGAGATGTGAATCTGCCGGTACGGGGCGGCAAACACCTGAAGGAAGTGGCCATGGGGGGCCACATCATCAACTACGATTCCATGGTGGTGCTGACCCATTTCAAAGGGCACACCATGGGGGGATACGGGGGATCCCTGAAGAACATCGCCATTGGCTGTGCCTCCGGCCAGCACGGAAAGCGCCAGGTCCACGGTTATACCACCGGCCCTATGCCTCCTGCGCCAGAAGCCTGGGATAAAATGCCCCTGCAGGATGCTTTTATGGAATTGATGGCTGATTCCGGAAAGGCCACGGTGGATTATTTCGGGAAGCACATCGTCTTCCTGAATGTGCTGCGCCGGATGTCCGTGGACTGTGACTGCATGGGCATTCACGCTGCCGAACCAAAGATCGCCGATCTGGGGATGCTGGCTTCTACGGATATCCTGGCGGTGGACCAGGCCAGTGTGGATCTGGTCTATGGCCGGAAAAACGACGACAAGAAGGATCTCATCGAACGGATCGAATCCCGTCATGGGCTCCACCAGCTCCAGGCCATGCGGGACCTGAAGATGGGCAACGACAAATACGAACTGATTTCCATTGACTAAGGAGGGGGAGACATGTTTGGACTGGGTGTACCGGAACTGCTGCTGATCTTGGTGATCGCCCTGGTGGTCTTTGGTCCGGGGAAGCTGCCCTCCATCGGGGCCGCTTTAGGCAAGAGCATGCGGGAATTCAAGGATGCAGTGAACGCGGTGGAAACCATTGAACCAGCGGAAGCCAAAAAAGAAACGCAGGAACCGGAAAAAAACGGACAGACGGGGAGTGCGGCCCCCAAAGCATGACCTTCACTGAACATTTGGGAGAACTCCGCACCCGGCTGATCCGCTGTCTTATGGGACTGGCTGTGGGAGGGGCCCTCAGCTTCTGGCAGATCGACCGGATCGTGGCCTTCCTCACGGCTCCGGTGCCCCAGCTGTATGTGATGAAGCCGGCGGAAGCCTTCATGATTTACGTGAAGATCGCCCTTTGGAGCGGGGCCATCCTGGCTTCTCCTCTTTTGGCCTGGGAATTCTGGGCCTTCCTGGTGCCGGCTTTCACGAAACGGGAAAAACGGGCTCTCTTGCTGTTCGTCCCTTCTTCCGTCCTTCTGTTCCTGGCCGGGTTGGCTTTTTCCTATGGACTGATCCTGCCCCAGGGGCTGTTTTTCCTCCGCAGTTTCAGCTCCGGCGCGGTGCAGCCCCTGTGGTCTCTGGAGGCCTATCTGGATTTTGTGGTGCTGATGGTGCTGCCGGTGGGGCTTTTCTTCAATCTGCCCCTGGTGCTGCTGCTTTTGGCCAAAATGGGCCTGGTGACTTCGGAACGGCTGAAAAAGGCCCGGCGGTATGTAATCGTGCTGGCCTTTGTGGTAGCGGCCATCATCACCCCCACCACGGACATGGTATCTCAGACACTTTTGGCCATTCCCCTGATTCTATTATATGAAATCAGCCTGGTGCTGATCAGGGTGCTGCTGAAACGGTAGGAATCCTGTCCCATTCTGGCCATCCATGGTATAATAAAGAAAAAGGACGGAGCACAGGCTCCTAAGAAAATTTCATAAAATGTCTAAGAAATAGAGTCTTTCTTTCAAGACTCTATTTCTATAAGATGAAAGAAACCCTACAAGAAAGGAAACCATTTCATGGAAGAATCTGTAAACAGAAATAAACTGGAAAAACTCCAGAGTATCCTCCGCCAGCTGGGCAGTGTGGCCGTAGCTTTTTCCGGCGGGGTGGATTCCACTTTTCTCCTGAAAGTGGCCCACGATACCCTGGGGGATAAGGTGCTGGCAGTCACCGCCCGGTCCTGCTCCTTTCCGGAACGGGAACTGCAGGAAGCCAAAGCCTTTTGCGCCAAAGAGGGCATCCGCCACCTGGTGGTGGATTCGGAAGAACTGTCCATCCCGGGCTTTTCCCACAACCCCACCAACCGGTGCTATCTGTGCAAACACGAACTGTTCGAAAAGATCCTGGAGGTGGCCAAAGAAAACAATCTGGCGGCCGTGGCGGAAGGCTCCAACCTGGATGACGAAGGGGATTACCGTCCCGGGCTCCAGGCCATTGCGGAACTGAAGATTGCCAGCCCCCTCCGGCAGGCCGGCCTGTATAAAAAGGAAATCCGGGCCTATTCCAAGAAATTGGGGCTTCCCACCTGGAACAAGCAGTCTTTCGCCTGTCTGTCTTCCCGGTTCGTCTATGGGGAAGAGATCACCCCCAAACGGCTGGGCATGGTGGACAAGGCGGAACAACTGCTGCTGGACATGGGATTCCATCAGCTCCGGGTACGGATCCACGGCGGGAACCTGGCCCGGATCGAAGTGCTGCCCGACGAACTCCAACAGTTGCTGGACCACCGGCTGGAAATCGCGGAAAAGCTGAAGGGATACGGGTTCACCTATGTGACCTTGGATCTTTTGGGCTATCGGACTGGAAGCATGAATGAAACCCTGCCCCCGGAAAAGAAGGACTGACCATGGAAACGAAGGAAATCCTGGAAAAAGTCCGGAATGGAGAGATCTCTGTGGAAGCCGCGGAAAAATTCTTCCGGCAGAAGCCTTTTGAAGACCTGGGGTTCGCCAAATTGGATACCCATCGGAAAATCCGCACCGGCTTCGGGGAAGTGGTGTTCTGCAGCGGTAAAAGCGATGCCCATCTGAAACAGATCTTCCAGAAGCTGGCAGAAGACGAGGGCAATGTGCTGGGGCCAGCCGGGAGCAATTCGATCTAATCCGGTCTCTGTGCCCGGATGCAGTGTATGATCCGCTAGCCAAACTGGTGAAGGTGATCCGGGAACCGGTGGGGCTCCAAGGTTCCGTAGCCGTATGCACGGCGGGGACGGCAGATATCCCCGTAGCCGAAGAGGCGGCCCAGACGGCGGAATTCTTCGGAAGTAAAGTGGACCGGGTCTACGATGTGGGGGTCAGCGGCCTCCACCGGCTTTTGGCCAATCTGGACTCCATCCAGGAAGCCAACTGCGTCATTGCGGTGGCCGGCATGGAAGGGGCTCTGCCCAGCGTATTGGGAGGCCTGGTAAGCAACCCGGTGATCGCCGTGCCCACTTCCATCGGGTACGGGGCCAGCCTTCAGGGTATTTCGGCTCTCCTCACCATGCTCAACAGCTGTGCCAACGGCATTGCGGTGGTGAACATCGACAACGGCTACGGAGCCGGCTATCTGGCCACCCAGATCAACCGGCTGGCCTGCAGAAAGGAAACGGGAAATCATGGATAAACTGCTTTATCTGGAATGTAAAAGCGGCATCAGCGGGGACATGACCGTAGGGGCTCTGCTGGATCTGGGGGCGGACCAGCAGGTGCTCCGGAAGGCCCTTGCTTCCCTGCCTCTGACCGGGTATACGGTGGAAATCAGCCGGGTGAAGAAGGCTGGGCTGGACTGCTGTGATTTCCTGGTGAAACTGGATGCAGAACACGAGAACCATGACCATGATATGGATTATCTCTACGGGTTTGCCAAGAACCAGGCAGAAATCCCGGAAGGGGAGGGCCGCCAGCACGGACACCATGTCCATCATCATGACCATGAACATGAACACCAGGAGGCTGGCGCCGAAACCCATACCCATCATCACCATCATGCACACCGGGGCCTCAGGGAAGTGCTGGACATCCTGGCCCAGGGGGACCTGACGGAAGGGGCCCATGCCCTGGCGGTGAAGATCTTCACCATCCTGGGAGAAGCGGAAGCCAAAGCCCATGGCACCACCCTGGAAGAAGTCCATTTCCACGAAGTGGGAGCGGTGGATTCCATTGTGGACATTGCGGCGGTGGCGGTGTGCCTGGACAACCTGGGGATCCGGGAGGTGGTGATCCCGGTGCTGAATGAAGGGACCGGAAGCGTCCGCTGTGCCCATGGCATCCTGCCCATCCCGGTTCCAGCAGTGGCCAATATTGCTGCCACCCACCATCTGCCTCTCCACATCATGCCCTTTGCCGGAGAATATGTGACTCCCACCGGAGCCGCCATTGCAGCTGCCCTCCGCACCCGGAGCCAGCTGCCGGATACCTTTACGGTGGCCAAGGTGGGCTTGGGTGCCGGGAAACGGGAACAGTCTATGCCCAGCCTGCTTCGGTCCATGCTCCTGGAAGTGCCGGAAGAACCGGTTCCGGCCCCTTGGGAGGAAGATACCATCTGGAAACTGGAGACCGACCTGGACGACTGTACGGGGGAAGCCCTGGGCCATGTGCTGGAACATCTCTTGGCCGCCGGGGCAAGAGATGTGCAGTATGCTCCGGTGTATATGAAGAAGAACCGGCCGGGATGGCTGGTGACAGTGCTGTGCAAGGAGCCGGAACGGCAGGCTCTGGAAGCCCTGCTCTTTGCGGAAACCACCACCATCGGCATCCGCCGGAGCCGGATGGCACGGAGCATCCTGAAGCGGAAGGAACAGGTGGCGGAAACCTCCCTGGGGCCGGTGGCGGTAAAAGCGGTCCAGGTGGCGGCTTTGGATGCCGATGGAAAAATGACGGGAGAAACAGAAATCCGGCTCTACCCCGAATATGCCGGCATCGCAGCCCTCTGCCGCAGCACCGGCCGCAGTTATCAGGCCGTCTGGCAGCAGGTGCTGGGAGAACTGGCTCCTGCCCCGAAAAAGGAGGAATGACTTATGCATATGGCGGACGCTCTGCTGTCTCCCGGTATAGCAGGGACTATGTATGCCCTTTCCGGCGCGGCAGCCTGGTATGCAGCCCGAAAGGTTAAGCAAGAAAACCAGGAAGGCATCGTTCCGGAAATGGGGGTCTTGGGGGCTTTTGTCTTTGCTGCCCAAATGATCAATTTTGCCATTCCCGGCACCGGTTCCTCCGGCCATCTCTGCGGCGGTATGCTCCTTTCTGCTGTGGTGGGGCCTTATGCCGGCTTCCTGACCATGATCGGCATCTTGACCCTCCAGTGCCTGGTCTTTGGGGACGGGGGCCTGCTGGCCCTGGGAGCCAATGTATGGAATATGGCTTTTTACGGCTGCTTTATAGGCGGCGGGATCCTGTGGCCCCTTTTGACCCGGCAAGGACTGACCCAAAAGACCATTACAGCAGCCAGTGTGAGCGGCAGTGTGCTGACCCTTCAGCTGGGGGCCTTTTCCGTTGCAGGCGAGACCTTTCTCTCGGGGATCACGGAACTGCCTTTTACTGCATTCCTGCTGCTGATGCAGCCCATCCATCTGGCCATCGGCCTGGGGGAAGGCCTGATCACCGCTGCAGTACTGGGCTTTGTATATGAAAACCGCCCGGAGCTCCTGCGTCAGCCCGTTCTGTCAGGGCCGGCCGTACAGAAAGGGACTTGGAGCCGGAAGAAACTGCTGGGCGCCTTGGGGGGCCTGTCTCTTGCAGTCGGCGGAGGGCTGTCTCTGCTGGCTTCCGAAAATCCAGACGGACTGGAATGGTCCATTGCCCGACTCACCGGCCGTACGGAATTGGAAGGCTCGGAGCAGGGGATTTACGGTGCAGCAGCCCGGATCCAGGAACTGACGGCTTGGTTCTCAGAATATCAGATACCGGGGCTGGAAGGGCCTTTGGGGACGGCCCTGTCCGGGATCATGGGGAGCCTGCTGATTTTCGGCATCATCTGGTTCCTGGGCCGGAATTTGCGGAAGACAGGGCATCATGAAGTCTCTCAAGAACGCCATTGAAACCATCCATCTGTTGGATGATCTGGCAGGGGAGGATACTGTACTCACCCGGCTTTCTCCCCTGGCCAAGCTGGGTTCTTTATTCATCTTTTTGGCAGCCCTGGCTTCTTTAGGCCCGGAAAAGCTTACCAATGCTCTTTTGCTGCTTTGGGTGCTTCCGGTCTGGTACCGGCTGGGCCGTTTATCCTGGAAGCAGCCGCTGCGCCAGCTGGGTCCGGTGCTGGGAATGGTGGGCAGCATCGGTCTGGTGAATCTGTTCTGGTTCCAAGGGATGCCTGTTTCTCTAGGGCCTGTACAGATTCCGGGAGGGATCGGGGTGCTGCTCCTCCTCTTGCTGAAGGCCACGGGCTGCGTGTTGGGCGCATACCTGCTCCTGGCCACCACCTCTCTGGAAAAGCTGGCCTGTGCCCTCCAGAAGCTGCCCTTGCCTCAGGTGTTGGTCATTTCCCTGCTGCTGACCTGGCGGTATCTGGTGCTGCTGCTCCAGGAAGGAGACCGGATGGCGTCTGCCTATCGGCTCCGGGCTCCGGAAAACCGGGGGATTCCTTGGAAGATCAGCGGCAGTCTCCTGGGGCTGCTGTTCCTCCGGAGCCTGGAACGGGCCCAGCTGGTTTATGAAAGCATGAAGCTCCGGGGCTTCCAGGGCCGTTTCCCAGAACAGAAAAACGCTGGATCCCTGAAAGGGGACTTGCTGCTGCTCAGCAGTACCCTAGCTTGGTGCCTATTCTGCCGTTTCGGGCTGTACTTCTTTCATGTTTGATGCCATTTGGACGCATCAGGGAGGTTCCTGTGTCTGCCATTCTGACTCTTTCCCATATCCAATTCCAATATCCTGCATTCCGGCCCGGCCAGGACCCGGTTCCCGTACTCCATGATTTTTCTTTTTCTCTGGAATCCGGGGAAAAGGTGGGTCTCATCGGCAGCAACGGGGTAGGGAAGTCCACCCTGCTGAAGCTGGTGGTAGGGCTCCTGCCTCTCCAAGAAGGGACCCTCATTGTGGGCGGTCTGCCCCTTACTCCACAGAATCTTCCAGCCATCCGCCGGAAAACAGGCTATGTTTTCCAAGATTCCGAAAGCCAGCTGTTCATGCCCACGGTGGAAAGCGATGTTTCTTTTGCCCTGCGGAATGCCGGTCTTCCGGCGGAAGAAGTGGAGGGCCGGACAGCAGCGGCCCTGGAAAAGGTCGGGATGGAAGAATTGGCCCAACGGCAGATCTATCGGCTTTCTGGGGGACAGAAAAAGCTCACTGCCATTGCTGGGCTCCTGGTCCAGGATCCGGACCTGCTGCTGATGGATGAACCTTCTGCTGCCCTGGACCCTCGGAACCGGCGGAAACTGACGGAAATCCTACGTCGGCTGCCCTGTGCCCAGCTCATTGCCTCCCACGACCTGGACTTCATCTGGGATACCTGCGACCGGGTGATCCTGCTGTCCGATGGCTGGATCCAGGAGGATGGCCCGGCCCATGAGGTGTTGTCCAACCAGGCTCTGCTGGAATCCTGTGGATTGGAACTCCCTCTGCAGCTGCAGAAGGAAATCTAAAATGAGGGCGCAATTGCGGACATTTATTAGAATATGGAGGAAACAACATGAAACTTGCAGTGACTTATGACCCAAAGAATGGGGAAATCTTCCAGCATTTCGGCCGGACCGAATATTTCAAAGTCTATGACCTGGCTGATGGGAAAGTGCAGAAAACTGAAATCTGCAGTACCCAGGGACAGGGCCATGGAGCCTTGGTGGGAGTGCTCCAGCAGCTGGGAGCGGAAACCGTCATCTGCGGCGGTATCGGCGGCGGAGCCCAAGAAGGCCTAAAAGCCGCGGGCATTGCTTTTTACGGAGGCTGCAGCGGCCAGGCTGACCAGGCTGTCACTGATTTCTTGGCAGGTAAACTCCACTACCAGGAAGACATCCAGTGCGGCCACCATGGTTAACACCACGAAGGTAGCTGCCATCATTGAGAAAAAGGGACCTGTTGCGTGCAGCGGGTCCCTTATGATATTATAAAGAAAAATTCCTGATTAAAATTTATTCCACAGGAGGGATTTTATGAAACCCAAGCTGATCTTTTCTGCACTCCTTCTATCCGCTGTTCTTCTGGCTGCCGGCTGCGGCAGTGCTTCCGGGACTTCCCAGGGCAGTGCTCCAGCAACTGCTTCTCAGGCTTCTGCCCAAAAGGTCCAGGCGCCGGGGTTTACCTTGAAAGATGCCAAGGGGGCTTCGCATTCCGTCCAGCCGGGTGATGGCAAGATCTACGTAATCAACTTCTGGGCTACCTGGTGTCCTCCCTGCCGGAATGAAATGCCGGAGATGAACGCTTTTGCCGGCAAATATAAGGATAAAGTGACTTTCTATGCCGTGGACCTCCAGGAAGAGGGCAGCAAAGTCCAAGCTTTTTTGAAGGACAATGGGTATACCCTGCCAGTGCTTCTGGACCAGGAGGGGAAAGCAGCTGACCTGTACAAAGTCCGGGTAGTTCCCACTACGGTCATCCTGGATGAAAAAGGGAATATCCTCCAGCGCCACGAAGGGATGTCCACCGCCCAGCAGCTGGAAGGATTCTTGAAAGGGAAATTGTAATGGGATCCTTGACCTTGGGAGCCGCTTTTGGGGCGGGGCTTCTTTCTTTTGCTTCGCCCTGTGTCCTGCCCATGCTGCCCACATTCCTGCTGCTCCTGGCCGGTTCCAGTCAGGAAGAAGGCCGGGGAAGGAGGCGTCTCCTGGGCAATACCCTGGCTTTTCTCGCCGGTTTTACTTTGGTTTTCCTGGCCATGGGGGCCACGGCAACGGTTTTAGGTCAGCTGGTACTCCGTTATTGGAAAGTACTGGAAAAGGCGGCAGGGGTGATCTTGATCCTCCTGGGACTCTTTCTGAGCGGATTGTGGACGCCCTTGTTCCTCCTTCGGGACAGGAGGCCCTTCCTCCAGCAGAAAAAAGAGGGGGTACTGGGTTCTTTCTTTTTGGGTGCGTCCTTCACCCTGGGCTGGACTCCCTGTACCGGTCCTATCCTGACTGCTATCCTCATGGCCGCCGGCAGCCAGCAGACTGCCCAGCAGGGAATCTTTTTGCTGCTGGCCTATGCCCTGGGCTTCTGCATCCCTTTCCTCTTGACAGCTCTTTTTTGGCAGAAAATCGGCTCTGCCCTGCGCAGAGGATATGTTTGGCTGCCACGGATCCAGAAAGCTGCCGGCCTTTTCCTGATTCTCTTCGGTGTCCTGATGCTCAGCGGCATGACGCTCCGGGTCATGGCCTTCCTGGCAGGGTAGGGAGGCACGGCAGGAGCTGTTCCATGGGCAGCAGCCTCTTTTTAAATATTCTGGATTTTCAGATTAGTATATTTCTGTCTATATGCTATAATGGATACAAGAAGGACTGTTGATAAATTCAATACAGTTCTTCCTTCCAGAAGGAACAAAGGAGGCTGATTGCAATGGACGGAGAACAAAAGAAAAAGAAGATCCCTCTGGCCGGACAGATCTTCATCGCGCTGATCTTGGGGATCATCGCGGGTCTGGCACTGCAGGGGAATGTGGAATTTACCGTGGCGTACATCAAACCATTCGGCACCATTTTCTTGAATCTCGTGAAATTCATCGTTGGGCCCATTGTCCTGTTTTCCATCATGGCAGGGGTGGTTTCCCTCAGTGACATCCGGAAATTGGGATCCATCGGCGGCATTACATTGGTCTATTACTTCATTACTACAGCCATTGCCACCACCATCGGACTGTTCATCGCCAACAGCTTCAAACCCCTGTTCCCAGCCCTGTCCGTGGCTGAACTTTCCTTTAAGGTCAAAGGAGGATCCACAGGGCCCATGAAGATGCTGGTGGATCTGTTCCCGTCCAACTTCCTGGCACCTCTGACCAGCGCCAATATGCTCCAAGTCATCGTCATGGCGCTGCTGATCGGGATTGCCATCATTGCCCTGGGGAAACAGGGAGAACAGGCAGCAGAGTTCATCAATACCTGGAATGATGTATTCATGAAAGTCATGGAAATGATCCTAGCCCTGTCTCCCATCGGGGTATTCTGCCTGCTGTGCCCGGTGATTGCCCAGAACGGTACCGCCGTCATCGGCTCCTTGGCCAAGGTGATCCTCTGTGCCTACATTGCTTATGCCCTCCATGCCATCTTGGTCTATTCCCTGGCAGTCCGGGCCATCGGCGGCATGAGTCCGCTGAAATTCTTCAAGGGTATGATGCCGGCCATGCTGTTCGCTTTTTCCAGTGCTTCTTCTGTAGGTACCCTGCCCATCAATATGGAATGTGCCAACAAACTGGGTGCCTCTAAAGAAGTCACCAGCTTCGCCCTGCCTCTCGGTGCCACCATCAACATGGACGGGACCGCCATTTATCAAGGCGTCTGCGCCGTATTCATCGCTTCCTGCTACGGCATCGACCTGACTATGTCCCAGATGCTCACCATCGTGGTGACGGCTACCCTGGCTTCCGTAGGGACAGCAGGGGTTCCCGGTGCCGGGATGATCATGCTGGCCATGGTGCTGGCGTCCGTCAATCTGCCGGTGGACGGCATCGCTCTGGTAGCCGGTGTGGACCGGATCTTCGATATGGGGCGCACCACCCTGAACATCACGGGAGACGCATCCTGCGCCATCATCGTGACCCATTTGCTGGAGAAAGAGAAATAGATGTGATAAGGGACTGTGAAAAAATGATTCTTCATTTTTTCACAGTCCCTTTTTTATGCAAATTTCCTTACTCTCAATTTGATGCCGCAGCTTTCTGCCACTTTTCGGCTGGCTTCGATTTGTTCTGGGGGAAGCACGTCCACCACGGTCATCCGGGTGTCGGGAATCTTCTTTTTGCATTCCCGGGCGAAATCCAACATAGCCTGGTAGGCGCCTGGCAGGGTAGGGCGGGTCACTTTGTTATAATCCGCTTCATCTGGAGCATTGAGGCTGATGGATACCGCATCCAATACCTGGGCCAGGTCCGGTACGATATCCCGGCCGTTTTCCAAAGACCCCAGCCCATTGGTATTCACCCGCAGCTTCAATTCCGGATGGATCTTCCGCACATACCGGGCAGTCTTCAGCATCAGGTCCAGAGCACAGGTAGGTTCCCCGTACCCGCAGAACACCAGTTCCTTGAATCCGGTGAAATCAAAGGTGTCCACTGCTGCTTTGACCTGCTCCCAATTGGGATTCACCTTATGCCAGAGGGTAGGGGCATCACCGATTCCCTCATGCTGGAACCGGACACAGAAAGTGCACCGGCAGTTGCACAAATTGGTTAAATTGGCGTATACGCCGTCTTTATAAGTATAAAGAATCTGAGCCATGGAATTTCGTCGTCCTTTCCGTCTTTACAAAGATTCGATTTTTCACATCTTGTTTATCCAACACGCCAGCAACCAGGTAATAGAACAGCAGGCTTCCGCCGGATTGGATGGCACTGCCCATAATGGAAGTGACCAGAGCCGCATAGGTCCCGAAAATCAGTCCCTCTGCCAGGTAGTAGCCAATGGTGGAAATGATCCAGGACAGGAACGGAGCGATCCGGTTCCGGGTGCAGAGCAGCTTCTGGGCTTTCCAAGTAAAGGGCAGGGTAATCAGGGCCTTGATGATGATGGTAGCCGGAGCCCACATGGGCGAAGTCAGGAGATCAGCCAGTCCCCCGCCGATGGCTGCTGCCAGGAGGGCATAGGGTTGGGGCAGGAGGGAAGCTGCCACGTAGATCAGGGTATCGCCGAAATGCAGATAGCCGCCATTGGCGCCCATGGGGATATGGCAGATATAGGCCGTGAACAGACAGATGAGCCCGGCGAAGAGGCCGGTCAGGACCAGCAGCCGGAGCCGTTCCTGTGGATTCCTTCGTTTCATGAGCAATCAATTCCTTTCAATATAATTTAATGTACATAGTTCATTGTATCAACCATAATCGCAGTAAAGCAGCATGTCCTCCTCATTTTTGTGCCTGACAGGTTCCTCTTTGCTCCATGGTCTGTAAAGAGGAAGGAGAGAGGAGGTTCAGATAGGGCTCATAATTGATCCCGTCATTGCAGGGAGTGTGTTCTTTTTGGGCATCGGCAATCCCCCTTACGATGAGTTCTCCCGCCAAGCGTACACCCTGTTCCAGGTTTCTTGTCTGGAGCTGACTGCCCATCAAGACGGCCGCAAAAAGATCGCCTGTACCGGAGTAGCTGCCGCCCAGATGGGGAGAAGGAATGGCCACCGGAGTTTTCGCGTGGTCAATGATCAGATTGACCAAGAGCTGTTGATCCCGTTCTTTTATCGGGATCCCTGTAATGACAAGTGCCTGATTTTTGAAGAGATAAGACCGATATTGCAGAAGGCGGTACAGCTCTTCCGGATTTTCTTGTCCCAGCTTTTTGAGGGAATCCATCTCCGTATCTGTGAGGATGCAGAATTCCGTCAGATTGGGTGTCAAGAGATCCGCTTGGAAAGCCAGATGGCGGACGGCTTGGATGGAAGCATCGGTAAATCCACGGTAGGCCTTGCCATTGTCGCCTAGGACAGGATCGCAAAGGTAGAGGACGCCGGATTTATGGAACTTATCCAAGAAGTCCTGTACTTGTGTGGCTGCATCAGGAGTGGCCAGATACCCGGACAGGATGCCTTGGAATGATACCTGCATTTCCTGCCAGTGTTCCGTATAATTGCACATCTGTTTGGTAAAAGGAACACAGTGATAACCAGGATACCCGGTCTGCGAAGTCAGCACAGCCGTAGGCAGCGGACAGGCTTCAATGCCCATGGCAGCCAGGACGGCGATATCGACAGTCAGTGAACAGCGTCCCAAGCCGGACAGATCATTGATGGCGGCAACGCGCTGGTGCATGATGAAGAACTCCTTTGTAGATCGATTTTCCTTATTGATTGGACAATTCTTGTTATAACACAGAAGGTTCCTGAAAAAAAGGAACGGTTTTTAAATTTCCTGAAGCAAACTGTGTCGGTATGCGGGTCATTTTTCAGTAATCCTATGGATACGGACAGTTTCCCAGGTCGAGTTATCAACATTATTTTACATAATATATATTATCGGACGTAAAAATTTTGAGTGAAAATGCCTGTCCATGTATGCTGGAATGCTTGCCTATTTCCTTTCCGATGCACTCCTCATACCGATCGGCGGCCTTTTCCTTCAGGAACCTGCGTTTCTTGGACCGACAGAATCATGGAAGATTTTTTCTGGAATCAAATTCTTTTTGGACTGCTTGTGTTTTCCTGTCGTTTATACGGTTCTATAGCTGATCCTGCTTTGGATTTTACTTGATTCAGATCTGTTATCTTTTTCCTTGATGATCTTCTCGTTCATCAAACGCCTGTTTGACACACAGCTGTTTTCTTGTTATACTAAATTTATCTATAGTGGATTCGTGTACCGCTTATCCATCCTGATAAAGGAGTTTTGTCCTATGACTGAATCTGAACTGAAAAAAATGAATACCCGCTCCATCAATGCCCGCCAGAGCCAGATTCTGGAATACATCAAACAATATATCTTTTCCAATGGTTATCCTCCTTCTGTCCGTGAAATCGGCAAGGCGGTAGGCCTTTCTTCCAGCGCTTCTGTCCACAACAATTTGAAGAAATTGGCAGAAGCCGGATTTGTCAGCTGGGACCCGGAGAAGCCCCGTACTTACGGGCTGACCGATGAAATCAGCTGGCGGAAGAAAAGTATGGTTTCCGTCCCTCTTGTGGGTGCTGTCCATGCAGGGGATCCCATTTTGGCAGTGGAAAATATTGAAGACACCTACCCCATCCCTCTGGATCTGATCGGCTGCAAGGAAGATGTGTTCATGATGGTGGTGGAAGGCGACAGCATGAAGAATGCTGGGATCTTGGATCATGATTATGTGTTCGTGCGGAAACAGAATTACGCCACCAACGGGGATATTGTGGTGGCGCTCATCAATGGTGAGGAAACCACCATCAAGAGATATTTCCGGGAACTGAAACAGATCCGTCTCCAACCAGAAAATGATGCCTATCCCCCCATTGTTGGCACGGACAATATCGAAATCAAGGGAAAAGTGATTGCCGTATTCCGGACTTTATAAGTGGAAGAAGCAAAAACAGTCGATTCTCTCTCTGACGCTCAAATTTTCGATTTGAGCGTCTTTTTCCATTTTTATTACTCCTTACTTGCAGAATCAATAAAACGGCCTCTGAAGCAAAATTCAGAAGCCGTTTTTTTGTGGGTCTTATTTTTTTGCCATAATCTGCCGGGCAGCTGCCATGACGGCAATCCGGCCGTGTTCGAAAGTCAGACCTCCCTGCATGAATACCTTGTAGGGGGCCCGCATGGGACCATCTGCACTCAGTTCGATGGAAGCGCCCTGGACGAAGGTCCCTGCAGCCATGATGATGTCATCCTGGTACCCAGGGAGCGGAGAGGGCACCGGGGTCACATGGGAATCGATAGGAGAATGGGCCTGGATGGCTTCGCAGAAGGCACAAAGATTTTCCGGAGTGTTCAGGGTAATGGTCTGGATGATGTCGCTCCGAACGTCATCCGGGAGAGGAGAGACTTCAAAGCCCAGGGATTGGAATACGGAAGCGGCGAACATAGAAGTCTTCACCGCCTGGAGGGCCACATGGGGAGCCATGAAGAGACCCTGGTAGAATTCCCGGGCCGTATCTCCCAAGGTGCAGCCCATCTCGCCGCCCAGACCGGGAGCCGTCAGCCGGTAGGAAGCCTGTTCCACCAGATCCTTTTTTCCCACGATATAGCCGCCGGTGGGAGCGAAGCCGCCTCCCAGGTTCTTGATCAGAGAGCCGGCCATCAAGTCGGCGCCTACTTCCGTAGGTTCTTTGTCTTCAATGAATTCTCCGTAACAGTTGTCTACAAAACAGATGATATCCGGACGGATAGCCTTCACGGCCTGGAAGATCTCTCCGATTTCTGCTACGGTCAGGGTCTTCCGCTTGCTGCTGTAGCCGCAGGACCGCTGCACATGGACCAGACGGGTCTGAGGGGTCAAGGCTGCCAGGAGGGAGGGGATATCCGGGCGATCCCCTTCCATGGGGATTTCCTTATAGGTGACCCCCAGATCCACCAGAGAACCGGGCGTCTTTACGGGATAGCCGATGATGGTCTGCATGGTATCATAGGGTTCTCCCGTAGCACCGATCATTTCGTCTCCCGGATGCAGGTTCCCCAGGAGGACCACAGCCAGGGCATGGGTGCCGGAAACGAACTGAGAGCGGACCAGGGCGGCTTCCGTCTTGAAAATATCGGCATAGATCAGATCCAGCTGATCCCGGCCGGTATCGGAATAGCCGTAGCCCGTGGTAGGTTTCAGGTAATAATCCGCCACCTGGTATTTGGCGAAGGCATCCAATACCTTTTTGGTATTGGCCAGGGCGGCTGCTTCATGGCTTTTGGTATGCTGGGCAACGGTGTCCAGTGCTTTCTGTTCGATTTCGTCCCATTGGATGGTCATTGGGTTCAAGTTCCTCCTTGTTCATTCTTTTTGGATATACTTTTCCAGCTGGTCCGCCAGCGTTTTTTTCAGTTTGACTTTCATCTGGATCCCGGTTTCTCCATAATTTTCTTCCAGGACTTTGGCGTCCTCGTGGAGCCGGGCTGCCAAACGGCTTTCTCCGTAGGGAATGGAGAGCACCACTTCTGTCATATCTTGGCCCAGGAGCCGGGCCAAGGTTTCCAAGAGTTCAGGGATCCCTTCTCCGGTCTTGGCCGAGACACAGAGGTTGTCTTCCGTCTGTTCCAGCCGGCGGCGCAGCCCTTCATGCTGCCGGAGCCGGTCCACTTTGTTGTAGACGGTCAGGATGGGCTTGTCCGTGACTTCCAGCTCCCGGAGTACCTGATACACGGCATCCGCCTGTTCCTGATACAGTTCGTGGGAGCTGTCGATCACATGGACTAAAAGGTCCGCATCCTTCACCACTTCCAAGGTGGATTTGAAAGCCGCCACCAGCTGATGGGGCAGCCGCTGGATGAATCCTACCGTGTCGGTCAGGGTACAGATGCTGCCGTCGGGAAGCCCCAGCTGGCGGGTGGTGGGATCCAGAGTAGCGAATAGCTGATCCTGGGCATAGATGTCCGAATGGGTCAGGGTGTTGAGCAGGGTGCTTTTCCCCGCATTGGTATAGCCCACCAGGCAGACCTGCTTCACTTCGTTCTTGTTCCGGGCCCGCTGCTGCTGCTGCCGGCTGCCTTTCATCCGGCGGATCTGCTCTTCCAGGAAGGAGATCCGGTCCCGGATCCGCCGCCGGTCCACTTCCAATTTGGTTTCCCCAGGGCCTCGGGTCCCGATGCCCCCGCCCAGACGGGAGAGGCTGGTCCCCTGCCCCATGATCCGAGGCAGCATGTACTGGAGCTGGGCCAGTTCCACCTGGAGTTTCCCTTCACTGGTCCGGGCCCGCTTGGCGAAAATGTCCAGGATCAGCCCGGTCCTGTCGATGATCCGGACCCCTAAGGCCCGTTCCAAGTTCCGCTGCTGGGCCGGAGACAATTCGTCATCGAAGATGCACAGATCGATGTCTTCCTGTTGGGCGAAAAGGGACAGTTCCTGGACCTTGCCCTTTCCGATGAAGAACACCGGGTCCGGTTTGGGCCGGGACTGGACAAATTTCCCCACCACTTCCGCACCGGCGGTTTCAGCCAGCTGGGCCAGTTCCTCTACAGAATCCTGGGCACTCCAGCGGGAGGTCGTATCCCCCCAGGCCAGGGAGATCAGCATGGCCCGTTCCGGACCTTCCGCCAGATTGTGGCCCCGGGACCGTTTGGCCAAGATCTTCTCTACAGTATGGACAACATTGCCAAAGGGCATGGCGGCCACGTCCTTTGCCTTGAAGGGACCGAATTCCTGGAGCACGGGCTGCTGATCTCCATCCAGGTCCGTAATCATCCCAAAACTCAGGAGAGGCTCGCTCTGGGGCGTTTCCCAGGCCATGGCAGCCATGGCGTCGAAACGCAGGTCCCGCAGGGCGGACAGATCCACCCCACTGAGTCGAGGCGCGCCAGAGGGATGGGTGTGGATGCAGGAAACCCCGCAGAGCCGGTTCTGGCTCCTCCGGGAATCCGTGCTGGGCAGTTCCACATGGCAGTCGCTGCCTACGGCGACCGCCGTCACCTGGCCCTTCCGGTCGATATACAGGGAAATCTCCCGGTTGATGGCCTCGGTCAGGTCCCGCAAAAGGAGGGCCAACTCCATACTGATCAGTTGGCCCTCATCCGCTCTCAGCTCATAGATCGCTTCCAATTGGGTGAGGACCTGTTTCTTCAGGCCCTCCGTCCTTCCGTAGATCGTTTGAGTCATAAGAGAACTCCTTTATGATTATACACGGGATTTGGCAGGTTCCATGTTCACCCGGCAGCCCCGGATGGTGTTCCGGTGCATGACGCCCAGGACTTTTTCTGCATATTCCATGGGAACTTCCACAAAGCTGAACTTGTCATAGATGCTGATCCGTCCGATGCTCCGGGCCGGGATCTCCGCTTCGATGGCAATGCTCTGGACAATATCCCGCACAGTGACCCGGCTGGACCGCCCGATATTGATAAAGAGCCGCACCATGCCTGGTTTGGCACCGGTATTGGCCAAAGAATCCGGCAGGGATTCCCCTTCTTCTTCCGGTTCTTCCAAGGCCTTGGCCCCTTCCTGCATGAATTTCAGGGCAGCGGCTGCGATATCTTGGATATCATAATCTTTTTCCAGGGTCTCCACAATGGGCAGGTAATCCTGGTACCGATCCTGCTCCAGGATGGTCTGCATCTTGGAAACGATCTGTTCCCGCTGCCGTTCCAAGACGCTGGCATCGGTAGGCAGGGTCCCCCGGAGGATCTTGGTCTTGATACTCCGTTCGATCAGCTTCAGCTGCCGGAATTCCCGAGGAGTGATGAAAGTCAGAGCCACACCGGAATTCCCCGCACGGCCGGTCCGTCCGATTCGGTGCACATAGCTTTCACTGTCGCTGGGCACGTCGAAATTCACCACATGGGTGATATTGTCGATATCCAGCCCTCTGGCTGCCACATCCGTGGCCACCAGGATGTCTACCTGGCCGCTGCGGAACTTCTTCATGACCCGGTCCCGCTGGTTCTGGCTCAAATCCCCGTGGAGGCCTTCCGCCTCGTAGCCCCGGGTAGCCAGGGCGATGACCAGCTCGTCCACCCCTTTTTTCGTACGGCAGAAGATGATCATCTTGCAGTCGTCGGTGGTGTCCAGGATCCGGCACAGGCCGTCCACCTTATCCCGGGTTTCATAATAGTACTGGTCGATGGTGGGAGCTGTGACCACTTCCTTGTGGATGGCCACCATCTTGGGTGCCCGCATGTACTTCTTGCTGATGCTCAGGATGGGCCGGGGCATGGTAGCAGAAAACAGCATGGTCTGCCGTTCCGGGGGAACGTTCTTGATGATGT
>OHAG01001183.1_pt1 | contig 17878 bp, 16 predicted proteins | sample 1577081 | NCBI WGS metagenome assembly OHAG01 (sample SAMEA3541513, study PRJEB24748) | human gut metagenome | biome: human gut; feature: human-associated habitat; material: faeces | place: China | collected 2012
AAAAAGAGCTGCAAGGAAAACCCCTGCCGCAAGATACGGTCCCATCGCAAGGACGTGACCTTCTTTACTGATTTTCATGCGAAACAGATGAATCACGGAACCTACTATACAACCCAGTAAAAATGCCAGAATACTCTTCTGCCAGCCGAGCAACAGCCCGCACGCTGCCATCAGCTTGATATCTCCGCCTCCAATGGCTCTGCCTTTGGAAAGCAGATATAAAAGAAGCAGGAAACCACTGACACACACTGCGCCGATCACATGGTTAAGCCATTCTCCTTTATCGAGAACAACCGCCACAATTCCAAGAATTCCAAGGAATACATTTATCCCAAATGGAATCTCAAAAGTTCTCCAGTCAATGACAGAAAGGACAAGCAAAGCCGAAGTCATGAGACAGTAGACCACGCTCATCACATTCATTCCATTTACCAGAAAGACAAATACCCAGAGGAAACCATTTAGTCCTTCTATAATCGGGTACTGCACAGAAATCTCCGCCTTGCACCGCCGGCAACGTCCCCTAAGAAACAGCCAGCTAAACAGCGGAATCAAATCAAACCATCGAAGCTGCGCCCCACAGCTCATGCAGTGGGACGGCACCTTCACGATGGACTCCCTCTCCGGCAGCCGATAGATGCAGACATTAAGGAAGCTGCCTACGACAATGCCGAAGAGAAAAATGGTTATGTATGGTATGAATTCTAATAAAAGAAGCATAGGAAAATCTTTCTTTATGTAGTGGGGTTAAGGGGTTACAGTTTTGCCTCTATTTAGAAAATATGAAACAACTATTATTTATTTTTTATTTCCTACAAAATCCTGCAGTTTTCCTGGAGTATATGATACTTCTGATCCATTTTCTTCAATTTTAACTTTTGCAGTGATTGCAGAATATGTACCATCATCTTTCCACTTTTTAGATTTTAATTTTATATTTATAAAATCTGTTGTAGCTGATTCAATAGCTTTTTTAGCTGCTGCTGTGTTAGTAGCATCTTTTCCTTCTACACTAGAACCATCCTTATCTATAGTAATGGTATACTCATCATAAGGTAAATCATCTGCATCAGAATCTCCTGCATATACCTGTAATGCATTTACCATCTCAGATAAGTTACTAGCATCTGCAGATTTTCTTGATTTCTCTACATATTTAATATACTGTGGTGCTAACAGACCAACTAAGATAGCCATGATAGCAACTACAATGATTAACTCTACAAGAGAGAAACCTTTGTTGTCTTTTTTCTTGTTGTTAAGCCATTTTAACATGTTCATTTCTCCTTTTCCTCATATATGCTTGCATTTTCTCCCGCTTTTATGCAACAAAAATGCAAACATACACACAACTTATTGTTTGTTTTCGTTTTTGTAACGGTGCAGCAGCTACTGCAAAATAATTCTGCATCGCTTTGCCCGGCTACAAAATCTATGATGATTGCAGCCTCCCTATGCCAAGACTGCATTTCACCCTCTGGAATATTGGTACATTTTCTTTAAAATTGTTTCTTCGTACAGACACGATTCGCATTTTCGAAAATATATCGTTAAAAGATTAGAGATTATCTAATCCCTCATACATCGCTGCTATCGGCAGGATAGAAGCAATAACTAATGAGCCGACGACAACTGCCATAAATACGATGATCAATGGCTCCATGGCAGCGAGGATGGTCTGGGTGGTTATCTCCACTTCCTCGTCATAATAGTCGGCAAGTTTATTAAGCATCTGTTCTATATTACCGGTTTCCTCACCGATACCAGTCATGTGGTATACCATCGGAGGAAAGATTCCGGCATCTCTTAAAGGTTCCGATAACGGAATTCCCTTCATAACTTCTTCACGGGCATTTTGAATTGCCATCGAATAATGTATATTATTGACGATTCTTGACACGATGTCAAGACAATCTATCATCGGCACACCGGCGGCAAGCAATGTGCTGGCGGTTCTTGCGAACCGGGAACAGTTGGACTTTACAACTAACTGTCCAAACAGTGGCATCTTCATCTTTATCTTATCGATATTCTTTCTTCCGCCTTCTGTCCGATAATATGCCTGATACGCAGCAAATATTGCGACTGCGACTCCAACAATTATATAAACATGGGTTCCTGCCCACTCACTAAGCCCCATGACAAACATCGTAAAGGCAGGCATTTCCATGTCAATTTCTTTAAACATATCGATGAAAATAGGGATAACGTATAAAAGCATAACCCCGATAACACCGATACAGGCAAAAATCAGGACAATCGGATAGACGGTTGCCTTTCTTACCGTTGCTTTCAACTTAGCTTCCTTTTCAAACTGTTCTGCCATTCTGGAAAACGCCATCTCTAAGTTACCGGAACTCTCTCCGGCTTCCACCATGTTAATAAGCATGGGCGGAAATACATGACTTTCTCCTCGCATTGCATCTGCCAGTGAATTTCCCTTTTCGATATTGGTCAGAACTTCCGCAATGGACTTCTTCAATGTTTTATTTTCCGTCTGTTCCTCTAACATTGCAAGTGCTTCTTTCATGGCGACACCTGACTCTAAAATGCTGACGAACTGTCGGCAGAATACGGAAAGGTCTCTCGGCTTTAACTTCCTGCCAAAAGTGAAGTTCATATCAAACTGCTGACTCTGTTCTTCTAAGGAAAGAATGACATAGCCATCTTTCTTTAAAAGCTCCTTGGCGGCGTCCCTGTTGTTCGCCTCCATCTTGCCTCGCTTTTCCTTCCCCGCTTTATCTGCCACGATATAGAAATAACCCGGCATAGCTGTTACCTTTCTAAACTATCTAAATAAAGTTAATCTTCTTGTTCATTGTGACAGGATCCTGTGCATAGCTGATGACTGTCTCCCCGTCTACCATACGCTGCATATATAAGTCATAGAGCGCATCGTCCATCATCTGCATTCCAAGACGCTTACTCGTCTGGATGATTGAAGCAATCTGAAATGTCTTTCCCTCACGGATCAGGTTGCGGACCGCATTATTGGCAAACAGCACTTCTAAGGCTGCCACACGTCCCTGTCCATCGGAACGCTTTAATAACTGCTGGGACACGACACATTCTAATACGGCGGCAAGCTGGATCCGCACCTGCTGCTGCTGATCTGGCGGAAATACGTCAATAATTCGGTCGATGGTCTTATCCGCTCCGATTGTATGGAGTGTCGATAATACGAGATGACCTGTCTCGGCGGCTGTGATTGCAGTAGAAATAGTCTCTAAGTCTCGCATCTCTCCTACTAAAATAACGTCCGGGTCCTCCCTGAGTGCGGCGCGGAGTGCCTTTGCATAGTTTTCCGTATCGCTTCCGATCTCTCTCTGATTTACGATGGATTTATCATGCTTATGCAGATATTCGATTGGGTCTTCGAGTGTGATGATGTGGTCTGCTCTGGTACGGTTAATGACCTGTATCAGAGAAGCAAGGGTCGTGGACTTACCACTTCCGGTCGGTCCCGTTACAAGGACAAGACCTCTCTTTTTCTCCGTCACTGCCACAACTTCCGGCGGAATCCCAAGCATGTCCGGCTCCGGAATCTCAAATGGCAGTGCTCGCATGACGCTCGCCAGCGTTCCTCTTTGCTTAAATACATTCACACGGAATCTCCCTACACCGGGAATGGCGTGTGCAAAGTCCGTCTGTCCACTTTCTTCTAATTCTCTTTTATGTCTTTCATCTAATAAAGGCATGATCAGATTCTTTACATCATCCGGCTTTAACTTCTCCTCCCCCTCGGTGTGAAGAACCCCGTCAATACGGTAGTTCGGTGCTCTTCCGACTGAAAGATGGATATCCGAAGCTCTACATTCGACCGAATGAATCAATATCTCACTTAAATCGTACATTTCTTTCCCCTTCGCAGCTTCTTATATTCTATACATTTCCCCAGAAAACTGCCTCTTCTATCTTTGCCTGTTACTCTGTATTTCTCAGGAATACCATTTCATCAATGTTTCTTTTTGGTTACAGTCCATTGCACTCTGTCTGCCTCTGTGCCTGCTTCTACTCGTAAGAAGCTTTCTGCATTTCTTCTATAGAAGTAACCCCATCTAAAACATCCCTGATACCATTCTCACGAAGCGTCCGCATTCCGTTCCGTCTCGCCGCCTCGATGAGCATCTTTGAATCACTGCCCGTGGCAATCAGTCGCTGTATCTCTTCATTCACTTCCATAATCTCAAAAATACCTTTTCGTCCATAATACCCTGTATTATTACAGAGATTACAGCCACCCGGTTCATAAATCTCTACATCTTTTTCCTGTGGAAGACGCATCAGCTTCTTCTCTTCCAACGTTGCCAGACGCTTCTTCCGGCAGTGCGGACAAAGCCTTCTTACCAGTCGCTGCGCGATAACACCGACTACAGAATCCGCTAACATATATCGTTCTACACCCATATCCACCATTCTGCCAAGGGTTCCTGTTGCACTGTTTGTATGCAAGGTCGATACTACCAAATGTCCGGTGATAGAGGCCTGTACCGCAATAGAGGCCGTCTCGCTGTCTCGAATCTCACCGATCATAATAATATCCGGATCCTGTCGGAGAATCGAGCGAAGTGCCGCCGCAAACGTAAGCTGTACTTTATTATTCACCTGAATCTGGTTAATTCCTTCTAACGCTGCCTCTACCGGGTCCTCTACCGTTACAATGTTCACTTCCTCACTGTTTAACTCTGACAATGCCGTATAAAGTGTTGTGGACTTACCACTTCCGGTCGGTCCCGTTACGAAAATAATTCCGTGTGGATGAGACATCATATGGTCAAATCTTTTCAACTCATCCGGTGCAAGACCTAACTCCTTCTTATCCTTTGCCAGGTTCACCTTCGAAGAAATTCGCATAACAATCTTCTCTCCATATACAGTCGGTACGGAGGAAATACGGATATCGTACTCCTGCCCGTCTACAACGAGACATTCGTCCATCCTGCGGCTTTCTCTTCTCTGCGATATCCATACCACCCATAATCTTAATACGGGTAGAAATGGCTGGAAGCAGGCTGTTATCGTACTCCATTTTCGAACATAGGGCACCATCAACACGGTAACGTACACGAACCTTTGTCTCTAATGCTTCAATATGTACATCACTCGCTCTCTGCCGTACCGCCTGCTCTAATATAGAACGGACAAGCTGTACGATTGGTGCATCATTAATCTCACTGTCATCTGCAGTTGCCGCTACATTCCCTCGAAGCTGCGCTCTCTCACGCGCAAAACGGTTGACTGCATCAATAGTTTCTGCCTCACCATAGTTTCTGTCAATAGCATTTGTTACATCTCTTCTCGTTGCAATATATGGCTCAATCTGCATATTCGTTACAATCGCAATATCGTCAATTGCCTCGAAGTCCAGCGGATCTGCCATCGCAAGATGTAAAATATTCGCATTATAAGGGTCTAATTCAAAAGGAAAAACACTGTATCTTTTCAGTAACTTGACATCAACGAGATCCTTTACCTCTTTTGGTACCGTAAGACCACGAAGCTGTACCGTCTTAAGTCCCATCTGCGCCTCTAAGGCACGGGTGATCATCTCCTCTGTAATGAAACCTTCCTCGACTAAAATCTCGCCAATCTTCTTGTGTGTCCCCTTTTGCATCTGCAATGCTTTCTGAAGCTGCTCCTGAGTCAGTACATTCTGCTGAATCAGTAAGTCTCCTAATCGCAGACGGTTTCTTCGTCTTAATGCCATGTTACTTCCTTCTTTCCCCAGATACAAGCTCAAGAAAAAGCTGCATTAGAACATCCCCTTATCTAAATGCAGCCCCCTTGTCGGTCTGTATCTTCATATTTTTCTTTAGATCATAGAAAATCCTTATTCCTATCTATTAACTATTTATTTAAAAATTTACCATATCACATATTTAATTGTCAATTATAAATTTAAAAAAATGTCAAAATTGTGGGGAATTTGAGGATGAAGCTGGGAGTTATCCTTTTTCCTGAAAGACATAGTAAAACTGCCTTGGTAATATTACTATTAGAAGTTTGGATGTGAGCATATAAGCGAACATTCAAACCTCCGCAACTAAAATCACAATTCAAGAATGCTCCAGCTCTCTTCTCGGGCGTCTGTTGTTAATGAATTAACTAGAGCGTGTTTGAAAAATCATTCTAATAAATCTTGTTGATTTTATTCCTCATTTATATGATAATATTCTTGGCAGATATCCTCTGTGAATCTGATCTTTAATTTAAGGAGAATCGAAAGATGAAAAAATTAACAAGACAGGAGAAGCATGAACAGTGTATTCGTGAAATCCGTGGAACGCTAGTCGTTGTCGCAGTCTGCTGTGTATGGCATATTTCCAGTGCATTTTTACTGAATGGAACCGGGCTTTATTTTCTTGGTATGCCGGCATGGTTTAGTGTGTCTACTTTAGGAACAATTGTTCTTTCTCTTCTGGGAGTATGGTATTTACTCAAGAAAGTATTCATTGATTTTGAATACGATGATGAAGAGGAAGGAGGCGAAGAATAATGTCTTCCAGCCAGAAAATTATTCTTGCTATTTTTATTGTTTACCTTGCTTTAAATGCGATTATCGGTATCGTGTTCAGTAAACAGCAGGGAAAGAAGCAGCATACTTCCTCGGAAAAGAAGTTCTTTATCGGCGGAAGAAACATGAACGGGCTTCTTCTTGCGATGACAACGATGGCGACTTATACTTCTGCCAGTTTCTTTTTATCCGGTCCTGGTGCCGCAGGTCTTACTTACGGCTACGCGCAGGCATGGATTGCTACGGTACAGGTGCCGGTTACCTTTTTAGTTCTTGGTGTACTTGGTAATAAGCTTGCCATGGTTTCAAGACGAACGGGAGCTGTTACGGTTGTTGGATATTTAAAGGCCCGCTATAAGAGTGATGCCTTAGTAATTATCACAAGTTTACTTATGGTTGCTTTCTTTATGGCACAGATGATCGGACAGTTTACCGGTGGAGCGACTCTCATCTCCTCTATTACCGGACTTGACCATGTTGCTTCTTTATTAATTTTTGGTGCGGTAGTTATTATCTATACTTCGTTTGGTGGATTTACCGCCGTTGCCATTACTGATACGATTCAGGGAATTATCATGTGTGTCGGCACTTTCCTGTTTATCTTCTTCGTATTAAAAGCAGGCGGCGGGCTTGCCGGAATTGATGCCGGACTGGCACAGAATCTTCCAGGTGTCTATGACGACCTGTTCTCTGTATATACTCCGGGAACTTTACTTAGCTTCTGGATTCTGGTTGGTTTCGGTACACTCGGACTTCCGCAGACTGCCGTTCGTGCGATGGGATTTAAGAACACAAAGAGCCTTCATTCTGCCATGTGGATTGGCGCGATTACCTGTACTTTCATCATTGTTGGTATGCATATGGCCGGTACATGGGCCGGTGCATTGGTTGACACAAAGAATCTTCCAACCTCTGATTACTTTATCCCATATATCGTACAGAAAATCATGCCTGCCGGACTGGCCGGAACCTTCCTTGCTGCTCCGATGGCTGCCGTTATGTCTACCGCTGATTCCCTGCTGATTCTCGCTTCCGCAGCAATCGTAAAAGATTTATGGCGTAACTATGTTGTAAAAGATGACCCGGTTAAGATTGCATCCTACAATAAGAATGTCGGAAAGTTAAGCTCTCTTGTTACCTTCGCTTTTGGTGTTCTAGTTATCTTACTTACCATCAATCCACCGGATATCATCTTCTTCCTGAACCTGTTTGCCTTTGGCGGTCTGGAATGCAGTTTCTTCTGGCCACTGATTGGTGGATTGTTCTGGAAAAAGGGAACAAAACAAGCCGCAGTAAGCAGCTCCATCGGTGCTGCCGCCACTTATGTATTTTGTTACTACAACGTACATATCGCCGGAATCAACGCCGTTGTGTGGGGACTCCTTGCGGGTGCGATACTGTACTTTGCCGTGGGAAAGGCAACCTGTAAGAATGGGCTTGACCCGGATATTATTGAGAACTGCTTCTAGAGCGTGTTTGAAAAATGCTTTCTGCAAGATGTGCGTTACAATTTGTGGGAGATTTTACCTGAATGAGGGCGGCGTAGCGGGCTACGTCAACTGAATGAAGGCAAAATATACCGCAAATTGGGGCGTGCAGATTGCTGGAATGATTTTTCAAACACGCTCTAGTATTTCATAACAGACGAAAATTACAGACGAAACCCAAAAATTCGATAGATGGCATTGTTTCTGGAATTATTGTTGAGATACTTACAAAATTGTTCAACAAACGGTTTAACCGGAAAAAGAAGTAACACAACGGCAACTAACAAAAATCCCCCTCGGTACTAGCAGTACCGAGGGGGATTTTCGATGTCAATGACATCACTTTTACTCTTTTCTGAAATCAATATATCATAATGGAGAAGATAATTCAAGTATATTCAGGCAACAAAACTCTTGTGAACTACCCATCACCTAAAGATAATGGGCTTCTAAGAGCCTAACGGCTCTATTTAAGAAGTTTGATATTTAAGTTTCCACCTAACAAGTTAGGCAATCTTAAATAAGTTAACTGAGTCCACAAAACTTTTGTAAATACAACTCTTTCTACAGCTATCTACACAATTTAATTTCCAAAGAAAAAACAATGCTAAACAAATATGATAAATACAGTATCAGAGCTGTAGAAGCCTGTATTCAGAAGAAAGAATCAGTGGAATTTATGATTTTGGTCTGCTTACCTTTATCAATCCTTACAAATATCCGCATACTGCCCTCTGGTAATTGCGAGCAACTCATCAGGCTTACATTCTACCTGTGTCCCAATCTTACCGCCACTTACCATGATGACAGGATTATGCTGTGCCGTCTCATGATAGGTTGTAACAAACTGCTTCTTCATTCCAACCGGTGAACAGCCACCGCGAATGTATCCGGTAATCTTATTAATGTCTTTTACATGAATCATCTCGATAGACTTCGCACCTACCGCTTTCGCTGCCTTTTTTAAGTCAAGTTCTTTTGCTACAGGCAGTACAAATACGAAATATTCCTTTTTATTACTTACCGTCACAAGCGTTTTAAACACATAATCCGGATTCTGCCCGGTTAATTCAGCCACAGTCACACCATCTACCGCCTCTTTACCATGAGAATAGTAATGTGCTTTATAATCCACTTTTTCTTTTTCTAAAATACGCATCACGTTTGTCTTCAATTCTTTTTTCATAAAAATCATCCGCCTTTCTGCCTACATCAATCAAGCTATCACTGGGAATTTACAAAAAGTTATAAGCTTTTATATTACATTCCTATTTCACTGTATATACTTTTCGTTTATATACTTACGCTATATATTCTCAAGCTACTATATATTAATTTGCATTGCCCAATCTGTCAATCCGCTTCCGATAATTTTTTCTGTCTCATTCTCAAAAAAATCCTCGCACTTTTATCTCTCTTCTCCCCTCATCAAAAAAGCGAAAAAACAGAACCCAAAAAATCTTATAATCCCATCTGTGACCTCGGAGCGCGTGGGGGGCTGCGCGGCACAGATGGGATTATAAGATTTTTTGGTTCGTCTCCTTTTAAGCGTTTAACTCCTTCTTAAATGTGCGGATATATTCCTTCGCTACTTCCAGATCATAATTATTTTCTTCCATAAGTTCAATAAAATGTGTTCCAACGATGCAGCCATCAATCGTATCTTTTAATCCGGCAACATCTTCTGCTGTGCGGATTCCAAATCCCATCATGACTGGAATCTTGGATACGGCTTTTACATTTTCCAGATAATTCCTTACGTTTTTGTGGAAATGTGCGGCCTGTCCGGTTACTCCCATGGAGGAAACGCAGTATACGTAGCCTCTTGCGTTCTCCAGAATCATAGGGATTCTGTCTGCGGATACTGGTGCGACAAGCTGAATAAGAATTGGTGCATTTTCTGTTTTCCCGAGTGCGTCTTCTAATTCGTACTGTTCTTCTTTTGGAAGGTCCGGGATAATCAGTCCGTCTACGCCAACCTCAGCACATTTTCTGGCAAATGCTTCTACACCATAATAGAGGATTGTGTTGTAGTACATCATGAATACAAGGGGTACGTCACATTCTTTTCTCACTTCTTCTACGACAGTAAATACGCCTTTTAAGTTCGTTCCTTTGCAGATAGAACGGTAAGAGGCGTCTTGGATTACCGGACCGTCTGCGGTTGGATCGGAGAATGGGATTCCTAATTCAATGATGTCGATTCCCGCTTCTTCCTGTGCTTTAATTAACGCCTTTGTGCCTTCCATATCCGGCAGTCCGGCAGTCATATATGTTACAAATGCTTTTTCATTTTTCTTTTGTAATTCTTTCATTCTTTTTTCAATGCGATTCATTATATCTGTCCTCCTTATCTTTGTCATATATCCTCAAAATCTTAATTGGGATGTAATTTCCGAAACGTCACATCTTTTGATCTCTTCTGTATCATTCCAAAATAGCATCCTCATTCCAGAACATTATCCTGAAATTTTAATCCTGAAATGCTATTTTCAAATTCAAAATCCGAGAGATTTCTAATGATTCCTCTATTATTTATCTTTGAAATACTCTGCGATTGTATGTACATCCTTGTCCCCACGTCCGGAAAGGTTTACAACCATAATCTGGTCTTTGTTCATTGTTTTTGCCTTTTTAAATGCGTAAGCTAAGGCATGAGCACTCTCGATGGCTGGAATGATGCCTTCTTCGCGGCAAAGTTCTCTTAATGCCTGCATTGCCTCGTCATCCGTGATGGAAACGTAAGTTGCTCTTCCGCTGTCATGTAAGTAAGCGTGTTCTGGTCCAACGCCTGGATAATCAAGGCCTGCGGAAATGGAACTTGCGATTTGAATATTTCCGTCCTCATTCTGAAGGAGATAGGAACGCATTCCGTGAAGAACGCCTGCTTTTCCGGCAGCGAAGGCACTGGCATGTTTTCCTGTTTCGATTCCGAAACCTGCTGCTTCTACACCGATTAATTCTACATCTTTTTCATCGATGAATTCTGCGAACATTCCGATGGAGTTGGAACCACCGCCTACGCAGGCAAGTACGCAGTCTGGAAGTCGTCCTTCTTTTTCGAGAATCTGTTTCTTTGTCTCAACACTGATAACTCTCTGGAATTCTTTTACCATCTGTGGATATGGGTGAGGCCCTACAGCAGAACCGATAATGTAGAAAGTATCTTCTGCATTTTTCGCCCATGTACGAATCGCCTCATTTGTCGCATCTTTTAAGGTACGGCTTCCGCTCTTCACGCACTCAACCTTTGTGCCAAGCATTTCCATACGGAATACATTTAATGCCTGACGTTCCATATCTTCCTCGCCCATAAATACGGTACATTCCGTATCAAACAGTGCTGCTCCTGTCGCAGTAGCCACACCATGCTGGCCTGCTCCTGTTTCTGCGATGACTTTCTTTTTACCCATTCGTTTTGCTAAAAGAATCTGTCCGATTACGTTGTTAATCTTGTGTGCACCGGTATGATTTAAATCTTCACGTTTTAAATAAATCTTTGTGCCATATTTTTTAGAGAGCTTCTCTGCGAAGTACAGTGGAGTCTCTCTTCCGACATATTCTTTTAAATAATAGTTATATTCTTCGATAAATTTCGGGTCATTAATTGCCTCGTTATATGCTGTCTCTAATTCTGCTAATACATTCATCAGAGATTCTGCCACATATTGTCCACCATATTCACCATATTTTTTATTCTGCATAATAAAATCCTTTCATCAATCATGTACCATTGTTACTATTGTTCTTATTTTTTCTGGATCCTTTCCGTGAAAAGTTCCATCTTCACTTGTTTTTTCTACCGCGGAACTTAAATCGATTACGTCTGGAGCTACTTGTGAAATTGCCCTTTTTACATTCGTTTCATCAATTCCTCCTGCAAGAAAAATCATTTTTTTGTTTTTTTATGAGAAACATCTTTCGATGCATCCGTCTTTTGTCTTTGTCTGATATTATCAAGCAGACTCCAGTCAAATGTTTTCCCACTTCCAGGTGTCTTGCTGTCAAATACATAGCCTTTTATTTTGTCTTTTGCTTCGTATTCATTCAGTTTGTCTAAATCAGACACATTAAATGCTCTTAAAATCGGAAGCTTGCATTGTTTATATACATCTTCAGTAACAGTTCCATGAATTTGAATATAATCAAATCCAGCTTTTTCAATTTGCCTTATCTGCTCTGTTGTCGGTGAGACAACGACTGCCACTGTCCGAATTTTTTTATCTACTTTTTCAAGCAAATGTTCCGCCTGCTCTATTGATATATTTCGGTTGCTTTTTGGAAAAAATAAAACAAATCCGATATAATCCGGCAGATAAGTGTTGACTGCCTTAATATCTGCCTCACAGGTCATTCCACATATTTTAATTTTGGTATGGCTATTTATTAGCTCTTTATCCATCTTACAAACTCTCTATCATTCCTCTTTAATCAGCTTGATTTTTATTCTTTTTTGACAGATTACAAATTCTGTTATCAGATTTGTTCTTCACTGCCTTATATTTTATTCTCTTACTTTTCGTTATATAGGTTCTTCCATTCTGTTGCAAGTTCTCTTGGATGTTCCGATAGCATAAATGCACCACCAATCAAGAGCGCATCTACTTTACATTCCTTTAAAAATGCAATATGCTCGTTCGTTGTCACACCACTTTCCGAAACAAATACCGTTCCTTCCGGCACCATCGGGCGAAGTCTCTTTGTATTTTCAAGGGAAATGGTAAAGTCTTTTAAATTGCGGTTATTTACACCGATGATTTTCGGCTGGATTTTTAATGCCCGCCCCATTTCTTCTTCATCATGTGTTTCTACTAATACGTCCATCCCCAGCTCCGTTGCCAGCTTATAATATTCTGCCATCTGCTCATCGCTAAGAATCGCCGCAATAAGCAGGATACAGTCCGCTCCAATCACCTTTGCCTCATAGATCTGATATGGATCGATAATGAAGTCTTTTCGTATCATCGGCAATGGAGAAATATTTCTGATTTCTTTAAAATAATCGGTGTTTCCGAGGAAATGGTCTTCCTCTGTCAGGCAGGAAATGGCATCGACTGATACGTTATATTCATCAATTCTGTCCATAAGTTCCATCGTCATCTCGATTTTTCCCATGCTGGGAGATGCCTTTTTAAACTCTCCGATAATGGATAATCCCGGCTTTGCTAACGCTTCATAAAAGGAAATGCTTTTTCTTTCTGAAACAAGGGCAAGTTCTTTCATTTGCTCCTCGCTAGTGCGGGCTTTATGCTCTTTTAAGCGTTTTTTCTTGTCTTCTACAATTACATCTAAAATCATCGTTTTTTTGTCACCTCTTTTTTAAACACGCTTTAGAAAAATTCTCTATTATTTTTATTATGGTTGATTATTACAATTCCAGAAAGTTCTCTATCATCTTTTTTCCATGATCTGTATAAATAGATTCTGGATGGAACTGAATTCCTATCAATGGATATTCTTTATGCTGCATCGCCATGATTTCTCCATCTTCTGTTCTTGCTAATATTTCAAAAACGTCTGGCAGTGTTTTTTCGTCCACAGCAAGGGAATGATATCTTGCCACATGAACCGGGCTTGGGATTCCCTCAAAAACGCTCTTTCCATCGTGTTCGATTAACGACTGTTTTCCATGCATCAGTTCTTTTGCATGAATGATTTTTGCTCCAAATGCAGCTCCGATGCTCTGATGTCCCAGGCAGATGCCAAGGATTGGTTTTTTCGTGTAAAAATGTTTTACTACGTCCATACAAATTCCGGCTTCTTTCGGACTTTTCGGTCCCGGTGAAAGAACGATTCTGTTCGGATTTAACTGCTCGATTTCTTCGATTGTAATTTTATCATTTCGAACGACTTTAATATCTTTTTCAAAGATTCCCATGTACTGATACAGATTATAAGTAAAGGAATCGTAATTATCAATTAGTAATATCATAAGGTTTCCTCCTGAAATAGAGTATTTCTCAAACACGCTCTAATACGCTGCACATCTTTCTTCCGACTCAAATCCTCAAGGTACCAGAACCTTCGCAAGAGCCCTTGCTTTATTGCAGCACTCGTTGTACTCGCTTTCTGGGTTACTGTCTGCCACGATACCGGCTCCTGCCTGAATATACACTTTCTCGCCCTTTTTGATCATTGTTCGAATCGTGATACAGAAATCCATATCTCCGTTAAAGTCAATGTAACCGATTGCTCCGCCGTAAAGTCCTCTTCTTACCGTTTCCAGTTCATCGATAATCTCCATCGCTCTTACCTTTGGCGCACCACTTAATGTTCCTGCCGGAAGAAATGCATTCACAAGATCTAACGGATGATATTCTCCTTTTTTTCTTCCCTCGACCAGCGAAACGATATGCATAACGTGCGAATATTTTTGAATGTGCATGAAATCTCTGACCTTTACAGTTCCAAACTCTGCGATTCGTCCCATATCATCTCTCGCCAGGTCAACTAACATGACATGTTCCGCCTTCTCCTTCGGGTCTTTCATCAGCCCCTCGGCAAGCTTCTTATCTTCTTCCTTATCTTTTCCACGAGGTCTTGTTCCCGCAATCGGACAGGTCAACACCTTATTATCCTTCTGCTTAACAATCATCTCCGGAGAACTTCCGATAATCTCAAATTCTTCAAAGTTAAAATAATACATATACGGAGAAGGATTAATTTCTCTAAGTTCCTTATATAAATCAAAACCTTTCTGCTTCGTATCAATCGTCCATCTTTGGGAAAGTACCGTCTGGAATACATGTCCATCTATAATATACTGTTTGATCTTATTTACTTTTTCACTATATTCTTCTAAAGTATCTGATTGCTTTATAATCTTTCCATCCGGCTGAAACTCTGACTTCTCATCTTTCCGAATATTTGCAAATGCTTCCTTCACCATTTCTTCACAGCGGAACATCGCTTTTTTCCTTCCTGCTTCTGTATCATCTTCCACAACAACCGCTGTCATTGTCTCTGCAAAATGGTCAATAGATAAAAACTCTGTCACAAGCATTAATGAAATCGTACTGATTCCGATCTCATCCGGATTATTATCCGGCAGCTCCTCTTTATACCTTACAAAATCATAGCCAAGACCACCAACAAGACTGCCTGTAAACGCAAGCTGCTCATCATCCTTACGAATCTCGAAATCACTATAATATCCTTTCAAAAGATCTACGGGATTGCCGCTAAGCTCCTTTGTTGTTCCATCTTCCTTCTCAATAACCAGACCATTTTCTTTACTCTTAATGACTTCCTCTGGATTCTTTCCCATAAAGACGTAACGTCCGTTATTCTTATCATAACTTTCCAGAAGAAATCCCTTTCTTTTCCCTACAAAACTCTGATAAATCTGTACTGCTGTCTCATCAATAAGACTCACTGTCTTACTGTATGCTCTTCTTATACGCTTCATATGTACATGTACTCCCTTCTATCTGTATCTCTGTAGGAATAAAAAAAGTCCCTGACGTTCATAAAAAACGTCAGGGACGAAATATTCCGCGGTGCCACCCTTTTTAATTCCATAAAAATCATTCGCTATAAATCTCTTCTCTACCTATCCTGTCTACCCTGTCTCAAGATAACTTCAAGATAAAAAATAAATTCTTTCGAATCTCTTATGTTATTCTCTCTAAATCCGATACGGACCAGATAATTCTTTAAATTCTGTACCACTTACGGCTAATAGCTATAACTATATGCTATATTATGCCTATCCTAAGCTAACTCCCTTAAGATTCTGCACAGTCCTTATAATCTCTGTCGATATCTTACCCCTGTAACGCGAGGACGCGGCATCAGCTACTACTACTTCACCTTGCATCTCCCAAATCCATTCCCTCATTCCTCACATATCGGCTTCCACCTGATCCGACTCTCTGGTATGCTGTGGATAAAAGGTACTACTTTTGTTCAACGATTTTCCTACAGTCTTAATATGTTTTACAGTATACCAACTTTTACGCTTTATGTCAATAAATTGTTTTAACAATTTAATTCACCTATTCCAGCCATAACACAGACGTAAGGGAACCAACTACTCCCCAAATATGGCCTCGGAGCAAGGTTTGGATGCGGGCGAGCATTCAAATCGCAGCGACTAAAGACATCTTTGGGGAGTAGTTGGTTCCCTTACGTCGTCTGTTACTTAATGAATTAAATTGTTATAAAGTTTCTTTTTATTTTGAGGAGCCTTTATTATGCATTTTTTATTTATTTTGGCAAATGCTTGCTTTCCTATGGATTTTTTGGTGAGTTTTTTAGTTTTCAGGTTGAGTCTGGTAAGTTTTTTACATCCAAAGAATGCCTTGCTTTTTATCTTTGTTACGTTTTTCCCAACTGTTACTTTTTTTAATGCAGTATGTTTTTTAAATGCACCCGCTCCTATAGAAACTACAGAATACTTTTGTTTTTTCCATGTGATGGTTGCAGGGATCTGTGCTGTTTTACGCTTTTTATTTAAGGACCTTACATACTCTGCTGTCTTTTTCTTTCCAACAGTTAGCACTTTATAGCGAGCCTGTGTCTTTTTATCGCTAAAAGTCGTACCTGCCTTAACAACCGGATTTGCTGTGTTGGTTTTTTGTTCGGATTGCGTTGTTTTTCCTGCTTCGGCAGCCGGTTTTTTCGGTCCGGTTGGTTTCTCTCCTTCACCCGGTTTCTCTCCCGGATTTGTCGGTTGTATGGTATCCGGATCAAAAATCAGGTGGCTTTTTACCTCTAATTCTCCTTCTGTATACTGACACATCGCATAAACTTTCTTCTGTTCTACTGACAGCCAGATTCCTATTGGCATACGGGAAAATACATTAAGTCCAAGTCTCTCCCAATTTCCATTCCGGTAACCTTTTACCTCCATCTGGTTATCCTTTGCGCTGTAGGCTGCCGCATAAACTACACCATTGGCATCGATTGCCGCCGAAGCCGTTGTTGCCTGTCCTTTTAAAAATGGTTTGGCTATCTTTTTAAAACTATTTTGTGGATATGTATTCGTATAAACATAACTTTCACCATCTGTCTTATTATCTGCTACTGCAATACATACCTTCTTTCCCTTTCCATAAACAGCAAAAGAATTACCGGCTGCCCCGTCAGTATCAAGTAATTCCCATTCTGTTTGTGTTCTGCGATAAGCATAAATTTTATCAGAATTATAATAATCTCTGTACACAAGCATCACTCCATCCGAAGTAGCCGCAAGCTTTGGATTGGCCGCAGCAAGCTTCACGCTCTGATGCTTTCCCAGTGTATTTATATTCTCTGTAATCTCTTCCACTTTTTCATTCTCATCCACACGGAATATTTTTATCATACCAGTATTTGCCACAATACAGGAAACATACAAAGATTCATCGTTCCCCCGCAAAAGACTCATGTCAGAAGACTGTTCTTCACAGAGTATCTTTTTTCTCTGCCATTTGCCATTCTCATAGCATAACAAAGCTGGCCTGTAATTAGATTCCGATGTAGAAGCCAGACCGTACACCTTATTATGCAAAACTGCTATATCAAGATTACCAGCATAAATTCTGTCTCCCAATAATGCCATACTCGTCTCATAACTATATTCTACAGATGCATTCTCAAATTCTTCTGTCTGCCACTTTCCATCAATAGCTTCTCCATGATATTCCAGTTCAAAAGTAATGTTGTCACCGCCAGCCTTTCCAATATTTTTAATAATAAGACCGCTGTTTGTTCCATCAATATAAGTGATGGCTCCCTCTTTGGATGTAGCTTCCGGTGATGCCGATCCAAAAGAAGTTCTTACCGCCTGCGATGAATAATTATCTGCCCCGGACAATCCATCTGAGAAATATCCACCAGTTGCCGCTCCTGTATTTGTTGCCTCACTTTCTCCCTCGCCTTCGCGGAACAGATA
>OHAG01001187.1_pt1 | contig 17842 bp, 20 predicted proteins | sample 1577081 | NCBI WGS metagenome assembly OHAG01 (sample SAMEA3541513, study PRJEB24748) | human gut metagenome | biome: human gut; feature: human-associated habitat; material: faeces | place: China | collected 2012
TATAAAAAATACTTTTATCATATTGATAAAAGTATTTTTAAATTTATGTTTTTAGTTGCAGTAATAAAATAAATATTGTTTATAATACAATGTTTATATCTTTTCCACAGTTATCACATTTGTTATCATCTATGTGCACTGTAGTTGTGTATATACCTCTAGTTAATAATTTTTCATTACAATCAGGACAATAAGTATTATTATCAACACCTGCCACATTACCTATATATACATAATTTAGATATCTCTTCGCTATATCTCTAGCTTTTATTATACTCTCTATATCTGTAGGTGGATTATTTAAGTTATATCTTGGAAAATATCTACTTAAATGGAGTGGGATATTTTTATCAACACTAGCTATAAACTTAGCTATATTTTCTATCTCATCTATTGAGTCATTTTCACCTCTTACCATAAGAGTTGTTATTTCTATATGGCAATACTTACTAGCTAAAGCTATTGTATCCAAAACAGGCTCTAGCTTTGCACCACATATATTATTGTGGTATTTATTTGTATATCCTTTTAAATCTATATTCATAGCATCAATATATGGAAGTATTTTTTCTAATGGTTCTTTATTTACATATCCATTAGTAACTAAAACTGTACTTATATCTTTATTTCTTCCTTTTATTTTTTTTACTACATCATATATGTATTCATACCACATAAAAGGTTCATTGTAAGTAAATGCTATTCCTATATTATCATTTACTGTTTTAATTATATCTATTAATTTATCAGGGTCTATATATTCACTTTTCGGCACTTGTTGAGATATTTCATAATTTTGGCAAAAGCTACAACTCATATTACACCCAAACGTACCTACTGACAGTATATTTTTTCCTGGCTTATAATGGTATAAGGGCTTTTTTTCTATAGGGTCTATATTAGCCGATGTTACTTCTCCATAGTTTATAGCAACACCTATATTATTTTCAACTGTTCTTACATTACAGACTCCAAATTTATTTTCTTTTAATATACAATTATGAGGACATAACTTACATCTAATACTGTCTTCTTTTTTATCGTAAAACATTATATTAGATTTCATTATTTTCACCTTCTTTGTATCTTATAACTTCAAATTTTTCTATATTATAATCACTATTTGGATTTATACCACCTTTTTGACAAGCAATGTTTAACTGTTCTTCTACTGTATCAACCCCTTCAAGGTCTGGCAATAAAAGACCTCTGTTTTGTCCTTTACTTACTATTACTCCATATATTTTAGGATTTAATTCTTCTTTTATAGCTTTAATAGGATTTGTTAGTACATCTACTGATATATCAATATCTACAAGCTCATCTTCTGTTACTTCTAAAAATCTAGGATCTGCAATTGCTGCTTGTATTGCATTTCTTATTATTTCATTTGCTACACAATCAGTTGTTGGAAAAATAGTTCCTATGCATCCTCTTAATTGTCCAAACTTTTTAAGAGATACAAATACTCCATGTCTTTCTTCAAGCATTTCTCTAGGTAAATCATTACTTGCTATCATTAATCTTTTGTATTTAAAGTAATAATTTAAACTTTCTCTAGCTAATTTAACATATGGATTTGAATTAGATATCTTTTTATTAAAACTTTCTTCTTTAATCTTTAATAATTTATCTAGGTTACTTATATTTTCACTTTCTTGCTTAAATTTCATAACACCATATCCAACACCAAATGGACCTTCATATGATAATAATTCTCCCTGTATACTATTTCCTTCCACAGCACCAAGGAGTATATATAAAGACCTTAGCCCACATTCTCCAGCTTCTTCAATCATACATTTATCCATATTAAATATATTTACAACATTACCATTTTCCAAGTTTTCAATTAATTCTTTATCAAATTTCTCACCTTGTGGTGAATACTCATAAGGACCCTCTTCTGTTAATCTATGTGATAAATCCCCACTAGCTATTATTACTGTATTTTGGTTTAAGTTTTTTGCAGTTTTTTGTATAGCCATTCCAAATTTATATAATTCTATATCGTTTAATATTGATTATGTTATATGTACTAACTTGTAATCTGTATAATACTTATTTATAAAATACATTGGAACCATTGTGCCATGATCTAATTCATAATCTTTATTAAATCTTCTAAGTAAATTAGAGTCTATCCCTGCTGCAGATATATTTTCACTTTTACATAAATTTAGAAGTTCATCATTAAACTCTTTATCTATTTCTAATTCTATATTAGTTTCAAAATCTCTAAATTTTATTAAATTTCCTTTTATTTTTTCTTCATTAGATATAGCTATTGCATCTGAAAACATTGTTGCATGAGGTGTTATAACTACAATAGTTTCAGGTTTTAAAATGCTTATCTCCTTACCTATACTTTCACATGCATTTATAGTATTTTGTATTTTTTTCTCTTCACCTTTTCCTATACTTGGAATTATTAATGGTGGATGTGGCATTAAATAGTATCCTAATATATTTTTCATTTCATTCCTCCTAACGTTGTTTTATATACGCATAAAGCAACGGATATGATTAGTAAAATATTTATTATTCATACACGTTGCTTTATTAAATAATCTATAGTCAGATACTTCTTTACGTAGTTTATAAAAATCAACTTTTTGTAATAGCTTAAGTTTCCCAACGACATAACCTTAAGCTACAGTAAAGAAAAATGAAAGTTCTTGATAAATCTTTAGTTCATTTACAAACCAATTTATGTTAATCATCACCTAAATTTTTCTATATTTTAAAACTTGAATTCACAAACTTAGTATTTAGACTTTAATTACTTTTTATTCTTTCTATATCCAATATTTTTTATAAGAATAAAATCCTATTTTAAATTTTCAAATAATAGCTTTTTATACTATATTTATCTATAAATAAAAAATTCGCTTCGCTCATTTCGCCAACGATATATCTTTGCTCACGCTACAGATACATCCGTTACTCAAAAATATTATTTTTTACATTTATAAAGTTATTGATATTACTCATATTCATAGGTTATCCACAATATTTTTCATAATATAATTCCCTTATACGTAAAAAATCCAAACAAAGATTTAATCTTTTATTTGGATTTTTTATTTATTACAATATTTAAGTTTGATTTATTTTCTAAATAACACTTTGCTTTATTTCTTGTATACCTACCCTATCTATAAAACTAGAAAGTCTTTCTTTTTCTAGTCCATTTTCTTTATAATAACTTAATAAATTATCAATTATTTTTATAACTTCAACTTCGCATAAACCTTCAGCTAATAAATCATACTTTCTTGGATTTAATCCACCTTTTCCACCTACTACTATAAATAACTTTCCATCTAAACTAGATAATACACCAATGTCTTTTGTGTATGCATTTATACAAGCATTTTTGCATCCCGCTACTGCAATCTTAACTTTTCCAGGAAGTTCTATACCATGAAACTTTCTAGTAAGCTTCATACCTATACCTATTATAGGATATTTAGATCTTTTGCAAAAGTTAGCTGAACATACTTCAACATTAATTACTGAACATATATTTTTTATTGCAGGCCCCATATTTAATTCTTCCCATATAGTATCTATATCTTCTTCTTTTAAATTACCTATACATATCTTTTGAGCTGAAGTAACCTTTAATGAAGCATTGTATTTTTTTGCTACTTCACCTATTTTTATAAGATTTTCAGGAGTTATGTAACCACCAGGTATTTGTGGTGTTATAGAGTATCTTTCTTTTCCATCTATATTCTTTTGTATCTTTGCATATTTAGCCATTTCGTTTCCTCTCTTGTGTTCTTTATATAAAGGTATATATCCCATATTACCAAATATTAATTAATTTATATATATTCTACATTATATTTATTTTCATAAAAATTTCGATACACTCATGTATCTAATTATATGACACTCGCTACCACTTTGAGCAACGTGTTGACGAAACATTTCGGTCACATTCGTTTATCAAAATATTATTTTTTATTTCTAAAATTATTGTTATTACTTATATTTATAGGTTGTCCACAAAAAATTTTATCTTATAATTTACTTATATGTAAAAATACACCCTTATTTAAGGGTGCATATATATTAATTATTAAAATGTCTTTGTAATAATCCTAAGAATGCTTTACCATGTCTAGCTTCATCTTTACACATTTCATGAACTGTATCGTGTATAGCGTCTAATCCTAATTCTTTAGCTTTCTTAGCTATTTTTAATTTTCCTTCAGTTGCTCCGTATTCAGCTTCAACTCTAGCTTTTAAGTTAGCTTTAGTATCAGCAACTACAACTTCACCTAATAATTCAGCAAATTTAGCAGCATGTTCTGCTTCTTCAAATGCTATTCTCTTGTAAGCTTCTGCAACTTCTGGGTATCCTTCTCTATCAGCTTGACGACTCATAGCTAAGTACATTCCTACTTCTGTACATTCACCAACAAAGTTAGCTCTTAATCCTTCTAATATTTCTTCATCTACACCTTGAGCTGCACCTATTCTGTGCTCATCTGCCCAAACCATTTCCCCTTTCATTTCTTCAAACTTTTCAGCTCCAACTTTACATACTGGACATACTTCTGGTGCAGTTTCTCCTTCATGTATATATCCACATACTGTACAAACAAATTTTTTCATATTATTACTCCTCCTATATTATATCTATAATTTATTTTAAAACATTTTTATCAAATTCAAGATAGTATATATATACCCGCTCTTTATTACCTTAAACAATAATTTTAATTTTTTTATAAATATCATAGTTTAGGAAATTAATAATAAAAAATTCGCTACGCTCATGTCGCCAACGATATTACACTCGCTACCGCTTCGGTCACATCCGTTGCTCAAAATGTCATTTTTTCATTTTGCCAACTATGTATCCTTATTCATGTTATGGATACATAAGTTACTTAAAACTATTGCTATGCTGTTACTTTTCTTAAGCTTATAAAATAAGTTAAAGCAAAAAATACAGATGATATAAGAACAATAGTAGCCCCTGTTGCACATCCAAAATGATACGATAAAAATAATCCTAAAATTCCTGATATAACTGCTATTGATATAGAATAAATATGATATTGTCTTATATTATTTGATATATTTCTTGCAGATGCAGCTGGTAAAATCATCATCGAGCTTATAACTAATATTCCAACCCATTGGATAGAAATAGTTACTATAATTGCTACTAATATTGTAAATATATATTCGTAAAATTTAACATTTACTCCTCTACTTCTTGCAAATGTATGATTTATACTAACCAATAAAAATTTATTAAAACAAGTAAACCAAATTAATAAAACAGCTATAAATGATATTATAAGCATAAAAATATCATTATTACTTATACTTAATAAGTCACCTATTAGATATGCTGAATATTTATTAAATCCACCATTGTATGATAATATAACTATACCAAGTGCTACTGCTGAAGATGAAAATACACCTATTATTGTATCTACTGATGCAGTTTTAGCATTTTTTACATTTATAATAGCTATAGTTAGTAATATCGAAAATGCTAACATTGATACTAGTGTATTATTAATTCCAAACATTACTCCAACTGCTATTCCAGTTAAAGCAGAATGACCTAATGCATCTGAGAAAAATGACATTTTATTATTAACTACCATAGTTCCAAGAATTCCAAACATAGGAGTTACAAGCAAAACCCCTAATAATGCATTTTTCATAAAATCATACTGTGCCCATTCAAAAGGAAATAAGAAATCAATTATACTATACCAAAGTGACATTATCTCATTCCCCCTCTTCCTATTTTATCTATCTTTTTATTCAACTCTAATCCAAAAGTATATATAACACTTTTATTTGAAAATACTTCTTCTGGCTTTCCTACACATTCAATAGTTTTATTATTTAAAAATGCAATTCTATCTGCATAATCATATACTACATTTAAATCATGAGAAACCAATATTATAGATAAATCATAGTTTTCTCTTAAATTAGATACTATACTATAAAACAGTTTAAGTCCATTTTGATCTATACCTGATACTGGCTCATCTAGTAATAGTATATCTGGTATAGGTTCAAGCGCAAGGGCTAAAAGAACTCTTTGTAGTTCTCCTCCTGATAATACTCCTAATCTTTTATTTATAAGATTTTCTCCCTGAACTTTTCTTAGACTTCTTAATGCAATATCTTTTACTTTTTTGTCATGAGAAAAGTAAACTGGCCTGTTACTTTGCGTACATGCAAAAACATCAAGTACGCTTACTGGAGAACTATAATCAAAGTCAAGTTTTTGAGGTACATATCCTATAATTGGTCTTCTTGACATCTTGTCATTTCCATCTACAAATGTCAAACTTCCAGAATACTCATTTTCTCCAAGTATTGCTTTTAGTAATGTACTTTTTCCTGCTCCATTGGCTCCTATTAATGCAGTTAATTCACCACAGTGTATATGAAGATTTACGTTTTTTAAAATTTCTTGATTTCCCTTAGTAACACACAAGTTTTCTATTTTAGTACAACATAAACCACTACTACATTTATTAAAATCTGATTTATTATTTTTAAATTCCATTATTTAAACGCCTCTTTTAAAGTTTCTAAATTTTTATTCATAATATCTATATATGAAGAATTCTTAGACTCTTCAGTAACTATCGGATCTAATGTATATACTTTAACATTAGTTTCTTTTGATATAGTTTCTGCTGCTTTTGTTGAGTATTGTGGCTCTACACATATAGCTTTAACATCTAATTTTTTAATTTTTTCTATAGTTTCTTGTAACTCTTTTGCGCTAGGCTCTGACCCTGCCTCTCTTTGTACCACCCCAACTATATTAAGTCCATATTCTTTAGCAAAATAAGGAAAAGCTTCATGGAATGTAACTATATTTTTATTTTTTATATTATCTAATTCACTATGTATTTTATTATCTAGATTTGATAACTGTTCTATATATTCTCTAGCATTTTGACTGTATTTATCTTTATTTATTGAGTTATACTCTATAAGCTTATTTTCTATGTTCTCAACTTGCTTTATAGCATTTTCTACACTTAACCAAACATGAGGATTATACTCTTCATCATGGTCATGGTCATGGTCGTGATTATCTGATTCTTCCTCATAATCCGACTTGATTAACTCTATTCCTTCACTTGCATCAATTATCTTTAAATCTGGTTTTTGTTCTAATACCTTATCTAAAAATGATTCCATACCAGCACCATTTATTATAAATACATCACAATCTTCCAATAACTTTATATTATCTGTAGTTAATGAGTAATCATGTAAACATCCTGTAGCCGAGTTTGTCATATTTATTAACTCTACATTATCTATATCTTTAACAACATTAGAAGCCAACAAGTACATAGGATAAAATGATGTAACCACTTTTATACTATCTTCTTTATCTTTGCTATTTCCCGATTTATTATTATCATTAGTATTTGAACTACACCCTGTGATAGATAAAATCACTAAAGTTAAAATAATTAATATTTTTTTTAATTTAATTTTCATACATAATCCTCCTTAATAGATACCCATTATAAATTATATTACTCGCATTTTGTCCAGATACCCTTACTATTTATTTTGTAATATACATTGTTTATTATAATTAATTTATTAATAATATTGTTGACTAAAATATTAGTTATCTATACTTTAATTAATTTTAACATTGTTAAAATTTACATTAATTATAATTTATTTATTATATTTTAACTATCTGATAATCATTTTCATATAAATAAAACTATCACCTCATTTTATTTTTGTCAATATTTTTGTGTCTAATTTGAAATTCACATAATAAAATATTAACATAATTCAATGTTTAATCTTACTAAATTTTACATATTGTAAATATATAAGATTGTTGATACCATTAAATTAATTATAATTTTAAGTTAAATCGAGGTGTAGAAATGTTTGTAAATACCCATACTTTAATAGCAAAGTCAATAGTTAATAATATAGATGAAAATAAACATTTTTTTCTTAATGAAAACCATTTCATTTATGGAAATATAAAGCCAGATTTATCTTCTAAGTATTTTTTTAAGAAACACTATTTAAAAGAATCTTATGATATGATCGAATCTAAAGTAAACTATTTATGTAACCTTAACTTAAATAGCTTGTCTAAATACTTTTCAGTTGGAGTATTAAGCCAAGAACTAGGTGTTATATGCCACTTTTTATGTGATTTTTTATGTGTACCACATAGCTATAGATGGGAATTTAAACATAGTATGAAAAAGCATCTATCTTATGAAACTGAATTAAATACTATAGCTAAGGAAACTAACTTAAATAAATTTATAAATGATGATATAAAATACGATTCATTTGGAGAGTTTTTCAATTCTTTATATATTGAATATCAACAAATTTTAGATCATAAAAATGACTTATTATTTTCTGTATATGCTTGCAACAGTGTTGTAAATTATATACTAGACTCTATATTAAAAAATACAGTTAAATCTTATAGTATATCAAACTTTATTTAGGTGTTGAATTTATTCAACACCATTTATTTTTATAACATCTATATATTCTTTTTATATATCATTACAGTATAAAGTTCTATCTAAGCCATAGAATATAAGATTCATCATATTTATTTGATATTTATAACTCTAATAATCTTAACCTTAAATCATTAATTGCATTTTTAGTAGCTCCAAGTCTAATATCTTCTCTATTTCCCTTTAATATATATTTATTTACTGTAGTTTTCCCATTTATATAAATTCCTATATAAACAAGTCCTACAGGTTTATCAATCGTTCCACCATCTGGTCCAGCTATACCAGTAGTTGATATTGCTACATTAGTATCAAAATTTTTCGCAATACCCTCTGCCATCTCTCTAGCAGTTTCTTCACTAACAGCTCCATGTATTTTTAGTGTATTAGGATTTACACCTAACCTATTTATTTTTGATTCATTAGAATATGTAACACATCCTTCAATAAATACCGAAGATATACCTGGATAATTTATAAGTGTCGCACTTACAAGCCCCCCTGTACAAGACTCAGCTGTAGATATTGTTAGATTCTTTTCTATTAACATTTTCGACACAACAGTTTCTATTGAAATTATTTCCTCTTTCATACTTATCACCTCATAGTTATAATTTTAAACTTTTTGTATAAATTTAATGTAATAAAATCATATTTTTTATTTGTTTATAGATGTCTTAACTATAAATCCTCTCTTTTTAAATATTTATAAATATTATTAGTCTAGTTTATTTTTATGAGTTATAATATATATAGTTTTATACAAGTACTATAATAGTTTAAATTTTAGTACTTGGTAATATATATTTCAATATTTATATTATAGTTTATAATTTATAGGAGGGATTTTATTATAAAAAATTTTGCTTATATATGTTTGATTTTAGTTGCAATTGGAATTTTTTTTATTGGTAACGATGAACTTAATGAATATAATCAAAATTCAAATTATAGCGATGAGTATATGAAAATTAATACAGATCCTATATTTTCTTATACTCCTATTCCAGAAGAGGTAAAGGAAAAAATGCTAGGATTTTCTATGCCTGAGAATATACCTCTAAGTTTTGATGAACTTAGTTATTTAACTTTAAGTTATTATGGATTTGATGGAAATACTCATGTAGGCGAAATGATTGTCAATAAAAGAGTTGCAGCCGATGTTGTTGATATATTTAAAGAAATATATGAAAAAAAATATCCTATTGATAAAATAAAGTTAATAGATGAATACAATGCAATTGATGAACTTTCCATGAATGATAATAATAGTTCTTCTTTTTGTTATAGAACTATAAAAAACACAAATATTGTATCTAATCATGGAAAAGGCCTTGCTATCGACATAAATCCTGTTCAAAACCCTCATGTTATTGGAGATGATATTAGTCCTAAGAGTGGTTATAACTTTAAAGATAGAAGTAATATTAAACAAGGAATGATAATAGAAGGTGACGATTTATATAATGCATTTATAAAAAGAGGATGGACTTGGGGAGGCCACTGGAAAAATCCAGACTATCAACATTTTGAGAAAAAATTAGATTAAAAATTTAAAATATAGGTGATATTATGAATTTAATGACATTAGAAAATATAAGTAAGAGCTATTCAGAAAAAATCTTACTTAAAGATATCTCACTTGGTATTAATGAAGGTGAGAAAATAGGTATTATCGGAGTTAATGGTACAGGTAAATCTACTCTTTTAAAAATTATAGCTGGAGTTGAAGTTCCTGATGATGGTACTATCATAAAAGCTAATAGGGTTAGAGTTGAATATCTACCTCAAAATCCAGACTATAACGAAGATTTTACAGTTTTACAACAGGTATTTAAAGGTACTTCTAGTGAAATGAAACTTCTACTTGAATATGAAGAAACACTAACTGCTTTATCTAATAATTATAACGATAATTTAAACAGCAAACTTATATCATTTCAAGAAAAAATAGATGCTCTTAACCTTTGGGATTTAGAAAGTGAGGCTAAGGCTGTCTTAACTAAACTTGGTATAACTAACTTTAACCAAAAAGTAAAAGAACTTTCTGGTGGACAAAGAAAAAGAGTTTCTTTAGCATCTGCACTTATTACTCCATGTGAGTTATTAATATTAGATGAACCTACAAACCATTTAGATAATGATACCATTGATTATTTAGAAGAATATCTAAATTCAAGACGTGGCTCTCTAATTATGATAACTCACGATAGATACTTCTTAGATAGAGTTTCTAATAGAATAATAGAACTTGATAAAGGTAGACTATTTAGCTATGATGGCAACTACTCTACATTCTTAGAAAAGAAAATGGAGAGATTAGCCCTTGAAGCTAGCATGGAGGAAAAAAGACAAAACTTAATACGAAAAGAACTAGCTTGGGTAAAACGTGGTGCTAAAGCTCGTACTACAAAACAAAAAGCTAGACTTCAAAGATTTGATGAATTAGTAAATAAAGATACTTATACTCCAGATGAAAAAATGGATATATCTGTTGGGTCTACAAGGCTTGGTAAAAAAATAATTGAAATACATCATATTTCTAAAAAATTTGATAATAAAGTACTTATTGATGATTTAGATTATACTATAGCTCGTACTGATAGAATTGGTATTATAGGTAAAAATGGTATGGGTAAGTCTACCCTTATTAAAATATTAAACGGCGAAATTTTACCAGATAGTGGTCATATAGAAATCGGTGAGACTGTTAAAATAGGCTGTTTTAGCCAAGATGATTCACATATGCATCCTGATATGAGAGCTATAGATTATGTAAAAGAAGCTAGTGATTATATAGAAACAGCTGATGGTACTAAAATATCAGCTTCTCAAATGTGTGAAAAATTCTTATTTAATTCTACTATGCAATATAGCTTTATAGGCAATTTATCCGGTGGTGAGAGACGTAGACTTCACCTACTTAGAACTTTAATGCTATCACCTAATGTACTTTTACTTGACGAACCTACAAATGACCTAGATATAGCTACACTTAATATACTAGAAGATTATCTAGATGAGTTTAATGGAATAGTAATAACAGTATCTCATGATAGATATTTCTTAGATAGAATATGTAACAAAATCTTTGCTTATGAAGGTGTTGGTAAAATTCATATATTTACTGGAAATTATAGTGATTACAGTATATATAGAGAAATTCAAGGTATCGAATTTAAAGAAGATGTTAAAGAGTCTTATGAAAAGACACCTTTTAAAAAAGAAAAACCTAAACCAAGTAAAAAGCTTAAATTTACTTATAATGAACAACGAGAATTCGAAACTATCGATAGTGATATAGAAAAACTTGAACAAAAAATAGAAAATCTTGAAAGTGATTCTATTAAATTCGCAACCGATTTTGTGAAACTTCAAGAAATACTTAATGAGAAAGCTAATGCTGAAGCTGAACTTGAGCATAAATACGAGAGATGGGAATATTTAAATAACTTGGCTGAAGAAATTGAAAATTCTAAAAAATAAGAGTTATCCATTTGGATAGCTCTTATTTTTTTAATATAAATTTATATCTTATCAATTATATCAAAACTATATATAATATGGTCAATTATATCTTCATATATAGGTTCTAGATACTTATCTACCATTACTCTTAAATCATATACTCCCCTTCTACCTTTAGATACAAATATATACTCACAAGTTCCATCTATCCCTTCCCCGCATATAAGCTTTCCATTACAATTTCCATTATTAAAATTCACAGATTCTATGCATCCCATATTATTTGCTACCCTTTCTAAGTCTACACAATAAGACATATTTTCAGGTATTTCTATTAAAAAAACTTGCATCTTTATATTAAAAATAACATCTCCATCAAAGCTATCTATAGCTACTGCATCAAAACAATTTTTATTTTTAGGATCTAATTTAACCCAATTCTTAGGAATATCTATAACAAACCCTAAGTCACTTATTTTATTTTCAAAATCCATATCTACATCTTTACTTAAATTCTTATTTTCTTCATATCTAAGTTCCCTTAATAAAAGTCCCGCTCTCTTAAATCCATTTTTATAAGCTTTCATAAGGTATTCTTTAGCTTTAACTATATTTTTCTCTGTTCCTAATCCTTCTTTAAATAACCTTCCTAGTTCATATTGAGCTTGAGAATTATCATTATTAGCACATCTTGTTAAATATATAATCGCATTTTCATAATCTTCATTATCTAGTAATTCTAGTCCTGTATCAAAATCATCAATATTATAACCTTGATCTTCTAAAGTTTTTCTAATTATCTCTTGTTGAAATTTAAGTTCTCTTTGTCTTTTCTGTTCACTAAACATTTCTCTAAATATCTCATTTATAGCCATATACTCACCCCATAGATGTTGACTTTACACTATTATTTTATTTTGAAATTTAATTTATGTTACGAAATACGTTCTATTAAATTCCCCTTAATATTTTAATTACTGCATTTAATCTAAATTTTAGAATACTTTAAATATATAGTTGACTTTTTTCTAAAGTTAATTTAATATATTAGAAAAGTGAATATATTAAATTCAGTGATAAAGAGAGTAAATTAAGTGGATTTTATAGAGAGCCAAGGATGGTGGAAGCTTGGTAATGAAGTTTAATCGAAGAGAGCTTTTGAGAATGTTACTTGAAACTAAGTATGGTAACAGGCTATCTAGCCTTAACAGATTTGAGTGAATAAAGCATATTTGCATGTTTTATTAATTAGAGTGGTAACGCGGATATTTCGTCTCTTGGTTTTTAACCAAGAGACTTTTTTGTTATAATTTTTACCAATGTTTAGTATATTTACTAATATTTAGTATAAAGGAGGAATATTTATGGAAAAAACTATTATATCAAAAAATGAAAATCAAAGTAAAAACTTATTTAAATTTTTAATACCATCATTATTTGGACTATTACTATTTGTAATACCACTTCCATATGGTAAATTATTTAAACTTGACGGCTTATCTCCTATTAATATAGGAATCGGATTTTTAGCTGAACTAATAAAAATAATTGCTGCTGACTATCTTATTAATATAGCTTTAGTTGTTATACTTGCATCTGCTATTTTATCGGTTGTTAGTAAATTTATAAATATAAAAAATGAATTTATAAATAATCTTTTAAATGTATCTCCGCTATGGCTGACATTTAGAATATTAGGTGCCCTATTTATATTTATGACAGTATTTAAAGTTGGTCCAGAAATTATACACTCAGAACTTACTGGTGAAGTTGTTCTTGGCTTATTGCCTAGCTTACTTGCAATATTTTTAGTATCTGGATTTTTATTACCGCTAGTTGTTGATTTCGGACTTATGGACTTACTTGGAACTTTAATATCTAAGTCTATGTATAAGTTGTTTAAAGTTCCTGGCCGTGCTGCTATAGATGCAATTTCATCTTGGCTTGGAGATGGAACTTTAGGAATAATGATTACTGATACTCAATATAAACAAGGTTTTTATACTGCTAAAGAAGCATGCATAATTTCTGTTTGTTTCTCTTTAGTTTCTCTACCGTTCTCAACAGTTATAGCAGATCAATTAGGATTTATGCCAATGTTTGTTCCATTTTATTTAACAGTATGTCTTGCATCATTAGCTTGTGCTTTAATTATGCCTCGTATATATCCTTTAAATAAATTTAATGATTCTACATATAACAATGTTAATCATTTAAAAGAAGAGCTAGTTCCATCCGGAACTAACCTATTTAGCTTTGGTTTAAATAAAGCAATAAATAGAGCTTCTACTGCTCCATCATTTAAAGAAATTATGATAAACGGATTTAAAACTGTAATAGATATGTACTTAGCACTTTTACCACTTGTTATGGCTTGGGGTACCTTAGCTTTAATAGTGGCAGAATTTACTCCATTTTTCAAAATTATATCTATACCAGTAGTATTTATACTTAAATTATTAGGAATACCGGATGCAATAGCTGCTGCACCTGCTGTATTAGTAGGATTTACAGATATGTTCTTGCCATCAATAATGGTGTCTGGAAATGACATAAGTCAAGTAACACAATTTATAATAGGTACATTATCTATAACTCAATTAATATACTTAACTGAAACTGGAGCAGTTATATTAAAATCAGATATTCCACTTAAATTAAAAGACTTATTTGTGTTATTTATAGTACGTACATTAATATCACTACCTGTAATAACAATTATTGCAAAATTAATATTTAGCCTATAATTAAAAAAGTTATTTCTATATACATAGAAATAACTTTTTTCTGTCTTTACAGAAGTATTGACTTGATAAATATTATTCTGTAAAATTTTAAGTAAAATATGTATTGGGAGTGTTTATATATGAATAATTTATTAAACGAGTTAAACTCTTTAAAAAGTAATTTGGATAATTTACCTATAATGAATTTGTCTGATTTAGATTTAAATAATACAGATTTATTTATCGTAGATATTAATAATGGTTTTGCAAAAGGAGGAGCGCTTTATTCTCCTAGAATAGAAAGTCTTATAAATCCTATAGTTAACTTTACAAAATCAGTATCAAAAGATATAAGAAGTATAATAGCTTTTACTGATTATCATACAAACGAATCTGTAGAACTTTTAAACTACCCTACTCATTGTATTAAAGATACTATTGAGTGTGAAATAGTTGATGAGCTTAAATCTATAGATAATATAAAAATAGTTAAGAAAAATTCAACTAACGGTTTTTTCGCATTAGATAGTTTAAATTTTGATGATACAGATAATATAATTATTGTCGGAGATTGTACTGATATATGCATATATCAATTAGCTATAACTTTAAAGTCTTATTTTAATCAAAATAATATAAATAAAGATATTATAGTTCCAATAAATTTAGTTGATACATACAATATAGATAACGTTCATCCTGCTGAATTATTAAATATAGTATTTTTAAATAGCATGATACAAAATGGAATAAAAGTTGTTAAAGAAATAAAATAATAAAAATTCGCTTTGCTCAAAACAATTATTAAATCACAAATTATACAAAACAGATATATTTTATAATAACTTAATATATAAAAAATACCATCTCATATTACTATCTGAGATGGTATTTTTTATTAATAATCATATCCTGTATAATTTTCACATAATACTACTTTTATTTTTTTATTAAACATATTTTTATACGCTAATAAAAACTCATTAAGTTCTGCATCCATAAGATTTATTTTCTTACTACTAAGAAGCATAATTTTTTCTTGCTCTATAACTATTTCAATATCATTTACATCATTTTTTATATAAGTAGTTATACAACTTTTAGGAGTTATTTTACTTCCATACTTTTCATAAAATCCTGCACTTTTTTTAATAGATTCTAAGTTTTCACTACTTATATTGTTTAAATCTATATTATTCATCCCTGCAATTGAAGGATCTATTCCAAAATTTTTAAGTTGCTTTTCTACTTCCTCCGAATCCATACCATATCTTTCCATGAATTTTTTTTGTATATTCATAAATTTCTCTTGAGATATATTATTATCTTTCATATAATCAAAAATCTTTCTCGAAAATTCAGCCATAGTCATACTTCCGTCCATGACAGAGAAGTATAAATTGTATATATATTGTTCAAACTTATCAACATCTGAATCTTTTACTTTATTCTTTAAATCATTAAAATCAATTATTCTATCGTCAGACATGTTTTATTCCTCCTAGCTAAAATTCTACTTGTTTAAAATTATATCATACTTATGTTGATTAAATTTATATATTTTTATAATAATATTATTATTTACTTTATTATTTTTTATATTTTTTATTTTAGTTATATCTTTATATTAAAATTTTATATTTTAATAACTAAATTTAACTAAATATATAGATTATTAACTATATATGTAATATAATTTATACATATAATTTTGGAGGTTTATAGATATGGAAATTAAAAGATTTGAAACTAATGAGAGAATGAGTAAGGTTGTTCTTCACAACAATACATTATATTTATGTGGACAAACTCATGATGAAGGGGATGTTAAAGAACAAACAGCTGCTATCTTATCTAAAATAGAAAATTTATTAAATCAATATGGTTCTGATAAAAAACATATATTATCAGCTACTATATACTTAAAAGATATCGATGCAGATTTTAAAGATATGAATTCAGTTTGGGATGCTTGGGTTGAAAAAGGATTTGCACCTGCTAGAGCATGTGTTGAAGCTAAAATGGCTAGAGAAGCTTTATTAGTTGAAATAAGCATTGTTGCCGCAGTTAAATAACTACTACTAAAATAGTAAGATATCTTTATCTTACTATTTTAGTATATTTTATTGTTTGATTTATTTCTTTTTTTATAATTTTATGATAAAATAATTAATATATCTTGATTTGATTAAATATAAATTTTAATATAAAACTTGTATATAATAAATACAAAGATTCTTTTATTTTTAATCAAAATAGCAATAATGAATAAGTAATTATCAGGATTAGGAGGAACAATATGGGATTCACAAACAAATTTGCAGAATCTTTCGCTAGATCAAAAACAATGACTGGTCCAGAGAGAAAAGCTAATGAAATAATGGGTAAATTACTTTTAAAGAAAGCTATAGTTCCTATTATTTTAATGTTTATTGTATTAATAGCTGGAATAATAACTAAAACATCAGGTTGGATTACATTATTAGTAAATATATTAATAGCTATTGGAACTTATTTCTACATAAAAAATAGTAGCAAGAAATACCAAAACTTTAAACCTTATGTAGGTAACTTAATTAATCTTGAGAAAAAAGGCAAAAATGAGTATGTTGCTATAATAAAACAAGGAAAACTTCCTGTTAAATTACAAATAGCTTATGGTGGAGAAGATTTCGAAAACCTTAAGAAAAATCAAATGGTTCAAGTTAGTTACAATCCAGATGCTAAAATAGCTATATTAGTTAACAAACAATAAACTTCTACTTAAAGTAGAAGTTTTTTTATTTATTAAGAACATATTTCTTATAAATTTTAAGAGCCTTAGCAAGCTGATCTGGGCAAGATGTTCCTCTATTTTTACAAGGTATATCCTCAAGATCTTCAATAATTTCATCTATTGATTTTCCTTCTATCAAATGTTTTATACCAATTAAATTACCACTACATCCACCTTCAAATATAACATCTTTTAATATATCATCTTCTATATCCATTAAAATGGACTTTGAACATACGCCCTTTGTATAATATCTGTACATATTCCCTACCTCCCATATTATTATTTTAATTTAAAATGTGTTACGACTAATTACTTTCGTATATAATAATATA
>OHAG01001195.1_pt1 | contig 17734 bp, 14 predicted proteins | sample 1577081 | NCBI WGS metagenome assembly OHAG01 (sample SAMEA3541513, study PRJEB24748) | human gut metagenome | biome: human gut; feature: human-associated habitat; material: faeces | place: China | collected 2012
CGTACTATCCGATCAACACCGATGCGGACAAGGCCCTGTACGCGCGGTACGAGGCCAAGGCCGCGGCCGAGCCGAACACCGTGTTCGGCGGCCGCTTGGGCACCTACAAGTACTATGACATGCACCAGGTGATCGACACCGCCCTGACCGCCTACGAGGAACAAGTCGCGCCGCTGCTGAAGAAGTAGACCGTCGTTTCACCAGAGGATTAACGATTTAGCTTGAAACCGACTGAATATTGCTGAGGCAATAGCCGGTTTCAGGCTTTTGTGTTTTTGGAAGCCAAATTTCCTGGGGTACTTAAGGCTCGCCACGAGGAGTACAGTTGTCTGTAACGCACAATGTGGCGCGTAAGACGAGGGGCGCATCTCGCAAGTGGGGTGCGATGCAGTTGAAGGAGTGCATGTCATGACTGATCCGAATGTCAATCCGAACGGCCAGGTGCCGTGGCAGCAAGCTGACGCCAATCCGACTGAGCCGTTAAATGCGATGACGGCGGAAACGGGAACCGCCGCCAACAATGCTCCAACCCAAGCAATCGCAGCGGGCGAGCAGCCCACTCAAGCGTTCACTCCTGTTGAACAGCCTACGCAGCCGTTTACACCTGCCGAGCAGCCCACCCAGCCTTTTGCGCCGGTCAATCAGCCGGTACCGCCTACGCAGGCTTTGCCACCAGTGACTCCTGCCGCTGCGCCCGCGCCCGCACCGGCAGCACCCAATTCGCCCTATCCGGGGGCGGCTCCGGCAGGCGGATCGGTTCCTCCGGTCTACGGCAGCGTCAGTGCTCCGGTATATCCGGGCGGCGGGGCCGTGCCTCCGCAAACGCCCTATAACCCGTATATGCAAGGCGGCCAACCGAACGGCCAGCCGGGATGGTCTGGTTCTTACGGCAGTGTGCCGCCTGAAGCGAACCAGAAGTACAACGGTCTGGCTATTGCCGGTTTTATCTGCTCGTTCCTTGTCTCACTCCTCGGTCTGATCCTGAGCATCGTGGGCCTCAACCAGATTAAGAAACAGGGCGGCAAGGGCAAGGGCTTGGCCATCGCCGGCATCATCATCAGTGCGGCGGGCATGGTGATACAGGTAATACTGGTCATCGCGCTGATCGTCGGCGGTGCCTCGTATGCCAGCAAGGCTATAGATGAGGCGAAAACCGATTCCTTCTATAGTCAGTCCTCTTCGGGCAACGGTGATAGCAGCGATAAGAGCAAAGCTCAAGATAATCTTGACGATGTGCTGGACGACACGTTGGGCGAAACCCATGACGATCTAACCGACGGCGATTATGGGCTGTACGATTCGATTCAGGATTTCGTCGACTCTTTGGAATTCAAGGACTCCATTGAATCCGAAGCGGATACGTTTGCAGACACCGGCATCACCTTCAACTACCGTGTCGACGGTGACACCTTGGTGTACGAGTACGTGCTCGACGACAGCTACGCCTCGCTAGGCGATACCTTCGCTTCCTCACTGGATGCTATGGACAGCACCTATCAATCCACCGCGAATCTGCTGGGCTCGATGTGCAAGACCTCCAGCGGCAAGGCATCATTGCGCGTCATCATGCACACGCAAAGCGGCCAGTCGCTGTATGACAAAACCTGGACCGAAAAGTAGCAATCCCAGCGAACGTGCGTTTTGGTCGATTGAAGGCCGGTCTGCTTGCTCCTTGGACGGATGCTTCTGCGGAAGGAACCGCCAAGGAGTAGGCTTACAGGCATGAGACTCGCACGTTTTTCTTTGAATGATTCGCCGCGCTACGCCTTCGTGCAGAAGGACGAAACGGACGGCAAGGACTACCTCATCGAACTGGACGGCCATCCGCTGGCCGGCGACCAGGTCAAGCCCACCGGCACTCGTTACCCGGTCGACGGCGATGGCATCCGTCTGCTCTCCCCGGTCATCCCCTCCAAGGTTTACGGTCTGGCCAAGAACTATGAGGCCCACGCCCAGTTCATGCACGAGGCCGGCCACTCCGAAATCGCCCACGCGCCGGAAGACATGGTGATCTTCACCAAGCCGTCCACCTCGGTAATCGGCCCCGACGACCCGATTGTGTACCCGGCCTGCTCCAAGGACATGAACTTCGAGCCGGAAGTGGCCGTGGTGATGGGCCGTATCGCCAAGAACGTGACCGTCGAGAACGCGATGGATTACGTGCTCGGCTTCACCTGCGTCAATGATGTGACGTTGCGCGATCTGCAGGGCATCGACCCCACGTGGACGCGCGCCAAGGGCTTCGATACCTCCTGTCCGCTTGGCCCGTGGATCGTGATGCGTGACGACCTCGACTGGAAGGACGCCAAGATTTCCTTCACGCTGAACGGCGAGGATGTGCCGATGGCGTCTGGCACCACCGCGAACCTGATTCACGGCATCCCCGAGCAGATTGCCGCCATTTCGTCGTTCTCCACGCTGCTGCCTGGCGACGTCATCATGACCGGCACCCCGAACGCCTCCGGCCACCTCGACCCAGGCGACGAGACCATCGTGCACGTCGAAGGCATCGGTGATCTGCGCAACGTAATCGTTCGGGCGTGACTCGTTCTGGCTCCCCTCTCTGAGGGGAACCGTCCAGGCGGAGAAGCTGACTGAGGGAACCAAGAACGCGCCTTACGCTCCCGGCAGAAGTGCGTGCAGGGCGGTCATCACCACCAGGCTGATGATGGCCGTCACTGTCAGCGAGAAGCCGGCGAGTTTGGCGTTGCCGGTCAGCGAATCGGTGAACTTAGTTGAGAAAATCGTGATCGGGGCGAAGGAGCCCAGCACGATGATCTCGCGAATCCTCATGTCAAACTGCCGACCGCGCCGAGACGCCGGGACAGTTCCGTGCCGGCAAGCCGCAGCTTGGTCTTAAGCGACCGCTCCTGTTCGGGGCGCAGCGATCCGCTCACGAAAGTGAGAGCCAGCCCGGCGATGGGAAAGTCGTTGTAGTCGCGCACAGCGACGGCGTATGAATCAAAGCCGGGCGTCACGTCTCCGTGTTCCTCGGCAAAACCGGTGCGTTGGGTTTCGGCGAGCGTTGCCTCCAGCTCCTTGGGCGATTTGGGGCCGATGCCGGTGCGGTCGGTGAACGCCTGACGATTGGGATATAGCGCGCGGACCTGATTGCGGGGGAGTGCGGACAGAATGGCCCGCCCGGTGGCGGTCAGGTGACTGGGTAGGCGCACGCCCACGCCTGACACTAGCGGCGGGCGATGCGCGGCGCGCTCCTCAATCACATAAATGATTTCGTTGCCGTGCAGCACGGCCAGATGTCCGTTTTCGCCGGTCTCGTCAACAAGACGCGCCAACACCGGATGCGCGACCTGCGATACACGATGTTGGCGAGAATAGGCCGATCCCAGCTCGAAAGTCTTGAGTCCGATGCCGTACGCGCGCTGCTCGGCAAGGCGGGTGACCAGTCCGTGACGCTCCAAAATCTCCAACAATTGGTACACCGTGGAGCGCGGAATGCCGAGTTCGCGAGCGAGCGTGGCGGCTTGCGTCTGACCATTGCTCGCGATGAACTCGAGGATGTCGAGCGTACGGTCGGCCGCCGGAGCCAGCGAGACACGTGGCGCGGATGATGATGTCTGATGTTCCCGTTCTGATGGCTTCACCTGCGCCCGCTTGACGGTACGTGGCTCGGTGAAGGCGTATTGCTGCGAGGCATGGCTCATATTTCCATCACCTTACATGTCTGAGATTTCAGACACAAGATGGACGAAGTGGCTTATGGCGGGCATCCGACTGAGGTGAAATGGCCAAGGTTTGATTACTCGGGGAGCGATTGGTCGCGTTTGCGTCGCCTGCTGTTGATGGGCAGGTGCGGTGAGCGAATGCGGGCAGTCGCGGATCCCCGGCGAAGCATGTGCCGCATATGCCGTATATGCGGAATGCGGCACATATATAGAAAGGTATGAGCATGGCAGAGCAGACGGTCACCGTAGGTGTTGGAGCGCTGAGCATCGAGGACGTTATCGCCGTAGCGCGCGGCGGTGCCAAAGTGGCGATTTCGGACGAATCGAAGCATGAGATGGCGCTGAGTCGCGCGGTTATCGATCATTTGGCCGACGACACCGTGCCGCATTACGGTATCTCCACCGGATTCGGCGCGCTCGCCTCCACCTCCATCCCCAAGGAACAGCGTGCGCAGCTGCAGAAAAGTCTGATTCGCTCGCATGCCGCCGGTGCCGGACCGGAAGTGGAGCGTGAGGTGGTGCGCGGCCTGCTGGTGCTGCGCCTGAGCACCCTGTGCACCGGACGCACCGGTGTGCGCCCGGAAACCGCGCAGGTCTACGCCGATATGCTGAACGCCGGCATCACCCCGGTGGTCTACGAATACGGTTCACTCGGATGCTCCGGTGATCTGGCGCCGCTCGCAGCCTGTGCTTTGGTGGCGATGGGTGAAGGCGAGGCCCACAACGCTGACGGCCTCAAGATCGGCGGCGGCGAAGCGCTGCGTGCGGCCGGCATCACGCCCGTCGATTTGAAAGAGAAGGAAGGACTGGCGCTGGTCAACGGCACCGACGGCATGCTCGGCATGTTGTGTATGGCCATCACCGATCTGCGCCTGCTGCTCAAGACCGCGGATGTCGCCGCCGCGATGAGCGTGGAAGGCATGCTCGGCAACGACCGCGTATTCGCCGCCGACTTGCAGGCGCTGCGCCCGCATCGCGGCCAAGGCGATTCCGCTGCGAACATCGCCCGCATGCTCAAGGACTCTGGTCTGATTGAGGCCGGCCGCCCGGGCTCCACCGTGCGTGTGCAGGACGCCTACTCGCTGCGCTGCACCCCGCAGGTGCACGGCGCCGCCCGCGACACCGTGGAATACGCGGCCTCCGGGGCGTGGAACTCGCCTCCGCCATCGATAACCCGTGCGTCACGCTGGACGGCCGTGTGGAGTCCAACGGCAACTTCCATGGCGCGCCGCTGGCCTATGTGCTCGATTTCCTGGCGATTCCGACCGCCGACGTAGCCTCTATCTCCGAGCGTCGTACCGACCGCTTCCTTGACGTGGCGCGCAACCGCGGCCTGCCGGCGTTCCTGGCTGGTGACCCGGGCGTGGACTCCGGTTTCATGATCGCCCAATACACCGCTGCCGGCATCGTCTCCGAAATGAAGCGTAACGCCGTGCCCGCCTCGGTCGATTCGATTCCAAGCTCCGCCATGCAGGAAGATCACGTGTCGATGGGTTGGGCCGCCGCCCGCAAGCTGCGCCGGTCGATTCCGGCCTTTGCGCGCGTGCTGGCCGTGGAACTGCTGTGCTCCTGCCGCTCCTTCGACTTCCGCAAGCCGTACCGTCCGGGTGCGGCCGGTTCCGCCGTATACCACGTGGTGCGCAAGTACGCCAACGAAATCGGCCCCGACGTACGCGACACCTGGACCACCCCGCAGATTGAGGGCGTGGCCGAGGCGATTCTCTCCGGCGAAGTCCTCGCCGCCGCCGAATCCGCCGTCGGCGCACTGAAGTAGCGGCTGCCCAAGCTCCCTCATCAGAGGGAGCTACTAGTCACCCTCCCCACCAAAATCCAAAACTTGAGTCATATGCACTCAAGTTTTGGGAATAGAATGGGTTCCAGGTCGGTTGACCATATCAGACAACGACAAGCTGCGGTCTGTCGCAACGCTCGCAGGGCTTTCGAAGCCCGCGAGCCGCTCCGCGCGGGCCGCATGATATGGAGGAATACGATATGGAACAGAAGTTCACCACTATGGCCCAGGAGGCCGTCGGCGACGCGATTCAGAGTGCGTCCGCCGCAGGAAACGCGCAGGTTGAGACCCTGCACGTCATGGATGCGTTGCTGCGTCAGGAAAACGGCGTGGTGCGCTCCCTCATCAAGGCCGCGGGCGGAGACCCACAGGCCATCGGCGCCGCCGTGCGTAACGCTTTGGTCGCACTGCCGAGCGCATCCGGCTCCAGCACTTCGCAGCCGCAAGCCAGCCGCCAGCTGACCGCCGCCATCGCCCAGGCTGAGAAGGAAATGCAGCAGATGGGCGACGAATACGTCTCCACCGAGCACCTGCTTATCGGCATCGCGGCCAGCAAGCCGAACCAGTCGGCCGAAATCCTGGAGAAGAACGGCGTCACCGCAGCCTCCCTGCGCAAGGCCGTACCCGGCGTGCGTGGCGGCGCGAAGGTCACCAGCCCGGACGCGGAAGGCTCGTACAAGGCCCTAGAGAAGTACTCCACCGACCTGACGGCCGCCGCCAAGGAAGGCAAGCTCGATCCGGTGATCGGCCGTGATCAGGAAATCCGCCGCGTGATTCAGATCCTCTCCCGTCGTACCAAGAACAACCCGGTGCTGATCGGCGAGCCCGGCGTCGGCAAGACCGCCGTCGTGGAAGGCCTGGCCCAGCGTATCGTGGCGGGCGACGTGCCCACCACCCTGCAAGGCAAGAAGCTCATCTCCCTTGACTTGGGCTCCATGGTGGCCGGCTCGAAGTACCGTGGCGAGTTCGAGGAGCGCCTGAAGAGCGTCCTCAACGAAATCAAGAACGCGGACGGCCAGATCATCACCTTCATCGACGAGATTCACACCATCGTCGGCGCGGGTGCGGCCGAAGGCTCGATGGACGCCGGCAATATGCTGAAGCCTATGCTGGCCCGTGGCGAGCTGCGCCTGATCGGCGCGACCACGCTGGACGAGTACCGCGAGAACATCGAGAAGGATCCGGCGCTGGAGCGTCGTTTCCAGCAGGTGTTCGTGGGTGAGCCGAGCGTGGAAGACACCATCGCCATTCTGCGTGGTCTGAAGCAGCGTTACGAGGCGCACCATAAGGTAACGATCGGCGACGACGCGCTGGTTGCCGCCGCGACCCTCTCGAACCGGTACATCTCAGGCCGTCAGCTGCCGGACAAGGCCATCGACCTGGTCGATGAGGCGGCCGCTCACCTGCGTATGGAGCTCGACTCCTCGCCTGAGGAGATCGATGAACTGCAGCGCAAGGTGACCCGTCTTGAAATGGAGGAAATGCAGCTCAAGAAGGCCGAGGATCCTGCATCCAAGGAGCGTCTGGGCAAGCTGCAAGCCGAACTCGCGGACACCCGTGAGAAGCTCAGCGGCCTCAAGGCGCGTTGGGATGCGGAACAGGCCGGCCACAACAAGGTCGGCGACCTGCGTGCCAAGCTCGATGACCTGCGCGTGCAGGCGGATAAGTATACCCGTGAAGGCAACTTGGCGGAGGCCTCGAAGATTCTGTACGGAGAGATTCCGTCCATTCAGAAGGAACTCGCCGCCGCGGAAAGCGCGGATGCCGAATCTGCCGATGCCGGCGCGGCCAACCCGGCCGATGAGCCGATGGTCCCGGACCGTGTGGACGCCGACTCGGTGGCCGAGATCGTCTCCGACTGGACCGGCATTCCCGTCGGCCGCCTGATGCAGGGCGAAAACGAGAAGCTGCTGCACATGGAGGACTACCTCGGCAAGCGTGTGATCGGCCAGAAGGAAGCCATCGCCGCCGTGTCCGACGCGGTGCGCCGTTCGCGTGCCGGCATCTCCGACCCGAACCGTCCGACCGGATCGTTCCTGTTCCCCGGCCCCACCGGTGTGGGCAAGACCGAACTGGCCAAGGCGCTCGCCGACTTCCTGTTCGACGACGAGAAGGCCATGGTCCGCATCGACATGTCCGAATACATGGAGAAGGCTTCGGTCTCGCGCCTGATTGGCGCGGCGCCGGGCTACGTGGGCTACGAGCAGGGCGGCCAGCTGACCGAGGCCGTGCGCCGTCGCCCGTATTCCGTGGTGCTGTTCGACGAGGTCGAGAAGGCCAACCCGGAGATCTTCGACGTGCTGCTGCAGGTACTTGACGATGGTCGCCTGACCGATGGCCAGGGAAGGACCGTGGACTTCAAGAACACGATCCTGATTATGACCTCTAACCTCGGCTCGCAGTTCCTCGTGAACGAGGACATGGACGCCGACGCCAAGAAAAAGGCCGTGATGGACGCTGTCCACATGAACTTCAAGCCGGAGTTCCTGAACCGTCTGGACGACATCGTCATGTTCCACCCGCTTACGCGCGAGGAGCTTGGCGGCATCGTGGATATCCAGGTGGCTGGCGTGTCCCAGCGTCTGACCGATCGCCGCATCACGCTGGACGTCACCGACTCGGCTCGCGAATGGCTGGCCAACACCGGTTACGACCCGGCTTATGGCGCTCGTCCGCTGCGCCGCCTGGTACAGACCGAAGTGGGCGACCAGCTGGCCCGTATGCTGCTGGCCGGCAAGGTCCACGACGGTGACACCGTGCTCGTCGACCAGACCGGCGGCGAACATCTGGAGCTCTCCGCTTGGGCGAGCGACCAGATTGTCTCCGACAATCCGGACGTGAGCGTGGACAACGTCACCGAAGACAAGTGACAATCACTGGCTCCCCTCTCTGAGCAAAGCTGTCAGCGAAGCTGACTGAGGGGAGTTCGGGCTGGCGAGCTTCACTATATTGGCTCTCCTCTGAGGAGGAGAGCCTTTTCGCTACCATGGTGCTGAACTTCATACGAGGAGGGCCAGTGACTGGACGATTCGCGCCGACGCCGTCGGGGCGCATGCATATCGGCAACGTGTACGCCATGTTGGGTGCATGGCTTTCGGCCCGCTCGCGTGGCGACCGCATGCTGATGCGTATCGAGGACGTGGACAAGCCGCGTGTGGTCGCCGGTGCGGACCAGCTCATGATGGATGACCTGCATTGGCTCGGCCTCGACTGGGATGGCGAACCGATGTTCCAATCCCAGCGCACTGAACGATACGAATACGCTCTCGAATGCCTGCGCTCGCAAGGTGTGCTGTACCCCTGTTTCTGCTCGCGTGCCGACATTCGCGCCGCCTCGGCCCCCAACGAGGGCGACGGCTTCATGGTGTACCCCGGCACGTGCCGCCGCCTGCTGCACGACCATCCCGACGAGGTCCGTGCCCGTTTGGTTCGCGGCGACCAGCATTCCATCCGTATCGCCATGCCGGAATCGGCAGCGGGAGAAAAGCAACGTACAGTGCCTGACGATTCCGCTGCGCTGTCGGGAGCCGTGCCGCCGGAACAGCAGGGCGATGCCGGAATCGTTGATGGTGTCGCATGCTTTAACGACCGTGTCTATAGTCCACAGCACTACGATTTGGCCCGCGAGGTAGGCGATTCCGTGATTCGCCGAGCCGATGGACTGTTCGGCTATCAACTGGTCGTGGTCGTGGATGACCTCGATATGGGTGTTGATGATATCGTGCGCGGCCGTGATCTGCTGCGCTCCACCGCGCTGCAAATGTGGATTCGCCAGTGTCTGTTGGCTGGCGGCTTTGAGCCGGAATGCGGCAACACGGAAAAGCCTCTCGCCGAGCACCCCGAGTATGCGCACCTGCCGCTTATCGACAATGCGGCCGGCCGGCGTTTAGCCAAGCGCGAACGTTCGCTGGATATGGGAGCCTTGCGCGCCCGCAACGTAACCCCCGAGCAAATCATCGGATACTGCGCCTGGCTGCTGCGTCTGCAACCCACTCCAATTCCTTGCAAACCCGCCGATCTGCTGGCAGATTTCAGCTGGGAGCCACTGCGCGCCAACCACCTGGACCGCGCGCTGAAACCGGATGATCCAACCACTCCACAATGGCTGGCAGAAGCGTTAGGCTAGAGGCAGCCCAACAGGAAGGATTCCAATGTCGTCGAAGCTCTGGAGAAACGTGGCGCTGGCAGGCGTGGCCGCCGCCGGTGCTGCCGTGTGGGCCGTGGCCCCGCGCACGTTCAATGACAAGCGTCGTAATTTCGTGCCCTCCATTCCGGAGGTATGGTATGCCCATCGTGGCTTGCATGATGCGGGTTCTGGTTTGGTCGGCTATACCGATATCGCTGATTATGGTGGGGATAATCCGGTTAGCGCCCAAGCCGATACCACTGAGCGATCCATCGCCGAAAACGATGATTATGTGTCGCTTGCCCGTCGCATGGCTGTCAAGGCCGGCTACGGCAGTGCGGATATGACCGGTCCGATTGCTCCCGAAAACTCGCTGGCCGCGTTCGCCGCCGCCTGCGAGGCTGGCTATGGCATCGAACTCGACGTGCAGCTTACGCTCGACGGCCAAGTGGTCGTGGTCCATGACGCCGATTTGTTGCGCGTGGCCGGCGATCCGCGCCGCATCGAAGACCTGACTTACGACGAACTCGCCCGTATTCCGCTCTTCCCGAACGGCGAGTCAGGCGATTTGAAGGCCGAACCGTTGCCGGGTGCCGACGCGAACCCGCCGCTGGTGGTCACGCCGTCCGCCGCGCCGAAGGGGTACTACCAGCATGTGCCGCTGTTCTCCGATGTGCTGGACGTGGTGGCCGGCCGGGCTCCGCTGATTGTGGAATACAAGTTCAGCAACAACAGGGCTTGGGATGAGCGTAGCGAAGAGCTCATGGAAAAGGGCCACGCCTTGCTTGAGGCGTATGACGGCCCGTACGTGATCGAATCCTTCCACCCGGGCGCGGTGAATTGGTACAAGGAGCATCACCCTGAGGTGTGCCGCGGTCAGCTGAGCTGGCCGGCGAAGCTGAGCAAGAATGGTGCGGCTGAATGGGCCGCCGGCTTACTGGCGTTCGACTGGCTGTCTCGTCCTGATTTCGTGGCTTATGACTGGACCGGTGGCGCTTCGCCGCAAGTCAAGCTCGCTCGTTCGATGGGTGCGATGCCGGTTTCATGGACCGTGCGCAGCAGCGATGAACTCGCCCAGTGCGCCCCCTACTTCGACCGCCACATCTTCGAAGCGTTCGTCCCCGACGCAGTGTGAGGTTGAGGGCGTTATTGATGCGCCCATGGGGCGGATACAGGCTCATCGGGCGGTAACTTGCCCATGGGGCGGTTTGAAGAATATGTGAAACCGCGGAATTAAGCCATTTTGGCATACCGCCCCATGAGGATTTTGCCGCCTCATGGGGCAATTACCGCCCCATGGGGGATTTCCCGCCCCATGAGGTATGGCGTTTTACTTGTGATACGGCTCGCCAGCGTTGATTTTATAAGCGCGATAGATCTGCTCCAGCAGAATCACGCGCATAAGCTGATGCGGGAACGTCATCTTCGAGAAACTCAGCAGAAAATCAGCACGACGCAGAATCGCGTCGTCAAGGCCGATTGAACCGCCGATGACCAGCTGAATATGGCTGGTGCCACGCAATCCAAGGTCGTTGATTTTGGCGGCCAATTCTTCACTGGACAGCTGCTTGCCATTGATGGCAAGGGCAATAACAAACGCGCCGTCCTTCAGATGCTTGGCGATGCGTTCGCCTTCTCTGGCCTTGATCTGTCGGTCAACGCCTTCGGAGGCATGGTCAGGCGTTTTCTCATCTGCCACTTCAATGATGTTGAGCTTGCAGTAGCGCGAAAGTCGCTTGGAATACTCGTCAATGGCGTCGCGAAGGTAACGCTCCTTCACGCGCCCCGGCGCAATAATGTCGATTTGCATAGATGTTCCGTTATGTTGGCTCCTCTCGGGGAGGGGAGCCAGGGAAATCAGTCAATTACGCCATAGAGACGGTCACCGGCGTCGCCGAGTCCCGGCACGATGTAGCACTTGTCGTTAAGACGTTCGTCGACCGCGCACACCACGACCTTGAAGTCGATGGACGGGTCGATGTGCTCCTCGACGTACTTGATGCCTTCGGGGGCCGCGATGATGTTGATCGCGGTCACGTCCTTGGCGCCGCGCTCGGCCAGGTAGTGCGTGGCGGCGACCAGCGTTCCGCCGGTGGCGAGCATCGGGTCGATGAGGAAGCACTGGCGGCCGGACAGGTCCTCGGGCAGACGGTTCGCGTACGTCACCTGCTGGGTGGGGTGCTCCTCGTCGCGCTTCATGCCCAGGAAGCCGACTTCAGCAGTCGGAATCAGGCGGGTCATGCCGTCGAGCATGCCCAAGCCAGCGCGCAGCACCGGCACGATGATCGGGCGCGGGGAGGCGAGCTTCTTGCCGGTCATCGGGGCGACCGGCGTCTCGATCGGCGCGGCCACCACGGACAGGTTGCGGGTGGCCTCGTAGGCCTCAAGCATCACGAGTTCGGAGACGAGCTCGCGGAAGGTGGAGGAGGGGGTGTTCTTGTCGCGCAGCACGGTGAGCTTGTGCTCGACCAGCGGATGATTCAAAACATGGAGTTCCATGATTCCCAGCCTAGTCCAAGTTTGCCGACCTGCCGAATTGGTAATGGCGCGGCTTGCTTATCGGATTGGATTTGTGGGTGATTCGACTTTTTGCTGCGATAGGCCAGTTGCAGCAGGACAATGCCCTGTCCGTGCCGAGATCTGCCTCTGATACCTCTGAGAGGGTAAAGCGTAAAAAACAACACGGTGTAAAACAGGGAATGAAACTGGTGTAAAACCGGGAATGAGATAGGTGTAAAATCGGGAATGAAACTGGTGTAAAATCTATATTGTTAGAACGATAGAACTGGGAAAGGCTGCAATATGAACGATTTGAGTGGTCGCGATGGTACCTTGACCAGGCCTGATTATCGTTCACGCGTGGTAGATAGCAGATTAAGTAAACTGCTCAAGGCGTTCGGTGCAGTGGAAATCGTTGGGCCGAAATGGTGCGGCAAGACATGGACCGCGCTCTCCCGGTCTCGAAGCGTTGATCGTCTGGATGATGTGGCAGTTTTCGCGGCCGCCCAAACCGATCCTGCATTGGTGCTGATGGGGGAGGAGCCCCATCTGGTGGACGAATGGCAAGATGTACCGCAAATTTGGGATGCCGCTCGTCGCCATATAGATGACAATGCGAACCGCAAGGGGCAGCTGATTCTTACAGGTTCGGCTATTCCAAAGGATCGTGACGCCATTCATCACAGCGGCACTGGTCGCATTGCTCGTCTGCGCATGTGGCCCATGAGCTTGGCTGAATCCGGAGAATCCACGGGCGCGGTCAGCCTATCCGATTTGTTCGAGGGGAAATTCGAGCCTGCCGAATGCAATACGAGTATCGAAGACATCGCCAGATGGTGTTGCCGTGGCGGATGGCCCGCGAATCTTGAGCTAGACGATGAATTCGCCTTGGAAATCCCGGGCGAATATATCGCAAGTGTGCTGGATATCAGCGTGCCGAAGATGAAGAAGAATCCTGAAACTGCACGAGCTTTGATGCGAGCTCTTGCCGTGAACATCTCGCAGGCACCAAAATATGCGACGCTGGCTGCGGATATGGCATATGGCGATGAGCGGCGTGAGCCGGATACGCAGACGGTGAAGAGCTATTTGGAAATGTTCAAGGACTTGTACCTTCTGACGGATTTGGAGGGTTGGGAACCGCCACTCCGCGCAAAGAGTCGTGTGCGAACCAAGCCCAAGCGATATTTCGTGGATCCTTCGTTGCCTGCTGCGGTTTTAGGTGCCGCGCCGAATACTCTGATGCGCGATACACAGACGCTCGGCGATCTGTTTGAAACGCTGTGCATTCGTGATTTGAATGTATATCTGTCGGCTATGCCGGGTGCCGGGAATCGCATTGCGTATTACCGCGATGACAAGGGGCTTGAAGTTGATGTCATTATCGAGTTGTCTGACGGCAGGTGGGGTGCCATCGAAATAAAACTCAGTGACCTTAAGGTGAACGATGACAATGCGGATAAGCTCAAATCCTTCCGCAACAAAATCTGCGGCAATCCCATGGCTCAGGTCCGAGACCCCGAATTCATGATGTTCCTTACCGGCCGAGGTGGGAAGGCCTATCGCCGCAATGACGGCATACTGGTCGTGCCCATCGCAACGTTCGGGGCGTGAATCTGGTAAAAGAAAAGAAGCGCCGAACCGCGAAAGCGCCTGTCGGCGCAAGGGCCGCTCGCGGCGGCAAAAAATGGAGCCCGGGGCTTAAGCACGGTCCGACGCGGATACTTAGTATAGCTTGCGATGGGTCTCGCCGCGCCGGGGAAGGGGTGGCGTTGGCCGGTAGCTGATTGTTGGGGTGCGGTCGGTGGGTTTCTCCCTCAGTCATGGGCATCGCCCGTGACAGCTCCCTCATCAGAGGGAGCCTGGAGCGGGGTTACTCCAACCGTCCGCGACGCCAGAGGTTGGCACCGTGTTGGAAATCCTTGGCGGTGGCCATGAGGCTGCCGGCGGTGTGCATAAGGCGGGCGGCTTTGGTGCGCACGGCCTTCTCATCGGCATCCGAGGAGAAGCCGCCGTTGGCCTCGGCCCGGGTCACCATGCGCCGCGCCTCCACGCGCAAGCCCAACGCCACCACATCGGTAAACGCCGCCGCACGCTCAAGCGCCACGGCAAAATCGCCCACAAAAGCACCGGAGAGAATCGAATCGGCCAATCGCACGATGTCATCTTCACTGGGAGCCTGATCCACGCCGGCGATGGCGGAGGCGGTAGTGGCCACCGGCTCACCCAAGCGCCACAGATGCGCGATCGAGTCGCGATTCGATCGCATCCACGTACGCAACATATACAGTCGCCACAGCACACCAGGCAGCGAATCCGGCTCGGTATCGCTCCATAGTTCGGCGATTTCATCCACGCCGACCGTCTCCACCAACGTGAGCACCCGCTCAACAACCGCCGGGTCTTCGCTATGGCGCACACGATCCAGCAATGCGGCAGCAGACAGATGACTCATCTCGCTCAACGCCTGCGGGTCCATGCCACCGGCCAATCCATCGGCCACAGCCGGGTCGAGCTGAGCCGGGCGCGAGGGGCGTGAAGAACCCATGCGAGCAGGTCCGAATGCCGCTCCGGCCGCACGCAACGAGCCGAAGCCCGGGCCCAGACTGCCGGCGGCACCATTGTGCGCGGCATGAGCTGCAGCGGCAGCGGCCGAGGAGTTGGATGAATCAGGAAATGCGGGTCTAGTAGACAAGCGGTTGAACCTTCTGAATATCGATGATTTTGGGACCATGAGGCGTCGGAGTGACGAACAGCGCCACCGCCGTGCCGGTCGGCATGAACGGCGTCTTGGCGATCAGGCGTTTGCTCAGAGACGGCGCAACGCACATGCTGCGCAGGTGTCCGAACATACCACCAATCACCGGCCGGTGCATGCATATCGCTATGGGCTGACGGCGCTCAAGTGCGAACTCGATTTCGCTGAGTAGACACTCCCATGCGGTGTCCGGCGCAGCGGCGTATGCATCTTCGGTGAGCGGATCGAGATGAACCATGTCTCGTCCGGTCTGCCACGCGAACATCTCCAACGTCTCCTGGCAGCGCACCCAAGGCGACGTGGCCAGTCGGGTCGGATTGAAACACGCCAGCTCGCGGTTCAGCGCGTATGCCGCAGCCGCGCCGCGCGGCGTGATCGGACGGTTCGCGTCCGAACCCTTCCACAGCTTGCGCGCTTCCGCTTTGCCGTGGCGCACGATAATCACCGGCACGGCGTCAAGCGCGCCCTCCTGCACCCGATCAACGAATAGCGCGAGGATGTCCTTATCGGTGGAATGGCTGAGCTTCTTGCGGGCCTCGGCCGGCGTCAGCCACAAAACTTCGTCGATTTCGCCGATGTCCGCCCGATGCACCGGGCCAAACGCATGGGTACGCCGCAGGTTGTCGATGGCGCTGATCGGCGTGGCCATCCAGAACTGGATATGCTTGGTATCCGCCGACCGATCCTTGGTATGGCGCTGTTTGCTGCCTTCTTCGGACAGCGGGTACTCGATGTCGCCCAGATAGGGGCCAAGTTCCACGGACAGGCCCGATTCCTCGCCGATCTCGCGTACGGCGGCATGCCGGTGCGATTCGTTCGGGTCGACCTTGCCTTTCGGCCAGCTCCAGTCGTCGTATTTCGGGCGATGCACGACGCACAGTTCGATGCGGTTGAGTACGTTGTCCACCGCGGCCGGGCTGTCGGCCTGCGCCGGGTCCGGGGTGGAAGCCGCGTCCGATGCGCCGTGTGCTGCCGTGGCCTTGCCGTCAGAATCCGCGGTATTCGCGATGATGGTGCCATCGGTGGCAATATTGGATTTCGCTGATGGAGACGATGCCTGCGTCGGCTCGGCATCATCCTTCCACCGGTACAGAATACCGCCGGCGGCTTCCACGATTCGTCTCATACTGTTCGTACCCATCTCTTGTATTGTAGGTCACGTTGGACCGCTGCTACGTAGTTTTTGCGCGCTGAACAACGATGCCCGGCATCCTCTCGAAAGAGGAGCCGGGCATCGTAACCACCCTCAGTCAGCTCGTGCTGACAGGGAGCATCGAATGAAATCAGTTGTGCGAATTGGGGCGGCGCTGGTGCTTGCGAATCAGATATTCCTGACTGTCGACCAGCGGGCGGCCCTCGTCGTCCTTGGTGTGCAGCACATACGTGCCGTCGGGCTGCATGTGCCAGCTCATGGTGGAGTCGGCCATCTGCAGGTCCACGTACTTGATGAGCCCGTCGACCTGCTCCGGGGCGGTGACACGCACCAGAGCCTCCACACGGCGGTCAAGGTTACGGTGCATGAGGTCAGCCGAACCGATGTAGACCTCCGGGCCGGAAGCCGGGCCCTCGCCGATCTGCGGGCCGTCCGCATTGCAGAAGGCGTAGATGCGGGAGTGCTCCAGGAAGCGGCCGAGAATCGAACGTACGCGGATGTTCTCGGACAGGCCGGGAACGCCGGGCTTCAGAGCGCAGATGCCGCGTTCGACGATGTCGATCTTCACGCCGGCCTGAGAGGCACGGTACAGGGCGTCGATGGTCTTCTCGTCCACGATGGAGTTGACCTTGATCTTGATCCAGGCCTCCTTGCCGGCGCGGGCGGCGTCCTCCTCGCGGCGGATGCGCTGAATCAGGCCGGTGCGCACGGTACGCGGGGCCACCAGCAGACGGTGGAAGCTGGACTTCGGCGCGTAACCAGAGAGCTGGTTGAACAGACGAGTCAGATCCTGGCCGACCACCGGGTCGCAGGTCAGCAGACCCAGATCGGTGTACAGTCGCGCGGTCTTCGGGTTGTAGTTGCCGGTGCCTACGTGGCAGTAGCGGCGCAGACCGTCCGCTTCCTGACGCACGACCTCGATGAGCTTGCAGTGGGTCTTCAAGCCCACGATGCCGTACACCACGTGCACGCCGGCGCGTTCGAGCTTGCGGGCCCACGCGATGTTGGCGTCCTCGTCGAAACGAGCCTTGATTTCCACCAAAGCCAGCACCTGCTTGCCGGCATGAGCGGCGTCGATCAGGGCGTCGATGATCGGCGAGTTGGAGCTGGTGCGGTACAGGGTCTGCTTGATGGCCAGCACCTTCGGGTCCGCGGCGGCCTGCGCAAGGAAGGCCTGCACGGAAGTGGAGAAGGAGTCATAGGGGTGATGCAGCAGGATGTCGCGCTCGCGGATGGCAGCGAAAATATCCTGTGCGCGGGAGGACTCGACCTCGGCGATCTGACGGTTCGTGGTCGGCACGAACGGACGGTTCTTCAGGTCCGGGCGGTCCACGCTGCCGAGCTCAAAGAGCACGGTCAGGTCCAGCGGGCTGGGCAGACGGTATACCTCGTCCTGGCTCACGCCGAGCTGGTCGGCGAGCAGCTGGGAGAGGAAGGGGCTCGTGGTGTCCGTGATCTCCAGGCGGATCGGCGGTCCGAAGCGGCGGCGCAGCAGCTCCTTCTCCATGGCGTTGAGCAGGTTCTCGGCGTCATCCTCTTCCACGTCGATGTCCTCGTTACGAGTCACGCGGAAGGAGCGGGCCTCCTTGATGATCATGCCCGGGAACAGGGATTCCAGATGCGCGGCGATGAGCTTTTCCATGGCGATGAAGCCGTAACGCTCGTCCTTGGACTCCTCATCGGTCATGTCGTCCACCGGCACCAGGCGCGGCAGGTTGCC
>OHAG01001205.1_pt1 | contig 17642 bp, 13 predicted proteins | sample 1577081 | NCBI WGS metagenome assembly OHAG01 (sample SAMEA3541513, study PRJEB24748) | human gut metagenome | biome: human gut; feature: human-associated habitat; material: faeces | place: China | collected 2012
GCCGCACCTCGCTCGCCGTATCGGCACTTAGAATTATGCGGTATTGCCCTAAGCGAGCGTTTTTTCCGGATCTTATCAAATAACATTAAAACATCCCGGAACGGTGTGCCGCCTGCTGTGGGCGGCTCCCATTCCGGGATATTTTGTTTCTTATTGGGAGCCTTCCTCTTTCACTTTGGGGACATGCTATCTTTTCAATCAAACCGATCCATATAAATCATGGTTGGCTTCGGGTCTCTGTGGACCTTTTCCTCCGGTTTTTATTGTTTCTTCTTCACTCTCCACTTTTCTGTTCCGGAAATTTCTCTTTACATAAAAAGCGCCTGTCTATTGCCGCCTACATACAAATTTTGCACTTATTACGGTACAAAAAGTGTTCTTTCCACCTGCCGTTTTTTCGTTATTTTTACACGTATATGCAATTTTTGCAATGTTTTTAGGCGTTTTCTCGCAGTTATTTCTTTCACAAGGCTATGCAATTCCGCTGTATGGAATGATTTTCCTCAATACGGAAAGCGCAACGCTTTGCAGGTTCCGGCAAGCGGAACAAAAATAGTGCTAAATACTCTTTCTTATTTTTGTCAACCCCTGCAATGGTATCCCATATTAAAAAATGTTACACTAATTATGACATAATTGTGCATAGGGCGGCCCGCCTGCCGCACGGCACACAAACAGCAGTGCGCACGGCACTGCCGAAGAGAAGGAGATTATTTTATGGCAAAAAATGCAATCGTCGGTCAATCCGGCGGCCCCACCTCAGTCATCAATTCCAGCCTGGCCGGCGTTTATGAAAGCTGCAAGCGCCGCGGTGCAGGTAAGGTGTACGGCATGATGCACGGCGTGGCCGGCCTGTTGGAGCGCCGCGTCTGCGTACTGGATGACAAGTTGAAAAGTGCCATGGACATTGAGCTGCTCAAGCGCACACCGTCCAGCTATCTGGGCAGCTGTCGCTACAAGCTGCCCGACTGGCACACCGCCGAGGGCGAAGCCGTATACCAGAAGCTGTTCGAGATCCTGGGCGAACTGGATATCGGCTATTTCTTCTACATCGGCGGCAATGACAGCATGGATACCATCGGCAAGCTGGCTGATTACGGTGCCCATATTGGCAGCGATATCCGCTTTATGGGCGTTCCCAAGACGATTGACAATGACCTGATGGTGACCGACCATACTCCCGGTTACGGCAGCGCCGCCAAGTACATTGGCGTTGTGATGAAGGAAATCATCCGCGATGCCACCGTATATGGCACCAAGTACGTTACCATTGTGGAGATTATGGGCCGCAATGCCGGCTGGCTGACCGCCGCTGCCTCCCTGGCAAGGGGTGAGGACTGTGAGGGCGTGGATATGATCTGCCTGCCCGAAGTTCCCTTTAATGTAGACCGCTTTGTGGAAAAAGTGGAGCGGATGCAGAAAGAAAAGCCTTCCATCGTGATTGCTGTTTCCGAAGGCGTTAAACTGGCTGATGGCCGCTATGTCTGCGAGCTGGCCGACGATGTGCACGCAGTTGACGCGTTCGGCCACAAAGCCCTGACCGGCACGGCACGCTTTTTGGCCAACACCGTTGCCCGCCGTCTGGACACCAAGACCCGCTGCATTGAGCTTTCCACCCTGCAGCGCTGCGCTGGCCACCTGACCAGCCGTACCGATATCACCGAGGCATACCAGGTGGGCGGTGCTGCCGCCAAAGCCGCTTTTGAAGGGCACACCGGCGAAATGGTCGCACTGGACCGCATTTCCAACGCACCGTACCAGTGTACCACCAGCCTGCACCCCATCAGCGAGGTTGCCAACCTGGAAAAGAAAGTTCCGCTGGAATGGGTCAACGCCGACCACACTGCCATGCTGCCGGAGTTCCTGGCTTATGCTATGCCGCTGATCCAGGCCGAGCTGACCCCCATCTATGTTGAGGGCTTGCCCCACCATATCTACCTGCCGGAAACCTGATTTTTGCCGCGTAAGCCTCTACCTTGCGTGAAGATCGGTACTTATCGCATATAGAATATTGATTGGCCGCCGCCCTGATTGGGGCGGCGGTTTTTGTTTGGGGGATCTTCTAAAGTGTCAGTAGGGCGGCCAAGTCGGAGCGCCAGGTTAGAGATGCACTCTAAAAATATTACTTTTTCTTCAAATTCTCCTGCACACAAAAATGTGCGGCCCCGCTGCATTCACCGCCCGGAGCCGCACATTTATTTTATATAATGTAATTCGTGAAAATAATTAAAGTTTTTCGCCAGGCCTTTTTTCAAAAAGGCCGAAAAGACTCCCCGTAACTGCCTTAATAGAACCCGTAACTCGGCAAAATCTTGGTGCTCTGCGCCCACAGGGTCGGCACGGGCAAGCCGGACAGAACGGGATAAAACCAGGCAAAGCACACCAGCGCCGCAATGCACAGCCCCGCGCCAATCTTTTTGGCGCGGTCCTGCCGCTTCATCTGCGTTAAAACCAGCACAATGGCCGTCAACGCAAAGACCGAGCTGGGGAAGTAATGGTACATGAAAGTGCAGCGCGATACCAGCATCCAGGAAAGCAGCTGGCTGGCGTACAAGATCAGAACGCCCGCTCCCTTTGCCGTGCCGCGAGCCGAAACCTGGCGCCACAGCAGCAGCAAAATGCAGAACAGCCCCGCCCAGCAAATGACCGGGTTATAAAAACCCGCAATGCTGCCCTGAAGCCCCGCTTCCAGGTAAGAATTTTTGTAATACCACACTGGGCGCAGGTCCAGCAGCCAGGTGTACCAGCGGCTTTCAAACGGGTGGGTTGCTTTCAGGGTGGAATGGTACCAGTACATGTAGGTTTGGCAATCCCACCAATCCCGCAAACCAAAGGTAGGGTCTTTCCACCAATAAGGCAGGTAGGATGCAAGATAGATCAGGAACGGCACAACGATGTAAAACGCCACACCGCCCACAGCAGCCATCCGGAATTCTTTCCAGAAGCCCGGCTGTTTTTGCTTCCAGCGGGCATACAGCACACCCAGGTACAATACCGCAAGCCCTGCCCCGGCATAAATTCCGGTCCACTTGGATGCACACCCAAGCCCAAATGCCACGCCGCCCAGTGCCATGGGCAGCAGCGAGCCGTTTACGCCGTTTTGCAGCACGCTCTGGCAATACCATACCATAAAATATGCGCCTAACAGGATAAAGAACGTACCGTAAATATCGATTGTGGCAATGCGGCTTTGGGAAAATCGCATGAACCCAGCGGCAATCAGCGCACCTGCCATGGCCCCGGCCCAGCGTTTGTGGGTCAGACGGCGGGCAAAGCACCACATCAGCGGCACCAGCATCACGCCGAACAGCGTTCCGGCACAGCGCCAGCCAAAGGCTGTCATTCCAAAAATAGCAATGCCCAGCATGATAAAATCTTTGCCCAGCGGCGGGTGGGTGGTTTCGTATGCTGTCATGCGGTGCAGCATTTCGTACCCAGTACGGCCATGATAGATTTCATCGAAATACATGCTGTTCAGCTGGCTGATGGTATCTGGCACTTCGCTCTGCTCATCAAACAGGGCATCGCCGCCCGTTACCGGCACCAGCGCACCGGTGGCATCCCGCAGGGCCAGTTCAAACATCTGTGCATTTTCAATCGTTGCGGTCAGGGTCTGCCCTGCCGGAGCCGTGATGGCCGTTTTGGTCCAGCAGAACGGCGTTGCATAGCTCAGTTTCTTCCGGTACAGCTCATTGCCCGCTGCATCCGTGATGCGCAGGCTGCCGCCGGTGGAAATGCCGGGGTACACCCAGATTTCCACCGCGTCCTGCTGCGGGGTAAAGTCGATGGTTGCCGTGCTGTCCGTAGCATCCACAGGGTTCTGCGGTGCTTTCATGCTGCCAAGGTAGGCAAAGCTCACCACAGCAACGATCAACGTCAGCGTTGCCAAGGCTTTCTTCTCTTTAGCCGTCCAGGCAGGCTGCGGATCAATGCGCAGGGTGCACAGTTCCAGCTTTTTCTGCACTGTTTTTGTTTTATCTTTTTCGATGGTTTCCACTTTTGCCAGTGGAGAAATCGCTCCATGGCGGCAGATGGCCCACGCGGTGAAAACCAGCAGCACAAAGGCTGCCGTTTCGGCAAAGCCGACTGCCATGGCAAACTCGCGGCTGGTATCGCTGCTGAGCCACTCGTCATCGCTGCCTACCAGGGTATACACCGTTTCCAGGTTCAAGAAGCCCGTTATCGACAGACCAAACCCGGCGCCATACAGACGGATGTCATTCCAGCGCGCCGCAGCAAGCAGTACCAGCAGCATACCCAGCACCAGGTAACGCTCGTGCATGCAATGGGCAAAGGTAAAAATCCCCACCGTGTAAAACGCTGCCAGCAGCAGCGGGGAAAACCGCCCCGCCCGCCAGCTGATGACCGCCAGCACCACAAGCAGCACCGTGATAACAGCGATGTTGAAAATGCCCAGCACTTTCCAGCTCAGGTTAAACACCGGGCAAGCATCCAGCGCCTGCCAGTTGCCGCCCAGCGCTGCAAACCAGTTGAACGCATTGATGGTGGCATACTGATAGCCAGACGCCGTGGTGATGTACTTATCGATCAAGGACGGTAGCAGGTTTTTTGCCCCGTAAAACGGCAGGCCCGCCAGCAGCGGCGGCAGCAAAGCCAGCGCAGCACCGCCAAAAATCTGGCCGACCGATTTCAGCGGGCTTTTGCCATCCCGCACGGCATCCGCAATAGCCACCAAAAAGCAGACGGCCAGCACCGGCCCAGCCAACAGTGCCTGCGGCTTGATGGCCAGCGCCACGCCGTACAGCACCGCAGCGAGCAGGTAGCGGCGCTCTTCCAGCAGCCAGAAGCAGAGCAGCAGCGGCAGCGCAAAAGCCCCATCGATCTGCTTCCAGATGCCGGTATCAAACAAGGTCAGCGGGCAGAACGCCGCAAACAGCACCAGGCAGCGCTGTGCCCTGCCCTGCCCCATATACCGACGGCTGATATGGTCCAGCAGCACCACGGCGGCACAATCACAGATTGCGGGGATCAGTGCCAGCAAAAAATAGGTCCAGCGGGATTCATAGCTCAGTTGGAGCGCCTTGCGCACCAGGCTGACCAGCCCCAGCACAAGGATGTAGCCGGGCGGGTAGTCCGCAAAATAATCGGCGCTGTAAAAGGCCGCGGGACCTTCGCTGGCCAGCTTATCCCCCCAGGCCACAAAGCAGCTCATATCATAGGTGTAGCCTTCAGTAACAAGGGCCAGCAGCAGGCGCGCGGCAAGCGCTGCGGCCAATATAATATACAGCGTTCGCTCTTCCTGTTTGGTTCTGGTATTTGTCATTCTGAACTCTCCAGATAATGCAGCGTATTTGCCGCTGCAATAAAATAAGGAACTGGAAGCAGAGGCAGATGCTTCCCTGTTTCCAATTCCTTTGTTTTGCCGTGATTGTGCAGTAATAATTATAGCTTGGTCAGCTGCGGGCCCTTGGCGGTGTCCATCACATTCCAGCCCAGCTCAGTGATTTTGGCGCGCAGAGCATCGGCGCGGGCAAAGTCCTTGGCCTTTTTGGCTGCGGCGCGCTCTTCCACCAGCTGCTTCACTTCGTCGGGGGCTTCCTCGGCCTTGCGGTTGTACATCAGGCCCAGCACACCGGTCAGCTCGTCAAACGTGGCGGCGGCCTTTTCCAACGTAGCCTTATCGGCAGCATCGGACATGGTGTTGATGTCCTTGACGAACTCAAAAATGGCGGCCAGAGCATCGGGGGTGTTCAGGTCGTCATCCATGGCGGTCTTGAACTTTTTGCGTGCTTCTTCGCACTTTTCAGTCAGGGCAGTGTCAGTGCCATGGGCATTGCGGATGGCAAAATCCAGGTTATCGCGGCAGGTGTACAGGCGCTCCAAGCTGTTCTTGCAGCTCTCGATCAGGTCCACCGTATAGTTCAGCGGCATGCGGTAACCAGCGGTGAGCATAAAATAACGGATCGGCTCATAGCCGTACTTATCGGCAATTTCACGCACGGTAAAGAAGTTGTTGGCGCTCTTGGACATCTTCTGGTTGTTGATGTTCAAAAAGCCGTTGTGCATCCAGTAATGGCTGAAGGTGCAGCCGTTGGCGCACTCCGACTGTGCAATCTCGTTTTCGTGATGGGGGAAGATCAGGTCCTGGCCGCCTGCATGCAGGTCGATGGTCTTGCCCAGGTGCTTACGGGCCATGGCGCTGCACTCAATGTGCCAGCCCGGACGGCCCTGGCCCCAGGGGCTGTTCCAGGAAGGCTCGCCCGGCTTGGCGGCCTTCCAGACAGCAAAATCTGCGGGGTCTTCTTTCAGGTCGTCATCCATCTGGCTGCGCAGTTCGCGGTTGCCGCTTTCCAGGTCGTCCAGGTTCAGGTGGCTCAGCTTGCCGTAACCGGGATCAGACTTAACGCGGAAGTAGACATCGCCGTTGTGGGCAACGTAAGCATGTCCGGATTCGACCAGGTCCTTGACGATCTTGATGATCTCACCGATATGCTCGGTTGCGCGGGGGCGCACGGTGGGGGCCTTAACGTTCAGGCCCTCGGAATCTTTGATGTACTCGGCCTCGAACTTGCGGGCAACCTCCTGCATGGTGGTGCCGTCCGCCTGGCCTTTTTTGATCAGTTTATCGTCAATATCTGTGATATTGGAGACATACAGCACCTTGTTGCCAAGGTACTCCAGATAGCGGCGCAGCGTGTCAAACACGATCATGGGGCGCGCATTGCCGATATGGATATAGTTATACACCGTAGGGCCGCAGACGTAAACGCGATAAACGCCCGGCTCCTGCGGGATAAAATCTTCCTTTTTGCGGGTCATGGTATTAAAAATCTGCATGGACAGGAACTTCCTTTCCCAACTTTGCTGGTACGGCGCGGCTAAACCTGCAAACCGTTCAGATTTATTATAGCCGCCCTGATAAGCGGTTGCAAGGGGGCAGCATCATTTTGCCTGCATAAAGCAGGAACGATTCTGCCACAGGTAGATGCAGCCGGAAAGTGCGGTAACGGCAGCAACGGCCCAGCACAGCACCTGGGTGGTAAAGCTGATAGCCCCAACGCCGTCCGCCGGGGCGAGCGCCATGGCAAAGTAATAGAAGATGATGGTGACCATCTGCAGCACGGTTTTGACCTTGCCCCACATGTTTGCGGCAATGACGGTACCGGACTCTGCCGCAATCATGCGCACACCGGCCACAGCAAACTCGCGGAACATGATGATGGCCAGCACCACGGGGGAGCAGACACCGTCCACCACCATATAAATAATGGCGGCGGTGGTGAGCATTTTATCAGCCAGCGGGTCCATAAACTTGCCAAAGTCCGTTACCAGGTGGTTCTTGCGGGCCAGGTAGCCATCCAGGAAATCCGTAAAGCTGGCCACAGCAAACAGAATGCCCGCTATCAAGGCATACGTTGCGTTGAACCGGAGCGTGCCCATATGGCTCATGGCAGCAAATACCATAAAGAACGGCACCATGATGACACGCATCATCGTTAATTTGTTAGGCAGATTCATAGTTTATTCCTCCACTTTGCTTTCCGCATAACCATAAAGATCATAAGTATCGGCATCGGTGATGGTAACGTTATAGAACGCGCCGGCTTCCAGCGGGGTATCTGCCGGGGTCATGATGCTGCCATCAATTTCCGGGCAGTCTGCTGCGGAGCGCAGCAGGTACATGCCGGTTTCATCGTCCACGCCATCGCAGATGCACTCATAGGTCTTGCCGACCTTTTCTGCTTCCTTTTCCGCGCTGATCTCGGCCTGCAGCTCCATAATGTGGTCTGCGCGGCGCTGCTTGACTTCCTCGTCAATCTGGTTGTCCATCTTGGCGGCCACGGTGTTTTCCTCGGCGGAATAGGCAAAGCAGCCCAGGCGGTCAAACTTGACGGTTTTGACAAAGTCGCACAGTTCGCTGTACTGTTCCTCGGTCTCACCCGGGAAACCTGCAATCAGGGTGGTGCGCAACGTGATGTTGGGGATGGCCGCGCGCAGGCGGCGGATGGCATCCTCAATTTCTTTGCGGCCGCCGCGGCGGTTCATGTTTTTCAGCACCTCGTCATCGCAGTGCTGGATGGGCAGATCGAGATACGGCACAACCTTATTGTTGCGCACAAGGGCTGCGATGAATTCATCGGAGATACGCTCCGGGTAGGCGTACAGCACACGGATCCAGCGGATGCCCTCAATGGTGTTCAGCTTATCCAACAGTTCGCAAACTGCGCCGGGTTTGCCCCAGTCCTCGCCGTAAGCAGTGGGGTCCTGCGCCACCAGGATCAGCTCTTTCACGCCCTCCCCGGCCAGCCAGCGAGCTTCGGCAACACAGTCGTCAATGGGGCGGCTGCGCAGCGGGCCGCGGATGAGCGGGATGGCGCAGTAATGGCAGCGGTTGTTGCAGCCTTCGGCAATTTTCAGGTAAGCATAGTGGCGCGGCGTGCTGATAACACGGGCACCGCCCAGCTCCATATCGCATTTGGGGCCATAGCTTTCCACCTGGCCCGCGCCGTTGGCGGTCAGGCGCTCCACAATGGCGGGCAGAGCGGCGTTGGAGCCAATGCCCACAACGGCGTCCACTTCCGGCATTTCGCTCACAATCTGGGTTTTATAGCGCTCAGCCAGACAGCCGGTCACGATCACCTTCAGGTTGGGGTTCTGCTGCTTATACTGGCAGGCCATCAAAATGTTCTCAATGGCTTCCTCTTTAGCGGACTGGATAAAGCCGCAGGTGTTGACAATAATAATGTCCGCCTGTTCGGGGTCCGCAACCGTCTGGTGGCCCGCCTTGATCAGCGCGTGGCAGAATACATCAGCATCGACCTGGTTTTTGGGGCATCCAAGGGAAATAATTGCAATATTCATGTATGGTTGTTCCTGTCTCTCTTTTCAGTATGTTATGTTGGGCTCTGCCGCTTGCTTGGGCAAAATTCAGGCAAAGCTATCCGTTCGGTGCATTGATACCACAATGCCGCAGGAGCATTTTTTGCCCCTGCGGTGTGTACTTTTTTGTGTTACGCTTCGGTTTCTTCTGTCTCGGCATCTGCCAATGCCTGGCGGATCACGCTGTGGGAGAACCCGCGCCGTGCCAAAGCGGCAGCTACCTGCTGCCATTTGCCCTGTGCCAGCTTTGCGGCATAGTGGCGTTCCACCAGTGCGCGGGCATTGGCCAGCTCCGGGTTTTCCTCCTCGTCCTCCTCGCTTTGGGCAAACAGAGCTTCCACCGCTTCGGCGGCCGCGCCGCGGTCAATGCCTTTGGCGTGCAGATCATCCAGAATTGCACGGCGGCTCTTGCGCTTGCGCAGCAGCTCCGCCGCACGGCGGCGGGCAAAACCGGCGTCATCCAGCAGGTTCAGCTCCTGCATTTTTGCCACGGCGGCGGCAGCGCTGTGGGGGTCAAAGTTGCGGCAGAGCTTTTGATAAAGCTCCCCGGCTGCATGGTCCCGCAGGGCCAGCAGGTCCATGGCTTTATCCACAGCCTTGCGGGTGTCGCTTTTGGTCTGCAGGTCATGGATCTGCCATTCTTCCAGCTCATCCCCGGTATGCAGCCCCGCCATGGCAAAGGTGTCCTCGTCCAGCGAAAAGGCAAACTCGCCGTCAAAGAACAGCGCATAGCGGCCTCTTTTTGTTTCTTTTACCTGTGTCAGCTTCGGCATCGCTTATTCGTCAACCATGATGTCGAGGTCCATCTCGCTGCCGGTGGTCTTGGGTGCATCCGCCATAGGAGCGGCAGGGACATCTTCAGCAGCAACGGGGGTAACAGCCGGCTTCTCCAGCGGCTTCACGGTTCCCTTTTTGCCGGCCGCCAGCAGACGGTCCGCATTTTCGCGCACCTGCTTTTCAATCTCAGCAGCCACATCAGGGTGTTCTTTCAGGTAGAGCTTGGCGTTATCGCGGCCCTGGCCCAGGCGGATATCGCCATAGTTGAACCATGCGCCGCTCTTTTGCACAATGCCCAGCTTAGCACCCAGATCGATCATTTCGCCCAGTTTGGAGATTCCCTCGCCGAACATGATGTCAAACTCGGCCTCACGGAACGGGGGTGCCACTTTGTTCTTGACGATCTTGGCGCGGGTACGGTTGCCGATAAAGGAACCGCTGGCGTCCTTCAGGCCCTCAATGCGGCGCACATCAATACGTACAGAGGAATAATATTTCAGGGCGCGGCCGCCGGTGGTCACTTCAGGGTTGCCGTACATCACACCAACTTTTTCGCGCAGCTGGTTAATAAAGATGCAGACGGTGTTTGTTTTGCCGATGATGCCGGTCAGCTTACGCAGAGCCTGGCTCATCAGGCGGGCCTGCAGGCCAACGTGGGAATCGCCCATTTCGCCTTCAATTTCGGCTTTGGGCACCATGGCAGCAACAGAGTCCACAACAATAGCGTCAATCGCGCCGGAGCGTACCAGAGCTTCGCAGATTTCCATGGCCTGCTCGCCGGTATCCGGCTGGCTGACCAGCAGGCTGTCAATGTCAACGCCAAGGGCGCGGGCATAGGTGGGATCCAGGGCGTGCTCAACGTCGATAAAGGCAACCTCGCCGCCCAGCTTCTGGGCTTCAGCCAGAACATGCAGGGCCAGGGTGGTTTTACCGGAAGATTCCGGCCCATATACCTCAATGATGCGTCCGCGTGGCAGGCCGCCGATGCCCAGCGCCAGGTCCAGCCCCAGGCTGCCGGTGGAAATGGCATCCACCTGCATGGCAACGTTGGTCCCAAGCTTCATCACGGCGCCTTTGCCAAACTGCTTTTCGATCTGGGCCAGTGCCGTCTCCAGCGCTGCCTTTTTATCCCCTGCCGGGCCGGTGGGGAGCTGCTTGGATGAACTTTCCTTTTTTGCTGCCATAAGTTTATATCTCCTTATCTGAGCGATCGTGCGTTGTATCCCATACGCACCACAGGCAACTGCGGTGCTGTTTTTATTTTGTACGGCAGGTGCGCCGCTATCCAAATGGTCGTCCTGCGTTTATCAGGTATTATTATAACCAATCGCGGCACGAATTACAACCATTTGTTGTCATCTTTTCAAAATTTTCTTCGCATTTTCCACATTTCAGCTGCAAAACGTTGAAAATCAGATTCATTTCACCCGTTGGGCGTACACCACACGGTCGTTGCCGCCGTAATCCTTCCTTGCCTGCACTTGCTGCCAGCCGTTTTGGCGGCATATCTCCATCACATCCGCCCGCTGGGCACAGCCAATCTCAAACACCAGCCACCCACCGGGGCAGACAATATCACGGTAGTGGGCGGCAATGGCGCGGTAAAAATCCAACCCATCCGTTCCGCCGTCCAGCGCCATAGCTGGCTCGTGGGCGGTCTCCGGCATCAGGGCCTGCATCTCTGCCCCGGTCAGGTACGGCGGGTTGGAGATGATCAGCTGCACGCTTTGGGGCATAAGCTCTCGCCAGTATTGCAGCACATCCGCTGCCTTTGCCTGCACACCGGTGCCATGTACGTTGGCTTGCAGGTATTGCAGCGCCTGCGGGCTTTTTTCCACGCAGGTCACGCCGGCACCTGGCACAAAATGGCGGATGCCAATGCCCAGGCAGCCAGTTCCGGCGCACAGGTCCAGCACCCGGGGCTCAGGTTTTCCCATCTGCTGCAACAGCTCAATGGCAGTTTCGCACACCACCTCGCTGTCCGCGCGGGGGCAGAGCACACCGGGGCCGACTTTGAAGGTCAACCCCAGAAAGTCCCACTCCCCTGCCAGGTATTGCAGCGGCACCCGCTGCATGCGCTGAGCCGCCAGTTCCGCCAGGCACTCAGCCTGCGGCCGGGTAAGCGGGTCAAACAGCAAGCGCGGATCTTTTCCAGCGGCAATGCGCAGCAGTTCGCGGGCGTCGTAATCAGCATCGGGGCAGCCTGCGGCCTGCAGAGCATCCTGCACCATGCGCACAGCCTGGCGCGGCAGAATGCCCGCCAGCTGCTGTGGGGCAAGCGGCGTTACCATTGGCCGTCCTCCGGCTTTTTGGGCAGTACGGGGGTAACGGCGGCGATGGCCACTTCAATCATGTCATCTTCCGGCTCAAAGGTCGTCAGGTGCTGCAGCCAAAGCCCCGGCGCCGAAACAGCCCGTGCCAGCAGCGAGTTGGAACGCCCTGCCCACTTCAAAATCTCATAACAGATGCCCACCAGCAGCGGCAGCATGGCCAGCTTGTACAGCACGCGCAGCATGGTACCGCTCCACGGCAGCACCGCATACAGCACAATGCTGACCAGAATGACCAGAATCAAAAAACTGGTGCCGCAGCGGGGGTGGAACCGCGTATGTCTGCGGATGTTAGCAACCGTCAATTCCTCACCTGCCTCATAGCAGGCAATCGTTTTGTGCTCAGCCCCGTGGTACTGGAACATGCGGTGGATTTCTTTCATGCGGGTGCAGAGGAACATGTAACCCAAAAAGATTGCCAGCTTGAGCACTGCTTCCAAGATGACCCGCGGCCAGCGCCCCATGGGGATCACTTTTGCCACCAGCCCAGTCAGGAACGTAGGCAGAAAGGTAAACAGAAAAATTGCCAGCACTACACCTGCGCAGGCGGAAAGGGTCATCAGCGCACTTTGTACCTTGGGGCCGGCGTGTTCGTCCAGCCAGCGGTCCAGCTTGCTCTCGTTCTGCTTTTCTTCCTCTTTTTCCTCTTCCGTCATGGCAATATCGGCGGAGTGCATCAGGTATTTGTACCCGTTCATCAGGTTTTCCACCATATTGCACACTCCGCGCACTAGGGGAACTTTATTGTACCAGTGGGTGGTCACATCGGAATAGCTCAGATCAATCGTGCCGTCCGGGCGGCGTACCGCGCAGCAGATTTTTTCAGGGCCGCGCATCATAATGCCCTCCATCAGGGCCTGGCCGCCCACAGAGGTACGGAATTTTTCAGTTGGACGTTGTTCTTGCGGCATGGGTTCTCCTTTATTTTTGCGGTCAAATCGGCTCGTGCAGATGTTCCTGCCCAGCGTGGTAGATGGGCATGGTGATGGTAACGGTGGTACCCTGCCCCAACGTTGAGGTGATATCCGCCGTACCGCCCAGTGCTTTGGTGATCTCATCCACCACCGCCAGGCCGATGCCGGAACCACGCACGGCGTTTTTGGCTTTGAAGAATTTCATCTTTACGTTTTGCAAGTCATCCGGCGCAATGCCGCGGCCCTGGTCCCGGATGCTGGCCGTTACGGTGGTGGCGGTGCGGGTCAGAGTAAAGAAAATGGTTCCTTCCGGCGGCGAATATTTGATGGCGTTATCAAATACGTTGACAAACACCTGGCGCAGGCGGGCGGGGTCAGCCCAAACGGGATACGGCTCCGGCGGTTCGTCATACACAAGGTGCAGCCCCTCCTGCCGGATGCGGGCTTCCACAAACAGGGCAGCGTCGGTGGCTTCGGCCACAAAATCCAGCACCTCGCAGTTCAGCTTGATGCCGTTTTGCAGGCGGGAAAAATCCAGCAGTTCCTCCACCATATCATACAGGCGGTCGGTCTCACTGCGGATAATGGTAATACCTTTGCGGTAGTTTTCGTCATCGGGGTCACGGATGTTGGCGATGGTTTCCACCCAGCCTTTGATGCTGGTCAGCGGAGTGCGCAGTTCGTGGCTGACAGAGGAGATGAACTCGTTTTTCATCCGTTCCGTTTTTGTCAGGTCTTCGGCCATTTGGTTGATGGCTTTGCACAGGCGGCCGATCTCATCGTCATACGGGGCATCCGGCAGGCGGGTGGTCAAATCGCCGTGGGCAATGCGATTGGCGGTGGCTTCCACCTGGCCCAGCGGCCGCACAATGGTGCGGATAAAAAACAGGCCGCTGAACACCGCAAACCCCAGCACCACCGCCGCCACGCCGAACGAAACCATCAGCGTGCTGTACCACTGGCGGTCCACCAGCGTCAGGCTGGTAACAAGGCGCATGGCCGTCACATTGCCCGCCGCATAAGGCACCAGGCTGGTAACAGCCATCACGTGTTCGCCGTCCGCTGTGCGGAAAGTGACCATGCCGCTGCCGGTGGAGCCGGTGACAGCCTGATAAAAATCCCTGCCCTCGCTCAGCAGATTCTTGTTCATGGTGCCGCTGGAGGTTGCCAGCACCACGCCGGAGGAATCCAACAGCATGAACTCGAACTTATCTTTTTCATCAAACTGTTCCACCGTGCGGCGCAGGGACTGGCTGCGGCTTTCGGACGTTGCCTGGCTGCTGCCGGCGGTGCCGGTTGCCTGCAAACGTCCCTCCACGGTGGAAAACCGCGCCTGCATGGCACGCTGCACCCCGCCGTACAAATTCTGGTGGCTGTAATACAAAAACAGCCCCAGCGCCGCAGCCAGGATGCAAATGGTAATCAGCAAGCTGCCGCGCAGCCAGCGGCGGGTAATGCTCTGCACAGGCGGCAGCCCCCTTTCCATAAAAATGCGGTAATTATGCGTTCCAGCGGTAGCCATAGCCCCAGACGGTCAAAATGTGCTGGGGGCTGCTGGGTTCATCTTCCACTTTCATGCGCAGGCGGCGGATGTTGACATCCACGATCTTGACATCGCCGAAATACCCCTTGCCCCAAACGCCTTCCAGGATCTTTTCGCGCACCAGGGCAGTGCCGGGGTTGCGGAAAAACAGCTCCATGATCTGAAATTCCACCTGGGTCAGGTCAATGGGCTTGCCGGATTTGTACAGCACGCGGCTTTTTTCATCCAGCACAAAGGGGCCGCTGACCAGCTGATCCTGCTCGGAGCCTGCCTGTTCATCGTCCGCAGTGGCGCTGCGGCGCACTCGGCGGGCCAGCGCTTCCACGCGGGCCATCAGCTCCGACACCGAGAACGGCTTGGTGATGTAATCATCCGCGCCGATGGAAAGGCCGCGGATCTTATCGCTCTCCTGCCCTTTGGCGGACGCCATAATAATACCGATGTACGGGTCGCCGTGGCGGATGGTTTCGCACAGCGAAAACCCATCCATGCCCGGCAGCATGATATCCAGCAGCGCTACATCGCAGGGGGGATTTTTCTGGATCAACTCCAGCGCACGTTCCGCGCTGGGGGCTTCCAATACTTCCCAGCCTGTCATTTTCAGGTTCAGTGCCACAAGTTCGCGGATGCTGGCTTCGTCTTCTACGACCAGAATACGTTTCATTGTTTTTCCTTTCCCGGTCGGGATTCTGTTTCCCGCCGCCTGATTGTTATGGCGCACCGCCCGCAGATAGACATGCGCGTTTTACCGTATATTTTTAGTTTTTTTAACGGAACACGGTTGTTCCGTGGATGATATCGTCAATACTCAGGCCATAATACGGGGTCACCACGCGGGCCTGCAGCTGCTGGCTGCCAATGTTGGCAATGCGGCGGTACTCCCCGGCTTCGGTCTGTTCCCCGTCGATGTCCGGGGTTTGGGTTTCTTTGGCGGGGTCGGTCAGGCGCAGTTCGCAATAAACTGTGGTACCCTCGCGGTTGCACACCATCCAGCCGCTGCCATCCCGGTTGGTGCGCAGCAGCACCGAGCCATGCATGGATTCCGGCAGCTCCAGAAAGAAGCTGTACTCGCTGTCATACACACCAAAGTGACTGCCGGTCTCATCCGCCGCGGCAAAATCCCGCCACAGGATAAAGCGCAGCCGCTTGTCCATTCCGGTGGAAATTTCGCCGCCGTCATCGATCATCGTGGGAATCTCGATCGTTCCGTTGCCGTCCAGATCGGTGCTGACCAGTGCGGCGTCATACCGCAGGGTCGCTTTAGTCAGGTTGGCCACGCCCGCCGGGCGGTAGGTCTGCAAAAATCGGGTTTCCGGGTCATACACTACAATAGAACTTGCCAGGCTGGTGCCGGAAGCACCGGTCCAGCCATCCACCACCAGATAGTTGCCATCGTCCGCACCAATGCCCGCGTGCAGGGCCGCACAGCCGCTGTAATCACCAATCGCAAGGGTCTGGGCGGAGCGGAAGCCATCCTCGGTGTTGGTCAGCAGCTGCAGGTTCAAGCCGCCGCCCTCCTGCTCAGCAGGCAGGGCCAATACCAAATCCTGGGTGCCCTCTCCGCCCGTCAGGTTGGCAAGGATCATTTCGGTGTATGCCTGCTTGATGATGATCTGCAGGCCATCCTCGGTGTACAGATACACCACCATATAACGGTCGCCCTGGGCGCTGGCATAGCCGACAAGGATCTGCAAGGAATTTTCATCCCGCAGATGGGCGGTGTTCACGCTTTCCACCTCGCTGGAAAGCCCTTCTGCCGTCTGCGTCACCCGCCAGCCGTTTTCCTCGGTCGGTTCCAGAACAGCCAGGTACACATTGCCCGCAGAGGCATCCAGCGTGTACAGCACGGCGGCTTCATCCTGGCCGTCACCGTCCCAATCGCCAAACAAAAAAGGGGAAAGAAAATCGCCGCTGGCAGGGTATTTCAGGGTCGCGGTTACACCAAGGGCGCTGTTGAGCGCCTTTTGTACGGCGCTCGTCTCGCCGGAAGCCTGCGGCGCGCGCAGCAGGGATTCTACATCGCTGCCGGTTACGGCAGAACAGCCGGAAAGCAGCAGCGCGGCTGCCAGTGCGCACGCGGCGCAGCTGCGGCGGTATGGCATGGATATTTTCCCTCCCCTGCATGGTTTCCAGGCACTATTTGCACCCCAGACAAATACAGGTTATAGTATACCACAATCAAGCCAACGCTGCAATGCCAAGAATCATCATCAGCACCCCCACGCAAAAGCCTGTCACCCCCATTTTGCGCCACGCCGGTTCAAACGCCGCGGGCAGCAGCTGGGCAGCAGCCACCCACAGCATAATGCCCGCCACCACAGCCACAATGCCGTTCAAAAGTCCCGGCGTCAACAGTGGGGCCAGCACCAGTGCCGCCAAAACGGCCCCCGCCGGTTCCGCAAGGCCGGATACCAGCGCAGCCACGGCACCCTTGGCCCGGCTGCCGGTGGCGCAGGCAAAAGGCACCGCAACAGCCAATCCCTCCGGAATATTGTGCAGGGCAATCGCCAGTGCCGTGCGCGCCCCCAGCTGCGGGTCCGAGACGTTGGTCAGCAGGGTCAGGATGCCCTCCGGCAGGTTATGCAACAGCAGGGCTGCCCCCGTTACCAGCGCAGCCCGCATGGCAGAGCCCTGGGTGCGGGAGCCAAAACGGTCGGCCAGTGTATCCTCGTCCGGCAGAGCACAGGCCAACAGCCAGGCTGCCAGCATACCACCCAGCAGCAGTGCCGCAGCCGCAGCCCCACAGCCAAAGGGTGAAAGCAGCGCCCCGTAAAAATCCAGCAGCGCCGGAGCCAGGTCCGCCAAACTGACGGTCAGCATGACCGCCCCGGCAAAGCCGCCGCAGAACGCCATCAGCCTTGGCGTTGGCCGGAACAGCGCCGCAATCAGCCCGCCCAGACCAGTGGACAGACCGGCGATGGTTGTCATGAGGAGAGGAAGAAGCATAGTGAACACCCCAGTTTTAGTTAGGAGTTAGGAGGGAGGAGTTCGGAGTTGGGCGCAAGCAATTAGAAATTAGCAATGAGGAATTAGGAATTGGAAACGGGGTTGGGTTTATTATGGATTTTATATGCGGGGTGGTGGAGCGGTATGCGGGTGATTTTTATATTGCAGTTTTTATGTGTTATGTCGGGCATTTATTGGCATCTCACCCGTAGGGGCGCACATTGTGCGCCCGCCAACCTAAGGCAATACCGCATAATTCTAAGTGCCGATACGGCGAGCGAGGTGCGGCAG
>OHAG01001211.1_pt1 | contig 17550 bp, 15 predicted proteins | sample 1577081 | NCBI WGS metagenome assembly OHAG01 (sample SAMEA3541513, study PRJEB24748) | human gut metagenome | biome: human gut; feature: human-associated habitat; material: faeces | place: China | collected 2012
AGCGCATGACTGTTAATCATGATGTCACTGGTTCGAGCCCAGTTGGGGGAGCCACGAAGAAAGTCAGTAATTAAGCCAAAAACGGCTTGTTTACTGGCTTTTTGCTTTGTTTATAATATTTTTGGTTTTCAAAAATATTCACCTCTTTTTATGCCTTTTAATCTCTTATACTACAGAAAAACTACAGATTTTCTACAATAAAAGCCGCCCGAAATGTAATCGGACGGCTTATTTCGGCTCAATGTCAATAGTTGGGGCAACCCGAAAAAATGGAATATAGGAGAATTACAAGCGGCAGCGAATTAAGTTGTCGCTTGTTTTGTTGGGTGTGCTCGGCACGCATTATTACTTGGTGGTGAAAGTCCACTACAGACTTGGCAGTAGGAACTGTTAGCTGAGGGCAAGTGCGTCCATCGTGAGGTGGAGTATGAAGTAAGCCTAAGGCAAACTCTCGGTCTGACGAACAGAAATCACATATAAGGCATATGCAGAGCGGACGAGCTTGCCTAACAAAGCGAAGTCCAATACTGCCCGGACTCTGCGGTGTAAATGTGGCGGATATATGAGAGGAAGGATACTGTTCTTACCCGGGGAGGTCTGTAAGATATGCTCCCGACAAGAGGAATAAAAGGTTTCCCACAGGAGTAAGCCGTGTCGAAAGGCAGCGGTTGAACTTACAGAAGTCAGCTTCACCCATAGTACCGATGAAGTGGCTAATCACCACCGAGGAAAGGGGTGGACGGTAAGGGGTTGTGTGAAATCAAAGTTGAGAGATTGCGATAGAAAACAGTTGCTCTACGGAGATTAAATGACTGAGGGTAGACTGGAAGTCGAGAGTAAAAAGTCAAGAATGTTTAGTAATCGTCAAGAGAGAAGTCACAAACAACAACTTGCCGAAACGCCGTGTACTGAGCAGTACGCACGGTGTTTCGGCAAGTGTTCTACAATGAAAGAAAGGACAGAAAGGGAATGAACGAAATGGCAAAGAAAAAGGAAAAGGAAAGCACACCGGGTGAGAACCCCGCAAGACAGATCATCGCACAGTATAATCCAAAAAGCGTTGCAGATATGCAAAACGCCTTGAAAGACACTTTCGGATCGATGTTTGAGGCGATGTTGTAGGGTGAAATGAATAGCAACCTTGGATATGAAAGTAACGACCACGGTGCAAAGTCTACCAATAATTGTCGTAACGACTACACAAATAAAAAGATAAATACAAGCTCCTGTGCATTGGCGAGGCAGAAATTTTTTGATTTTAAAAATGTACAATGTGACATACTGATAGTAGTATGTCATACTATGCAAAATATATAGAAAGTATACCGAAATTGTATAACTGAATAAAATATACTAAAAATAAGTATAAAATAACTTAAAAATATTGAAAATAACTACAGCATGTGCTAAAATTAGACAAAAGAAAAGGATTCGGAAAACCGAATCCTCAAATCACACACTGTGACGGTTGCCTAAGCAACGGATAGAATGAATTTTTATTTGAACTCATAGTGTAAATCCAATAAGGTAATTAGATTATCTTAATAATATTACAAAATAAATACTTTGTCAATAGAAAAGGAGGAAATTTATGAAGAATTTTAATAACGATTATTATGCAGGATTTGATATAGGAACGGATTCTGTCGGATATGCAGTAGCCGATACAGATTACAATCTCTGCAAATTTAAAGGCAATGCCATGTGGGGTGTTGATCTCTTTGAGGAGGGTAATTCAGCTGCCGAGAGAAGAACTCTTAGATCGGCACGAAGAAGAGGCTTGAGAAAAAGAAACCGTATTGAATGGCTGCAAATGCTTTTTGATGAGGAAATTTCTAAAGTTGACAATGCTTTTTTTCAGAGATTAAAAGAAAGTTGTCTGCATCTTGATGACAAATCATCGAATGTTCCGTATGCGGTTTTTGCAGACGGTAATTACACCGATAAAGAATTCCATACAGACTACCCTACAATATATCATCTTAGAAAAGAATTGATTAAGAGCTCACAACCACACGATATAAGACTTGTATATCTTGCGTTACATCATATTATAAAACACAGGGGACATTTCTTGTTTGATAATATGGGTTCTGATTTTGAAAGTGAATCCTCGTTTGAAGCTCTTTTTGACGATTTAAAACTTTACTTAAAAGAAGAATATGAAATTGAATTTGAGTGCAATGATTCGTTAAGATTTTCAGAAATATTAAAGGACAAAACATTGAAGAAAACTGCAAAATCGTCCGAATCGTACAAGCTTTTCGGTTACAGTAAAAGAAATAATCCATATGAAACCGCTTTGATAGATTTGATGTGTGGCAGAAAGGTTAAATTTTCCGATATGTTCGGTGATAAGTCGTTTGACAGTGAGGAAGTAAACGGTATTACCTTTGAAAGCGGTTATGATGATAATGAAAATACATACCGTGATTTGTTACAAGAAAAGTTTGAACTTATCGAAAAAGCAAAGGCGGTTTATGACTGGGCAATTCTTGCAGACATTTTGAATGGAGAAAAGTATAATGGTAAAAACTATATTTCATTTGCCAAAGTTAAAACATACGAAGAACATAGTTCAGATTTGAAAATGCTCAAAGATTTCGTTAAAGAGAGATGTAAATCGTTATATGGCGAAATCTTTAGAATTACAAAGGACAAGCTTGATAACTATACGGCATATTGCGGAAAGTACAAAGAAAACGGCAGAAACGGTGTGATTCAGTACCGTACAAATCAGGCGGATTTCTGCAAATATCTGAAGAAAAAGTTTGAAAAGCTTGACAAAACAGGCTATGAAGAAATGTTTGATAAGATTGAAAACGGCACATTTATGCCGAAAATTGTCGTAAAAGACAACGGCGTTATTCCTATGCAGGTGAATAGGAGTGAGCTGAAAGCAATTCTGAAAAATGCTTCAACATATCTTGAATTTCTTAATAAAAAAGATGAAAACGGAATTTCTGTAAGTGACAAGATAGTCAAAATTTTTGAATTCAGAATACCGTATTATGTAGGTCCGCTGAATAATCACAGCCTAAAATCCTGGCTTGTCAGAAGTGATGAAAAAATATATCCGTGGAATTTTGACAGTGTTGTTGACATAGAGCAATCGGCAGAGAATTTTATAAATAATCTGACTTCAAAATGTACATATCTTCCAACGAAGGATGTAATACCTAAGAATTCAATTTTATACAGTGCTTTTACGGTTCTTAATGAACTGAATAATTTAAGACTTGACGGAAAAAAGCCTGATGTAAGTCTTAAACAGGCAATATTTAATGACTTGTTTATGACGCATAAAAAGGTCAGAAGAAAAGATTTGCTAAATTATCTAAAAAGCGAAAAAGGTGTTACGCCCGATATTACAGGCATTGACGGTGATTTTAAGTCAAGTATGCGTTCCGCAATTGAAATGTCACAGTTTAATCTGACCGACAGCGAAAAAGAGGACGCTATAAAAGCTATAACTGTATTTGGCGATGATAAAAAACTTTTAAGAAAGCGTTTAAAAAGGCAGCTCGGTTCAAAATTATCTGATGAAGATATAATGAGAATTTCTAAACTCAAATACAAGGATTGGGGAAGATTATCAAAGGAGTTTCTTACCGAAGTTTATAATGTCGATAAAAATACAGGCGAGTTGCAATTTAACATTATCCATGCACTATGGCAGACAAATGATAATCTTATGGAGCTGCTTGGTTCAAAATACGGTTTTGAACAGAGCAGACAAAACTATCTTGACGGTATTCAGACAGAGCAAAGTCTTGAGAAGATGGTGGAGAATCTCCATATTTCTCCTGCGGTGAAACGACCTGTGTATCAGTCTTTGAAAATTATGCATGAAATCAACAAAATTCAAGGTCATGCACCTAAAAAGATATTTGTTGAGATGACAAGAAAAGACGGTGTGAAAGGCGACAAAGGCCGTAAAGAGTCAAGAAAGACCAAGCTTGTAGATTTATATAAAAAGTGCGGTGAGGATTCGGGCGAACTCTGGGAATCTCTTGAAAAAACACCTGATGATGAATTTAAAAGAGACAGACTGTATTTTTACTATACTCAATTCGGCAAGTGTATGTACACGGGAGAACCGATAAATCTGTCGGAATTGTACAATCAAAACATTTACGATGTGGATCACATTTTCCCTCGTTCAAAAGTTAAAGATGACAGCCTTGATAACCGTGTCCTTGTAAAGAAACAGGTTAATGCTCACAAGGATAATACATATCCGCTTGACAGTTCAATTCGTGAAAAGATGAGAGGCTTCTGGCATTTGCTTATGGATAAAGGTCTTATTAGCAAGAAAAAGTACGAGAGGCTTACAAGGGCAACTGAGCTTACTGACAGCGAACTTTCAGATTTTATTGCAAGACAGATTGTTGAAACCTCTCAATCAACAAAAGCAGTTGCGTCACTTTTTAAAGAATTGTATCCCGATACTGAAATTGTGTATGTAAAAGCGTCTTTGGTAAGTGAATTTAGAGATGAAAGCAGGGGTTTTGGATTTTTAAAATGCAGAGAAGTAAACGATTTTCACCATGCAAAAGATGCCTATCTAAATATTGTTGTCGGCAATGTGTATAACGAACGCTGTACACACAACAAATCCATATTTATAAAAGGTTTGCAGACTAAAACATACAGTCTTAACAAAATGTTCAGTTTTAATACACCGAACGCATGGTCAATTGATGATAATAAGTCAATCAAAATTGTCAGAAAGACTATGAATAAGAACAATATCCGCTTTACAAGGTATGCTTTAACAAGGAACGGCGGATTTTTCAAGATGAATCCTCTGAAAAAAGGAAGAGGACAGGCTCCATTAAAGCAGAACTCTCCGCTTTCGGATATCAGTAAGTATGGTGGATATGACAAGCCGGCATCTTCGTACTTTTCATTTGTTAAATATGAGGGCAAAAAGGGCAAAGAAATGCGTCAGCTTGTTGCAATTGATTCTTACATTAAAGCTCAGTATGAAGCAAACCCTGAAAAATATTTGAGTGAAAATCTTGACTTGAAAAATCCTGTGGTTCTGATTCCCGTTGTAAAATATAATGCCTGCATTGAAATTGACGGTTTCAGAATGCATATAAGTGCCAAGACTGGTAAGCAAATTATATACAAACCAGCCATGCAGTTAACAGTTAGTTATGATACAGAAAAATATATCAGAAATGTCGTTAAGTTGAATTCCAAACCTGAAAATTACAATATTACAGAGCGTGACAAAGTGAGTACCGATGAGAATATTGAGTTATTTGATATTTTAACCTATAAAATGACAGATACAGTTTTAAAAGTTAAATTTGGTGATATGGGTGTTAAAATCGCATCTCACCGTGATGCTTTTGAAAAACTGGATGTAAGAAAACAATGTTTTGTTCTTACAGAAATACTCAAAATCATACATTGTAATGCTGTTTTAGGAAATCTTACATATATTGGTGAGGGTAGTTCTTCGGGAAGAGTTGGTTTAAATTCCGTATTGTCGGAGGTTAAAGGTGTAAAGTCGATTTATCTTGTTCATCAGTCGGTAACAGGTTTGTTTGAGAAGAAGATTGATTTGTTACATATGTAAGTTATCAGAAAAGAGGATATTTAGATGAGTTGGAGAACGGTAGTAATTACGAAAACATCAAAGCCGGATTACAGCATGGGACACCTTGTTGTGCGTGATGTTGAAAGCACGGTAAAGGTGCATATAAGTGAAATATCCGTGCTTGTTATTGAAAGTATGGCTGTTTCGGTTACTGCCGCTCTCCTTTGTGAGCTTGTGCTACGAGCTTTCTAAGGAAAATGATTATGATTTTCAGTTCTGCGAAAGTATCGAAACAATGGCATTAGTAAAATTGTTTTCATTTGCACCTGCAGATGCCTCGGATGATAATGTCGGTCATCTTTTAAGATATTTCAAACTTATGAAAGAGTATCTGGGAATAAAGTGTTTTATTGTTCAAAATCTGCATATTTATCTTGATGACGGTGAATGTGAAAATCTTTTGGAATCTGCTGTTATGCACGGTATATATTTGCTTAACATCGAAAACTCAGTACCGAAAGAAGTTTCTGAATACGAAAAACTTGTTGTGATTGATAATGATTTGTGCGAATTTTATTGACAATCATTATACAAATGTTATAAAATAACCCTATAGATTTGCCGTGCACAGTATAGTGGGTGCATTTTATTCTCAATTTGAGGTTTGAGAATAGTGTAAATTTATAAGGTAGTAAAACCATGGAATATATCCCCCATTTAACATTGTGTTTGAGAATAGTGTAAATTTATAAGGTAGTAAAACAGAAAGCCTATACCAAGGTTCAAAGTGTTGGTTTGAGAATAGTGTAAATTTATAAGGTAGTAAAACTTTTGATTTTTCCCATGCCGACGAGTGCTGGTTTGAGAATAGTGTAAATCTATAAGGTAGTAAAACAAGCGTCATATTAAAGCCGTTGACGGGATGTTTGAGAATAGTGTAAATCTATAAGATAGTAAAACTTCACAAAATAGCACTTTGTTATATCGGGGTTTGAGAATAGTGTAAATCTATAAGGTAGTAAAACCAACACGATTGTTTATGTTTCCGATTATTTGTTTGAGAATACTGCTGTTCTTTTTATGTGCGAAAAAAAGGTGTAAATTTCCTTTTTGACGCTATCTGCAAATGCGGTTATATCGCTTTTGAAAATGTTTTGATCGATGAAACGGATATGAGACTGCTGTGTGACACCGCCGAAGACGCATTGGAAATTCTCAAAAAATATAATCCAAAAAACAAAGGACTGACAGTCGATGACGCCACGGTTACAATCGTTGAAATCATATTTTCCGACAAAAACAGTATGTCGGTCAGTATGACGGAACAAACCTTGGATTCGCTCGAAAAAGCGTTCTTTGCCCTTGCTGAAAAATATTGCAAAGATGTTTAATCTTTAAAAATACTTGAAAAGCAACCCTATGAAAACAACTCCCACGGTAAAATAATCGTGGGGTTGTTTTTTTCTGTAACAGAAAATGAGTGCATTTTTTCTTGCCATTACCGTAGTAATTGTTTATAATTAAGGTATGACAATAAAAGAAGGCATAAACAATGCAAACAATAGATGAGGCACTAAACAAACTGAAAAAATCTGATTTTCGCAGTCGGTTTCATTTAAAGCAAAAGGACATTGACTATATTAATGAAAAGGGAATGAATAAAATCCGCTCCCATGCAGAAGATTTTGTCAGAACACGGCTTGCGCCAAAATATATTCCGAATGACGGAAAGCAAACGCCTATGAGGGGACACCCTGTTTTTATCGCACAGCACGCCTGTGCCTGTTGTTGCAGAGGGTGTCTTAACAAGTGGTACAGAGTTGCAAAGGACAAACAGCTTAACGAGGTCGAACAGCAGAAAATTGTAAATCTGCTTATGGCTTGGATTGAAAGGGAATACAATGATTATAATTCCTATAAAGAATGATAGATAAGGGCAAAAAGATGAGTGATAAATTAAGCGTGTTGAAAGATTACTTCGGACACGATTCTTTCAGAGACGGACAGGAACAGATAGTTGACGCTTTGCTTGACGGCAGAGATGCACTTTGCATTATGCCCACAGGTGCGGGCAAGTCTATGTGCTATCAGATTCCAGCATTACTTTTTGACGGGGTGACAATTGTTGTGTCACCTCTGATTTCGCTTATGAAGGATCAGGTCGGCTCACTTGTTCAGTCGGGAGTCCCTGCGGCATACATAAACAGCTCGCTTTCATATCCGCAATTTCTACGAGTGCTTTCAAATGTTGAACACGGAAAATACAAAATCATCTATGTTGCACCCGAAAGGCTGTTGACTGACGGATTTCTCGACACCTGTAAAAAGATAAAAATTTCAATGGTTGCAGTTGACGAGGCTCATTGCGTTTCACAATGGGGACAGGATTTCAGACCGAGTTACCTTAAAATTGTTTCATTTGTTGAAAGCCTTGCAAATCGTCCGATTGTCGGAGCATTCACCGCAACGGCTACAAATGATGTAAAAGAAGACATAAAGAAAATTCTCAGGCTTGAAAATCCGTTTGAAATTACAACGGGATTTGACCGCCCCAACCTTTTCTTCGGTGTAATAAAGTCATCGTCAAAGGACGAAAAGCTTATTGACCTCATTCGGGAGCGTGGCGACAGGTCGGGAATTGTCTATTGTGCAACCCGAAAAAATGTTGAATCTGTCTGCGAATTGCTCTGCGATAACGGCTTTTCGGCGGCAAGATACCATGCAGGTCTTGATGAGTACGAACGCAGAAAAAATCAGGAGGATTTTGTTTTTGACCGAAAAAATATTATGGTCGCAACCAATGCTTTCGGTATGGGAATTGACAAGTCAAATGTTACATATGTAATTCATTACAATATGCCGAAAAACATTGAAAGCTACTATCAAGAGGCAGGACGGGCAGGTCGTGACGGCGGTGAGGCAGATTGTATTTTGCTCTACAGTCCTAAGGATGTTCGCCTAAATCGTTTTATGATTGAAAATTCCGAGGGCAACGATGAGCTTACAATTGAAGAAAACGAGCAAATTCGTGAGCGTGATTTTGAACGCTTAAAATATATGACCTTTTACAGCACAACAAACGATTGTCTGCGTGGGTTTATTCTGCGGTATTTCGGCGGTGATAAAAAGGCTTACTGCGGAAAATGCTCCAACTGCCTTTCCGTTCACAAGCTTGTTGATGTCACAATTGACGCTCAAAAAATTATGTCGTGTATTGCAAGAACAGGACAAAAGTACGACAAAACCGTGATTTGGGATGTGTTAAAGGGCAGTAAAAGTGAGAAAATTCTAAAAGCTGAGCTTAACAATCAGTCAACCTACGGAATAATGAAAGAGGTTACGGCAAGGCATATTTTCGGCACAATTGACTTTCTTGCCGAAAAGGAGTATATTTCAGCCGACAATGAAACCGAGGTTCTAAAACTTTTGCCAAAGAGCCGAGATGTGCTTTTCGGACGGGAACGGCTTGTGATGAAGAAAGTTGAAAACTCCGAAAAGGTTGTCAAAACGCACCGCCCCGAAGTGCCTGTCAATTCCGAATTACTTGACGCACTCAAGGCTTTGCGAAAAGGCATTGCATCCAAAAAGAGCGTTCCTGCCTATGTTATTTTTACCGATGCAACGCTGATTGATATGTGCAAAAAATGCCCCGAAACACCCGATGAAATGCTTGAAGTTTCGGGTGTGGGCAGAACAAAGCTTGAAAAATTCGGAAAACAATTTCTTGAAGAAATCGCAAAATTCAGATAACTTCATATACTGTTAAAGGATGAACAAATTTGTTTGTCCTTTTCTTTTTCAATTTTCAAAATTGTATTGAAATAATTAGTACAAAGTGATACAATAGTTACGGAGAGAAAACAGATTGGAGGCATTTGTATGGCTGACATATTTGATTACATAAGTCGGAGAGGCGATTTGACATTTGAACAGGACGGTTTTAACGAGCTTGACGCACTTGTGCTTTCACGGCTTTCATATCTTCCTTTTGACGGTTCGGTATCGTCCTGTCTGTTTGATGAAATTACCCTTGAACAGGCGGCAATGCGTGTGTTTGCAACCGATGATTACGAGAAAAATCTATTGTGGAAGGGTGACGCCGACCTTTTGAGAGCGACGGCAGAGAGCAAGAGATTCGGCAAAATTCTTGTTTCGGGGTATGTAAACGAGGTTGAGTCCGATGTGAGTATGCAGTTTTCCGCAATTACTTTTGAATTTCTCAAAAAGAATTATTTCATCTCGTACAGAGGAACGGACAATTCTCTTGTAGGCTGGCAGGAGGACTTCAATATGTTCTTCACATTTCCGTTGCCGTCACAGAAAAAGGCTCTTGATTATTTTGAAAAGGCAGTCCGTCTGCTCAACGGAAAATTCATTCTCGGCGGTCACTCAAAGGGCGGAAATCTTGCGGTTTATGCCGGTGCTTTTACCGATGAAAATTCAAGAAATCATATTGATTATATTTACAATTTTGACGGACCGGGGTTTTCTCTTGACAAAATCAGGGACAGCGGATTTTATGAAATCGATGACAGAATCTACACCTTTGTTCCGCAGTCGAGCATTTTCGGTATGATGTTTGAGCATGAGGAGAGCTACACTATTGTAAAGAGCAATCAAAAAGGTTTTCTCCAACACGATATTTATTCGTGGGAGATTGAGCAGAACAGCCTTGTCAGGCTGAAAAGCACTACAAATTTCAGCGTTTTCTTTGACCACACGCTGAAAGAATTTGTTGAATCGCTGACAATTGCTCAAAGACGGGAGTTCACAAAAGAGGTTTTTGCCCTTTTGTCGCTGACCGAAACCGCAACTTTTAATGAGATGCTGAAAAATCCGTTTAAGAACACGGGAACAATCCTAAAATCCTTTGCAGGTCTTGACAGCAAAACAAGAAATATGCTTTTGAAAACAATCTTCGCATTCGTTAAAAGTGCAAAAAATAATTTTTCCGACATAACAGGCGGTCAAAACAAAATTACCGTCAGTTAATTATAAAAAAGCTCATATATGCTCCGATACTTTTTAGCGTCGGAGCATTTTCTTTGCGAAAAAATCATTTGTCAAGACGAAATTCCCGTTTTGTCAATTGACAAAACGGGAATTTGTATTGTCGGTCTTGATAATTTTTCATAATATACAAAAAATCCCGACACGGTGTATGCTGTGTCGGGGTTTTATTTTGCTTTTTAAATGTCAATCGTCAGTTCAACGGGACAATGGTCAGAACCTAAAATTTCGGTATGGATTTTTGCACCGTCAAGCTTGCTTTCAAGAGCTTTTGAAACGATGAAGTAGTCAATACGCCAGCCCGCATTTTTTTCACGAGCCTTGAATCTGTATGACCACCACGAATACACGCCCTCTGTATCGGGATAGAAATAGCGGTAGGTGTCGATAAAGCCGTCATCGAGCAACGCTGTCATCTTTGAACGCTCTTCATCGGTAAAGCCTGCATTCTTGCGGTTGGTTTTCGGATTTTTCAAATCAATTTCATTGTGTGCAACATTCAAATCACCGCACATAATAACCGGCTTTTTTTCTTCAAGTTTTTTCAGGTATGCCTTGAAATCATCCTCCCATTTCATTCGGTAATCAAGCCGTTTCAGCTCGCTTTGCGAGTTTGGAGTGTAGCAGGTGACAACAAAGCAATTGTCAAATTCTGCCGTAATAACTCTGCCCTCATGGTCGTGTTCGTCAATGCCGATCCCGTAACATACATTCAAAGGCTCTTCTTTTGTGAACATAGCCGTTCCCGAATAGCCTTTTTTGTCGGCATAGCACCAATACTGATGATATCCTTCAAGCAAGAGGTCAATCTGTCCCTCTTGAAGCTTTGTTTCCTGAAGACAAAAAATATCTGCGTCAACATCTTTAAAAAAGTCCTCAAAGCCCTTTGTAACACAGGCACGAAGTCCGTTTACATTCCACGAAATCAATTTTTTCATAATTTACTCCCGTACACACAAAAGGGAGCAAGCATTGCCTGCTCCCAAATTGCCAATTTGTTAATTATTCTTCTGCGGAAAATTCGTCTTTGCCTACACCGCAGAGAGGGCATACCCAATCCTCGGGTACATCTTCCCATGCTGTGCCTGCATCAACGCCGTTATCGGGATCGCCGATTTCAGGATCGTAAACATATCCGCAAACATCGCATACATATTTCATACTATCAAATCTCCTGTTCAAAGTCTGTTGTGTAATCGGTTAGTTGTTGGTCATACGATTATCAAGCTGACTTTTTTGATTTTTTATTGTTTTAATGATTACTTAAAGTATCTGTTAAGAAGACCTCTAAAGCCTGCGCCGTGTCTTGCTTCATCCTTTGCCATCTCGTGAACCGTGTCATGAATAGCGTCAAGGTTCTGAGCCTTTGCACGCTTTGCAAGGTCAAACTTACCTTCGCAAGCACCTGTTTCTGCATCTACACGCATCTGAAGATTCTTCTTTGTGCTGTCTGTAAGAACTTCGCCCAAAAGCTCTGCAAACTTGGCAGCGTGTTCAGCCTCTTCAAAAGCATACTTTGTAAATGCGGCAGAAACCTCGGGATAGCCTTCTCTGTCTGCAACTCTTGCCATTGCAAGATACATACCGACTTCGCTGCATTCTCCCTCAAAGTTAGCTCTGAGATCCTTGAGAATATCTTCGCTTACGCCCTGAGCAACGCCAACCTCGTGAACTGTTGCGAAAGACGCCTCCTCGTCCATCTGCTTAAATTTTTCCTTTGGTGCCTTACAAACAGGGCAAGCCTCGGGAGCTTCGGGACCTTCATAAACATAACCGCATACTGTGCAATACCATTTCATAATTACTTCTCCTTTGTAATAAATATTAGTGTACTTCTGCCGAACATTTAGGACATATGCCGTAGTAGATAACAAATCTGTTTTCTACCTTAAATCCCTCTTCGGCAAGCTGTGACTCAAGGTCATCAGCATTTTGATTGTCTTCAACATCAATAACTGCCTTGCATTTATTGCATACAAAGTGGGGGTGCGGCTCTGTGTTGCCGTCAATACGCTCCTCACCGTTTACATTGCATATAACGCTGACCTTTCCTTCATCCTTAAAAAGAGCAATGTTTCTGTAAACCGTGCCAAGACTAAGGTCGGGAATTTCTGGCTTTAATTTATCATAAACCCAGCGTGCGCTCGGATGAGTGTCCGTACCGCACACAGCGTTGTAAATTGCATTGCGTTTTGAGCTGAAATTTCTTTTTGCCATAATTCATAAATCCTTATGCAATATTAGTCAGTACCGATTGGCTAAAATCAGTAATCAGTATTAACTTTGACTATATTCTATCACGCAGATGTTTGATTATATTTACAATAAAGAATTATAGATAAAAAATCTTGCACAAAGAATTGGGAGGAAATATAGTGAAATCAAACAAAACAGTAAAAATTATCATTTTTACAGTACTTTTCCTGTCTGCAGTAATTTTAATATCGGTAATGACAGGTGCAGTAAAAGAAACAACGGCTGATACCGACAGCGTAAAACTGCCCGTAATAATGTATCACTCACTTTTAAAGGATGAAAAGCTGCAAAATGACTACACCGTTTCGCCGACTCTTTTTGAAAACGATTTAAAATATCTTACCGAAAACGGCTACACAACCGTTGTTGTAAAAGACCTTACCGATTATGTTTACGGCAAAAAATCATTGCCCGAAAAATGCATTATGCTGACATTTGACGACGGCTATTATAATAATTATTATTATGCACTCCCTTTACTTGAAAAATACAACTGCAAGGCGGTCATATCGCCGATTGCGTCAGTGTCCGAAAAATTCACCGAAACCAAGGACATTTCCGTGACCTACGGTCATATAACTTTTGACGATATAAAAGAAATGTCCGATTCTGGCTATGTTGAAATTCAGAATCATTCGTACGATATGCATTCTTTGAAATCACGAAAGGGTGTTTTGCCAAAAGCGGGGGAGAGTGACGAAGCATATAAATCTATTCTTACGGAAGATGTTGTCAAAGCTCAAGGCTTGCTTGAAAATGCAACAGGAAAAAAACCGACCTGCTTTGTATATCCGTTCGGTGCAAAAAATGACCTGACCGAAAAGCTGATAAAAGAAATGGGCTTTTCGTGTACACTAACCTGTACGGAAAAGCCCAATATAATTACTAAAAATCCCGACAGCCTCTACGAGCTGGGACGATACCGCCGTGACCGCAACGAGTCAATGCAGAATCTTCTTATCCGAATTGAAATGCAGTCATAATATTTATACGGCAGATTTTTCAGCCTTGGCGTTTCTTACAAAAGCCTCGCACAAAGCTATGAAGATGAAAAACAGCGGAGTTGTAATCGGCTGATAAAGGTTTACAACAGACTGAACAGCATAGCAGATAACAGCCGAAACGCACGCAATCAGCATCGGATTTTCCTTTGCATACTTAACTGCGTTCTTAATCGTACCGCACACAATGGCAAGATAGGAGAGAAGTCCCGTAATTCCGATTGTGATAAGGTAGTTTAGATATTCGTTATGGGCGGCATTTGTTGAGCTGTCACCGTATTTTGAAAGGTCGTCAAAGTACGGACTGAATGCGGAGTAGAACATATCCGGACCTACGCCGAACAGCTTTTCAATAAATGAAGCGTCGCCGAAAATCCATATCGACCTTATCCACATAAAGCCTCTGTGCGTACCCCATATATCGTTAAAGCGGATAATTCTTTCAAAACTGCCGAGGTCGGTTTCCGTGTCAATACAGCTGAAATAAACCATAATTCCAATCACGGCAACAGCACAAAATCCGAATACAACGGCAAGAGCAATCGGCACGGCTTTTGAAATTGTGATGTTTGGTTTTTTGTAATCAATAAGATACAAAATCCCTGTAATAACGGCACAAGCTGCAAGCAATATCCAGCCGATACCTGAGAAAACAAAAATTTCCTGAAACTTATCAAAGCCCTTGCTTTTGTCGTCAAAGCAGAGCGAGAACAATCTGAGCAGCTTTGCAAACAACAGCATAACAGTTGCCGAAAGGAAAAATCTTTTCAGTCTGACAAGGCTGTTTGAAAACCATACAAGGTAAATAATCATAAATACAGACATGCCGAGAATGCCCGAATCGCTGTCGGCAGTCATAAGAGCCGCAAAGCCAAATCCTGTTGCTACAAGATAAATTGCCCTGAGCAAGGTTTTCTCCGTGATAACCGACATTGCAATCATAACAGGCATAGCGATGCAGATGTAGCTTGAAAGCAGATTTTTGTTGCCGATTGTTGAAGTGAAGTCGGTAATAGTCTGTTGGTCGGTGAGAAGAGTAAACATTCCGAGAGGATCAATATAGAATGAGTTAAGCACCGCAAGTGCAAAAACTATCATTGAGCCGAACGCAAGCGCAACGAATATGTATTCAAAATATTTAAAGCACCTTGTAATCATAAAATATGCTGCTGTGTAAAATGCCATAAGCACAAGACCGTTGTTTCGCCCCTGAGTACCCAGAAGTGCATCCAAAGGGTTTGCAGACAACAGCGTTGAAATGACATTTATCCCGAGGAATACAATAAATGCCCAGTCCATAAACGAAAGCTCTTCATACAAATGCTTTGGTTTAGGCTTTTCAAGCTTAGTTTCTTCCGGCGGTTTATCAACGCTTGCGGTCATAATAATAAGAAATTCCGCAATAACGAGAATACCCGTCAATATAATGAAAAAGTAATACTTGTCGTGCCTGATGTTAAAATATGCGTCCGTGAAAAACAACGGAAAAAGCGTGAACATAATAAGCAGATAGTAGTTTGTAAGCGCCTGCTGTACCGAATATTTTTCTTTGCGTTTGGCAGGCGGACTTTTATGCTTTGCAGAAGTCATAATAAAAAACCTTTCAATATAATGTACTTCAATTTTATAACGCACACACGATGTTGTCAAGAAATAAAGTAAGTTGAAAGCTCTGATTTTCGACTTGTTTCGATTGGCATATGCTTGCAAAAGAACAATAATTGCATATTTTTCGGCACTTTTATTCCCAAATTAATACTTGTGGAAAAATTAGTATTGTATTTATCTCCGTAAAATGGTATAATTCCCCTTGAGATGTATTTCCATATTTGCAGGACAAAGACTTTTGTGAAAATTGTTTATGAATTTATCTATTTGCAGATTGGGTGGTTTTATGAAAAAATTAGTTGTTTTTGGCTTTGACGGCACTCTTGCCGACACAGCCCCCGGAATTTTATATTGTTTCAATACAACAGCAGTTGCAATGGGCTATGAGCCTGTTGAACACAGCGCACTCTACGGAGTAATCGGCACACCGCTTGAATACGGATTTAAAACGCTCTTTAATATGAGTGATGATGAAATTGAATATGCCGTAAAGAATTACAGTAAACTTTATTCCCAGAAAGGAAAAGAGATGTTCACCGTCTATGACGGAATTTATGACGCTCTTCGTGAACTCAAGAAAAGCGGTTTTAAGCTTGCAATAGCAACTCAAAAGCACAGAATGTTCACAACGGATATTCTTGAAACCTACGAGGCGTCGGATGTTTTCGACGCAGTATGTGCAACAGATGTCGGTACAAACCTCACAAAGAGTCATCTGCTTTTGCAGGCGTGTGAGCAGACAGGAGTTTCCGTTGAAGAAAGTATCCTTGTCGGCGACAGCACAATCGAGGCAAAGGGTGCGGAAGAAATAGGTATGGACTTCCTCGCCGTGCTATACGGCTGGGGCTTTAAAACCAAGGAAGAAACCGAAGATTACAAGTGCGTCGGCACAGTGTCATCTCCGGCAGAAATTTCTCAAAAAGTCATGGCACTCTGATTACGGTTAGTGCGTGTAAAACAGTGCATAAATAGGATTAAAATTGCAAATTTTCCAAAAACAAATCGGGCAGTCATAACGATTGCCTGATTTTTTTATGCAAATTTAATTCTGTATAATAACAATGATACAACAATATACCTTTGCTTGTAAACGGGATGTTTGATAAACAGAAATATGATAGTACGGAATTGATATTGTTAAATTCTTTTACATAAATTTTAAAAGTTAATTTAAAATAATATTGAATTTTCACATATTGTATGCTAAAATAAAAATGCCAAACAAAAATTTAATTTTAAGTTTACCTAAGTGTGTATTTTTATTTCGGTAAAAATACAGGCTTTACTTTTCACACCTTATAAGTGAAATATTGTGTCGCAACAATCAAAGCTATGTATTTTTCCTGCGTAGCTGAAGCTACGCACTTTTTGTTTTATGCGAAATTATGCGAAAAATATTTGCTTTTTTGAAAAAATCGAAAAAATTTGAAAAATTTTAAAATTTTTTCGGATTTTATAAAATCAAAAGCCGTTTTAAATTGTCTATATTATGAAAGGAAATGAGAGGAGGTCATTTTATGAACATTTCCCACTTAGTAGAGAAAATTAAGAAGGGAGATAACAAATCATTTGAAAAGCTCTACAAGCTTACAGAGCGTGAAGTGTGGTTTACTTGTATCAGCTTTTTAAAGAACGAAACAACCGCACAGGACATTATGCAGGAAACTTACATAACGGCTTTTTTAAAAATCCAATCTTTGGAAAAATCATCACAAATCAGAAGTTGGCTTAACAGAATTGCCGTTAATAAGTGCAAAAATTATTTGAAAGGTAAAGGTGAAATCCAACTGGACGATGAAATTTTTGAAAATCAGGCAATAGTTGACGAGCGTATATCAATTCCCGAAGAATACATTTCAGACAAGGCAAAGAGAGAAATTATTCTTTCGATTATGCAGGAAGTACTGTCCGATGTTCAGTATCAGACAGTGATTATGCACTATTTTAATGAAATGACTGTTGATGAAATCGCAGAAGTCTTTGAATGTTCAAGGGGTACTGTGCTTTCAAGGCTCAACTATTCAAGGGCAAAGATGAAAACTGCAATTGAAGATTACGAAAACAAAAGCGGTGACAAGCTTCACGGTGTTGTTGTTGTACCTTTCTTTACAACTATTTTCA
>OHAG01001217.1_pt1 | contig 17479 bp, 16 predicted proteins | sample 1577081 | NCBI WGS metagenome assembly OHAG01 (sample SAMEA3541513, study PRJEB24748) | human gut metagenome | biome: human gut; feature: human-associated habitat; material: faeces | place: China | collected 2012
AATAAAATACAGGGAAAATGTATTATGCTATATTAGCAATACATTTTCCCTATATTTTAATTCTTAACCATAATTTCTGCAATGGAAGCAAACTTTTCTTCATCCTTGCTAACTTCTACTAAATTTATTTCCTTAAAGTCATTTTAATTCTTTCTTACTGCTTCCTTTAAAGCTTCCTCTTCTGCTGGTGTCTTATAGTCTACTTCAAGCCATATGTTACCATAGTCCTTATCTACTGCTGAAAACTGAAATTTATTATGGGCAAATCTAACAAAGTTCACACTGGATTTATTGTGAAAAAAGGTATACTTACTTTCATTTTGCAAATTAGCAATGGCTCCTTTTAAATAATCACAAATGGATTTTTCCTGACCATTTACTTCTTCATTAAGCACAATTTCCTCTTCATCAGTTGCCATTTCTATGGACAAATTAGTATATAATTCTGTCCCTTCCACATATACACGATAACTTTTATTTATATTAGGTATATTTTTAATATTTATGGCATTAGATGATAAGCAGTTATACTTAACTTTTTCATTATCAAAAAACACATTATCCATACACATTATTTTTGATGTCCATATTTCTTGTTCATTATCATCTAACATTACTATACGTCTGCCCACCAATGACTTATCATCCTTAGTTAAAAAGAAAGCCCCATTATTATATTCTGATAACAGCCACTTATTGGTAAATTCTATGGCTCCACTTTTATCTATTTGTGCAAATTTTAATTCTAATTTTTCTTCCACTATGTCACTTCCTTATACACAAATAATTTATTAATTTAATCCTAAAATTTCTTTTAACTTATCTAAAAATCCCTTCTTATTTTGGCGCTGGATATGAATTGTTCCACTTCTTATAGGTTTCATTTCATAAATATCCTCATCACTGGATTCTTCTATTTCCATAAGGCGCCTTTCAATTTCATCATAATCCATAAGCCTTTCAGTGACTTCATGCCTACATAAATCTGTTATAAGCATATGAAGGAGCTTGCCCTTATAGCTTTTATTATTAATATCTATAATTAATATGGGTTTATATTCCTATAGTTTTACTAATAATGATAGTTTAAATACTATTAGTGTTGAGGAATGGCCTGGAGATAATTGGTATTGATGATAAAGATTTATATTAAGTTATTAAATTAAATGGATGTTTTGAAAAATCAATAGGGAGGAAGATATATGGAAAATTGTAGATTTATTAAAATGCTTTTAGTGGGGACGGTTTGTTCCTCTTTATTTTTTTATTTCAATTCAGAGGTACATGCTGAATCAACAGAGAATAATATTGATGATATGGCAACGCAAACAATTCAACATGCTTATTATTATGTGGATGGAATTGAGTATGAAGTTCCCAAAAATCAGATAAATGATTTTATTAATGGAAGTTTAACGGTTGATTTACCTTATGATATTGAGAATGAATCTTTAACAAATAAAGAAAGCACACCTGAGGGTCAACCATGTGCAAACGTTTGTATAGCAGGAAATGCATTCGATGGTACAAGAACATCAAGCGGTTTTACATTAGGTAAATCGGGAACTAGAGTGATTAATAAAACCAATAAGCCAATTACAGAAACATCTGAGCTTAGTAGTACAGCAACTGTTTCAGGTACTATTACAGGAAGTGGTGGATTTGACTGGAAGGTGATTGAAGCAACAGTTGGATTTGAAATAGGTGGTAGTTATTCGTGGACTACTTCGCAAGCAACAACTATAACAGTAGATCCAGGATACTGGGGATGGATTGATTATGGTGCTCATACAGAAACGTGGAAAGGTAATTATTATCATTTGACAGAAAGTTGTAATCAGAGTAACAAACGATATATTACTGTAAAAGGGCCAAAGTATAAGGCAAAATTAGCAAAGACAGAAAAATACCCCTATTAAATTATTTATTTCTAAGGAGCACTCTTTATGAAATGGCACATGACACCTTTTTTTTCATTACTTTGTTCTGTATTACTCCTTCTATCTTGTGAGAATTCTTTTAAATCTGAGTACAGTAGTAACGCTAATATAGAAAATAGTGAAGAAAACATAAAAATTGTAGAATCAATAAAAATTAATGAAGCACCAAAACACAGTAAAACACCTTCGGAAGCTATTACTCATCAATTTGAAGTTATTTTTGAAGATGGAAGTAGTCAATTACCCACTGAAAATGATATTATATCTGAAACCATCATTGGCAATCAGGGGATATTGACAATACATTCTCCTGAGGGAAAGGATAGATATGCTAGCTTCCTTTATCATATGGAAGATGAGTGGATTTTAGATGCTATTTTAAGAGTATCGGCTATAGGAGATGTTGTTTTTAAGGAAAAAGAGGGCTTATACCTGCCAATGGAAGAATTTAATTTTCTTAAAATAAAAGTAGAAGTTAACTCACAAAATCAAGAATTATGGGTATTTGTTGATCCAGAAAATATTATAACTATTACGACATTGGATAGATTTAATTTTGTTGAAAATAGTGAGACTCAAAAAGTGAGACTTAGTAATGAGAATGAGGCATATATATCAAAAGACGATTATGAAAATTATTTTTTGTATTACTATGATATAGAAAAGATTATTATTATAGCTGGGAATATAAAAGAAAGGGAGGAGTTAATAAATATTGCGAACTCATTACCATCTGTAACAGATCCAGCATTCCCAGCCACAACAAAATAACATTAATTTTTATATACAGATGAGTTAGATAATATAGGGGGGGACAGCTACTAGAGGTAACAACTGAATTTATAAATATATATTACTTCATTGATAGTCAGCCAGGAGATAATATACATGTCGAATATTGTAAAATACATTAATATCGTGTCAATTAAAATGGTAAAGGACGCTAGCTTCCTTTACTAAGCACGTAAAAAATTACTATTATTATCAGGAATAGGTTATGTATTTACCAATAATATTAATTATAGGGTTATTATTGTAAATGATTTTATTTTTACCATTTTTAAAATGTTTAACCAAAAAAAATTATGGTTAAATGTAAGTGTTTTCTAATGCTGAGAGAGGGATTAACATGAGATTTTTTAGAAAGAGAATGAAACAATTATATGGGACAAATTTACTAATTATGATTAAAAAAGTTATTCTTTCGGTATTGGTTAGTTTTATTATCGTAATATGTTATTTATCTTTCGTTGGCATCAAACAAGAAATATCTCAAGAATTCTCTGCGATTGAGTTTGACGATATCAGTCATATCGAACTCAATAAAACAACTGTAAAAATCGAAGGGATATTGACCAAAAAAACATTCCTAGAAGACGAATTTAACGGTAGGATAGAAATAAATAACAATGAACTCACAAAAAAAGAACCTATGTTTGTCAAATTAGTGGAAGAAAATAATGGTTATCTAGGCATTATAAGTGTTCATCTAGATGAACAGAGTTCAATACCTCATTTGTTACCAGTCGGCGTAATCACATTTTACACGCCAAAAGATTTCAGTAAAATTGCTTTTAGTATTGTAAACGCTTCTAATGTTATAGTAGGACCTGCTAAAACATTAGAAGAGGCAAAAGTTTTACAAACAGATATACTAAGACTCCTTCGTGAGGAGTATGAATAAAACATTATCTACTATCTTGATTATAAATATCATGATAGTAAGTTTATTTTTGGAAAATACTTTAACTATAACAAAAGGCCTAGAGAATATCCCTGATGTAAAATAAGACCTAGACAGTATTCCTGAAAGGATTTTTATAATGAGAAATAAAATAATTCTATCCCTTGGACAAAATCTCAAAAACGAGCCAAAACGATGTATTTACTTTCAGGATTAGTTTACTGTTCACAATGTGGTTCAAAATATCATGGAAGTGCTAGAAAAGGCGGTCGAAATAAACAAGAATATGTTTCTTATCGTTGTAGTAAACGAAACTCTATAGATAAGAAATGTTCATGTAAAGAAATTAATCGGACGGTATTGGATGACTTTATTCTTAAACAATTATTTGAGATAGTATTAGATGACAATCATATCGACCAATTATATGAAAGAGTTAATGCCAAAATGAGGGAACGGTTGAATCAAAAAGATAGTGAAGTACTAAAGTTAAGAAAACAGCTTAAAGAATTAGATAAACAGATTGGGAATCTAGTTCGTGTTATTGCCATGGGAGGATTTAATGGGTCTGAAACTATAACTACTGAACTACAACGGTTAGAGAAAGATCGTGGATTGATTGTAGAAATGATTGAAGAATTTAACGACAAAGAGGAAGACTATCATCTTACTAAGGATCAAATTAAAACATTAATAGCTGAAGCCAAAGAATTTGTCACAACGAATAACCATGAAATGATTAAATGTATCATTTCAAGATTTGTTCACCAAATTAGAATTTCAAATGAAGCCATCGAAGTTGAGTATAACTTCGGTGGCTTTTTTGATAGTAAAGAACCTATTAAACTACTAGAAGTTATTCAAGTTAATCGAGTAGACATTTATGTAGGAATAGGTTTTGAGATAGCTATATAAAAATGTATATAAGATAAATGATTATCATTACATTTGATTCAATACTTATGATAAATAAAAAACTTATCTCAAATCAGATAAATTCTGAATTCAGATAAGTTTTTTTATTAGTTTTATGAGTTGTAGACGAGTGTATTATAGTCGAGAGATTGGTTTATTAAAAGGAAACTATAGATACTGATATAGTTTAGGAGTCGAAATATGACAATATAATTATACTAAAATATGGTATATTTGATTTATGTAAATTTAGCTATTTAAGGGAGAAGGATATAGGTATGGGAATTTTAAGTACAATTTTCTTTAAAAAAGATAATGATCGGAATAATAGCGTTGCAATATCTACTAATAACGTACAGTCCAATTTCAATGCATTAACAGTACATCAAGATTTGAAAGATTTATTATGGATTGCAGATGGGCCAAACAAGAATTATATTCCAAAGGATAGCAGTCAAACTATTGAGTATGAAGGTATTCGCATAAAATTTTCGTCATTCTCATCACAAGAGCCGAGCTTAATATCAATCAAACTTCCTATTAAAAAAGTAAATAATCCACAAGACATTGAGAGACCATCATATTTTCCTACATATGCGGGATTAACGGAAGAGCAACGAGGCGTGTATTGGAATCTACTCCGAGATCCATATAATGATAAAAATGATATTGGGTATGTATTTATTTTATACTACGGTCTTGAACGACATCTTCTGGAAGGTGATTTTGAAAATGCATTTCGTGTAATTTTGAAACTTCGAGATGTGTATGATAATGCTTCTTTCCAAAGTTATTCTGCCTGTGCACTTATTATAACTTGCTTAATTCGACAGAGGGAAGATTTATTAGCTGAATTTTATCAATCTCTGGATAAAAACTACGAGCTAAACTTTTCGGATAATTTATATTTACTTTGTAAGATGGGACTTCAATTTCCATTAACAGCTCCCGATATAATAAGAATGGCTAAAACATTTGAATTTAGCAATCAGAATTATATTAAGAAATATCCTGATTTATTTCTGAAAACTATGACTGAGACAATGCAAACTAATCTAGGAGCAGAAGAGCTAGATATTAATAAGTATATGAAAGATTATGTATGGAGGGATTTGCCTAAACAGTCAATTCCTATTTTTTCTAACATTTCTATTCAGGATAAGTCTATTAATATTCCATTAATTTCAGAAAACTTTAAGTTGAAAAAGGCAATTTATGATTTGTTAGAACAGACACATAAGAAAGTAAAAATAGAGTTAGCAAAACTAAGAAAAGAAGGTGCAACTCCAACTGAAAAAAGAGCTAGTCCTACTAAAGTAATTGAAGTATTATCGTTTGATAGCATACAAGAAAAGGAACTGCTCAATCAGTATAAAAAAGCATGTTCTAATGCAATAGATAAGCATTTTGCATTGATTGCATTACAAGATTTTTATTATAAATACCGTAAACTTGATAGCAAATATCTTCAAATTTGTATAGATTATTGCAATGAAGACATTGATTTATTACCACAAGTCCAGTCTCAGTATATTCGAGAGGAAAAAGAAAATATAAAGAAACTTTCGTCTATGTACAGTAAAAGAGAAGTTGCAGAGCAAATTTCAGCAATAGGTACATTTAATGGTAATATTCCAGCTTTCAAAAGGTTAGCCATTATATTTGAGAAAAATAAAGAATATCTGAAAGCAATAGTGGTGTGCAATCAAGCCATAACTTATTATGAAGGCATTACTATGTATGATGCAGTGGCTGAATTTGAGCAACGTAAGAAAAAACTGGAGAGTAAAGTAACTAAAATATCAAAGTAGGTTATAATTTGTCATTTTAATTGATATAAGGTGACTGCTTTTGTATATTCATATATTATCAAAAGTTAATTTAGCTTTAGATTTTATTAAATATAATTAGGACATGAAAATAAAAAAATGTTAGCTCAAATCAACAGTTTAGTTGAACTCAGCTAACATTTTTTTATTTGATAAACATTGTGGACGAGCGTACTATGGTGGAGATGGGGCGTAGCGGTTAGTATCTACGTCAATTTATCGATAAATATAGGTAGTTTTATACAAAATATTAGATGATTTATATGTGGTTGATACAATTTAGAATAGATTAGGTTAGTTTTTATAATTGGTCAAGGAAATAGATAAGATGGATGATGAGATGAATCTCTTTATTATTCGAAAATAATTTGAATTATAACAATTAGTGATGACATAGCATCAATATAATAATTATGTGAGTAGCTTGGCTGTTAAGTTACTAAAACTTAAACTTTTTCTGTCGAGGATATGGATATATAATCATAGCATATATTAATTTTTAAAGTGATTATTGTGTAAGTTTAATATATAGTGATACAATCTTTAAGTATATTTTAAGATTAGATATAATTTGATAAATAGAAGAGGAGACTAAAAATGATAGGAATAAAAGATGTAGCGAAACATGCGGGGGTAGCTATAGGAACCGTTTCACGTGTAATAAATAATCATTCAACGGTAAATCCAGAAATAAGAGAACGCGTTTTAAAATCTATCGAAGAATTAAATTATATTCCAGATGAGGTAGCGAGAAGCTTTAAGTTAAGAACAACTAAGATGGTTGCTTTTTTAATTCCATCGATTTGGAATCCATTCTTTTCTGAATTAGCTCATTATGTTGAAGATGAATTAGATAAAAACGGTTATAAATTGTTGTTATGTAATTCAGGAGGAAAACCTGAAAAAGAGAAGTATTATCTTGAAATGTTAAAACAAAATAAAGTGGCAGGAATACTAGGTATTACATATAACCAACATCAAAATGAGATTAATTCAAAGATTCCTTTTGTATCGATTGATCGTCTATTCTCAGAAGATGTACCGTGTGTTACATCAGATAATTATAATGGAGGACAGTTAGCAGCCCAAAACTTAATCGAATGTGGATGTACTAATATTGCTTTCATTGGGAAAAATTCATCAATAAACTCTGAAGTAGATAAGAGAGAAATTGGATTTTATGATAAGGCAATAGAAATGGGGATATCACCTATCATTTATGACTTTAATGACTTTGAAGATGAATATACAATTTGTAGAGAGTTTTTTTTAAAATATCCAAACCTTGATGGGATATTTGTCAAAACTGACCTCTTAGCAGCCACTTATATAAAGGTATTAACTGAAAATGGTGTTCGAGTACCACAGGATGTAAAGGTAATTGGATATGATGGAATACAAAATAATAATCTGTTTCATCCTATATTAACAACTATTCGCCAACCTGTTGAGGAAATCGGAAGAGAGGCCGTAACACTATTATTAAAGAAGATAAATAATATTGAAATAGATGATTATATAGTACGAATTCCTGTTCATTTAAAAAAAGGAGAAACATTATAGGAAAACATTGACATTGATAGCGTTTTATCATAAAATCTTTATAGAATCTCATAATAGAAAACGTTTTATCTATCTAGAAAATGTTTTTTTTATTCAGTGGAACGTTTCATCAAACTAAAGTATTATTTTTTTGTTGGGGGTGATGAAACGTTTCGCCGAACTGAAATATTATTTTTTTGGTGGAGTGATGAAACGTTTCATCAAACTAAAGTATTATTTTTTTGTTGGGGGTGATGAAACGTTTCGCCGAACTGAAATATTATTTTTTTGGTGGAGTGATGAAACGTTTCATCGAAGAGGGGGGTAAAAATTGTATAACTAAAATTAACATAAGGAATTAAATCTACAATTAATAAATGGAGGGAATATCATTGGAGTTTACATTAGTTAAACAGAATAGTGAAAAATTAGATCAGGCAAGAAAATATGTAAAAGATAATATGATGAAGGTTATTAATCAACCACATCGAAATAATTATCATGTGATGCCTGAGGTTGGATGGTTAAACGATCCAAATGGTTTCTCAGTTTATAAGGATGAATATCACTTATTTTATCAATATTATCCGTATGCAACTCACTGGGGGCCAATGCACTGGGGACATGTAAAAAGTAAGGATTTAATCAAGTGGGAGTACCTACCGGTTGCCCTAGCACCAGATCAAAAATATGATGCAAATGGATGTTTTTCAGGAAGTGCCATTCAGGTTGATGATAAACATATTCTAATGTATACAGGTCATGTTGATCCCAAGATGAGTTTTACAGGAACAAGTGCAAGTGATGCCGGTGAAGTCCGTCAAGTTCAATGTTTAGCAGTTGGGGATGGTATTAATTATCATAAGTTAGTTCATAATCCGATTATCTCTACTGAAATGATTCCTGCTAATTCTAGTTTAAGTGATTTTAGGGATCCAAAAATTTGGGAGAAAAATGGAATGTATTATTGTGTCGTTGGATGCAGAGATAGTGATGAGAGTGGAAAGATTGCTATGTATCAATCAGCTAATCTTGTTGATTGGGCATTTGTCGGAATCTTAGATCATTCTCAACATCAGTTAGGACGCATGTGGGAGTGTCCAGATGTTTTTGAATTAGATCAAAGAGATGTTTTAATTATGTCTCCACAAGAATTACATGATGAAGATTTTAGACATAAAAATGGATATTCAACGGTGTTCTTTGTTGGAAAACTTGATTATGAAACAGGAAAATTTGATAAGGTTTCATTTGATGAAATTGATTATGGCTTAGATTTCTATGCACCTCAAACAACTTTAGCACCAGATGGTCGACGTATTATGATTGCTTGGATGCAATCTTGGGACCGCAATATCCCATCAGATCAATATGGATGGGCAGGCTCAATGACATTACCGCGTGAACTTAAGGTTATTAATAATCTACTTTATCAAATACCAGTTAAAGAAATTGAAAATTATCGTCAAAATGAAATTTCTTATAAAGATATACCGGTTTCTAAGTCAATCCAGTTAGATGGTATTAACGGACGTTGTTTAGAATTAGAAATGACAGTAGATTTCACCCAAGCGAATCAGTTTTCACTTAAATTAATGAAAAATAAAGCGTGTGAGACTGTGATTAGCTTCGATAAGGAAAGTTCTATTTTGAAATTTGATCGTAGCCACAGTCAAAGTGGAATAAATCAAGCAGATCCAAAGGATATGCGAGAAGTACCAGTCTTATTAAAGGATAGTCAATTGAAACTACGTATTTTTATTGATACATATTCTGTTGAAATATTTGCTCAAGATGGTCAATATACAATGACTTCGACGGTTTACTCGGATTTAGATGCCAAAGAAATCGAATTTGCAGCAGAGGGAGAGGCTATAGTATCAGTTTCTAAGTGGGAGTTACAGATTTAGCGAAGTATTATAGAAGGGGAGTTTTTATATGTCTAAAGTCATTTCAATTGGAGAGGCGTTAATTGACTTTATGCCGAATGAGGAGAGCTATATTCCTTGTCCTGGAGGGGCACCAGCGAATGTTGCAGCTTGTATTGCAAAGCTTGGCGGTCAGTCTCAATTAATCACAAAATTGGGAAAAGATTTTTTCGGTGATTTATTAGTTAATACCATAAAAGCCGCTAATATTGATACACGGTCTATTTATCAAACCGATGAGGCAAATACAGGATTAGCGTTTGTTTCTCATGCTGAAAATGGTGAGCGCTCTTTCTTGTTTTACCGAGATCCTAGTGCTGATATGTTATTAAATGAACATGAAATTGAATCAGACTGGTTTGAAATAGGTGATATTTTACATTTTTGTTCTGTTGATTTAATCGATGCTCCAGTCCGTCAAGCTCATAACCGTGCCATTGAACTAGCAAAGGAAAAAGAATGTTTGATTTGTTTTGATCCGAATATTCGTCTTCCTCTTTGGAAAGATCATGAAGAGTATAAGTCAATCATCAATAAGTATATTGATTATGCAAATATTCTTAAAATTAGTGATGAGGAAATCGAGTTTATCACTGGCATAGAAGATGAGGCAAAAGCCATTGATGAATTATTAACTAGAGTAGATATGGTGGTATATACAAAAGGCAGTGAAGGGGCCTTGGTTTATACTAAAAACTATTCGGTAGGGCATAAAGGGTTCAAGACAACAGCAGTTGATACAACTGGAGCGGGCGATTCATTTATCGGAGCATTCCTATATCAATTAGCAAATTCACAAGTTAAAGAAGAGGTTGTCAATGATAAGGCACGCATGCAAGAAATATTAAAGTTTTCGAATGCTGTGGCATCTTATGTTGTCGCCAGAAAGGGAACCATAAATATTATGCCGACAGTACAAGAGATAAGTGATTTATTAAATCAATAGATCCTCAAATGTAGATGACATGGCAATTTGAACGAGAGAGGAAGGATAGGATGTTTGTATATGGAGGATGGTTATCAAGGTTAGGAGATTTTATTATCAGATGCTTTAGTCTAGGACTTTTATGGGCTTTAGGGTGTTTACCGATCATAACCATTGGAACTTCAACAACTGCGGCCTACTATGTAGGAATGAAATTATCAAAAAATAAGAATGAAAATATATTTAAATTATATTGGTATAGTTTTAGACAAAATTTTTTGCAATCTACTTTGTTATTTATTCCTTATTTAATAGGAGCGATAGGGGGGCTATATTTTTATAGTAACCTAAATTACTTTCAACGCTTAGGTAGTAGTGTGATATCTCTGTATGTAATCATTTCGCTATGTCTTTTTATTCTATCAATGAATATATTTCCTATCCTCTCTAAGTTTGAGTTAAAAACATTAGATTTATTGAAGTTATCGATAGCCTTTTGTTACATACATCCAATCATACTACTCAAGGTTTTATCAATGCTTATTATCACAGTTTATATGGCGATTTATCTTCCTTTATACGGAATATTGGCTGTAGGAATATATTTTTTGATAGCGAGTAGTTGGTATGAAAAGGTATTTATTAAAATTATTAATAAAAATAATGAAATGGAATATGAGCAAGTCATTACCTAACAGAGTCAATACTTTCAATATGGAATATAGCCTAAGATCTATCAATTGAATGAGTGTATAGTTCGTTAATAGTGATAATTTGATTTGCGATAATAATCTTAGTTATACAAAAAGAGGATTGGTTAAACTAGTTAGTAAATTTTCTCTTTTATGTGTAGTGACATTTAGGAATAGTTAAATTTTGATAGGGTAACAAATAAATCCTCTTTATATAGCTTTGACTTTATAAATAATCATGAATTTATGGGAGGGAACTGTAGTGGAGGCATTATCATTAAATCGTGAAAAAGATAACATGAAAAAAAGTAAGTACTCAGCAATATCTAAGAAGTTTATTAAAAACTTTAAAAAATATTGGGGGTTATATTTACTATTATTACCTACCTTAATCTATGTTTTGATTTACCATTACTATCCAATGTATGGTGTTCAGATTGCATTTAGGGACTTTAGTCCATCAGCAGGTATCTTAGGTAGTAAGTTTGTAGGATTTAAGTATTTTACAAAATTTTTAAGCTCTTATCGTTTCTGGGAGTTGTTAAAAAATACACTTAGCCTGAGTATTTGGTCATTAATTTGTAGTTTCCCAGTGCCAATTATCTTAGCGTTAATGTTAAATCAATTTAAGCATAAGCGTTATCGTTCATTTATCCAAACGGTTATTTATGCACCTAACTTTATTACAGTTGTTGTTTTAGTTGGGATGTTATCGATCTTTTTATCTCCGCATACAGGGATTGTTAATCACCTTATTACAGCTTTTGGTGGGGAATCTATTCATTTCTTAGGACAGGAAAAATGGTTTTTACCTTTATATATCTTATCTGGTATTTGGCAAGGAGCTGGATTTGGGACCATTATCTATTTAGGGGCTTTATCAGGAGTTTCTCCAGAGTTATATGAAGCAGCAAAAATGGATGGTGCCACAAAATTACAAGTTATTAGACACGTAGACTTACCGACTATTATGCCAACTATCGTTATTATGTTTATTTTAGCGATTGGTGGGATTATGAATGTAGGATTTGAAAAAGTATTATTAATGCAAAACGATTTAAATAGAGGGGTATCAGATGTTATCGCAACTTATGTCTATGAAATTGGTATTCAACAAGCCCAGTATAGTTATTCAGCAGCAATTGGTTTATTTAACTCCATTATTAATGCCATCTTATTAATTGGGGCTAATCAAATTTCAAAACGTGTATCAGATACAAGTTTATGGTAAGGAGGAGTTAAGGTGAGTAAATCAGTTAAAATTAAAGAATCATTCGGAGATCGTGTATTTAATATAACATTATTTATAGTCTTAACTACTGCAATGTTAGTTGTTTTATTTCCACTATATTTTATTGTTATCGCTTCAATTAGTGATCCGGTTTTAGTTCAATCAGGTGAAGTGTTATTTTGGCCTAAAGGAATTACCTTTGAAGGATATAAAATGATTTTTCAAGATAGTAGTATTTGGAGGGGATATGGGATTTCATTATGGTGTGTCGTTGTTGGAACAATTATTAATTTAATTTTTACTATTCCAGCGGGATATGCTTTATCTAGAAAAGACCTTCCAGGAAAAAAATTCTTTATGCTTTTCTTAACGTTTACGATGTTTTTTGGTGGAGGGCTTATTCCTACCTATTTATTAGTTAAAGATTTAGGGTTAATTAACTCATTATGGTCACTTGTTTTAACAGATGCTGTTTCTGTTATTAATATTATTATTGTCCGTACTTATTTCCAAACGAATATCCCAGAAGAGTTGTATGAGGCGGCCCAAATGGATGGATGTTCTGAAGTTAAAACATTCTTTAAAATTGCAATCCCGCTTGCTAAACCAATCATTGCAATTATGGTATTGTACTATGGATTAGGTCAATGGAATCAATTCTTTAAAGGTATTATTTATATTCAAGATGAAAATTTATATCCATTACAATTAGTCTTACGTAATATTTTGGTTCAAAATACATCTACTGCAGGAGCGACGATGAATACAGACACATTTTTAGCTCAACAACGATTAGCTGAATTAATCAAATACGGTGTGATTATTATCGGTTCATTACCACCAATTATAGCATATCCATTCGTACAAAAATATTTTGAAAAAGGTGTAATGGTCGGATCTGTTAAAGGGTGATTCATGAGTTGGTACTTAGATGTAAATTTAAAAATGATATATAGCTAAAGATATATAAATCCAATAAAAATATCCGGGGGGGATTAAACCATGAAAAAATGTATTAAATCATCTGTATTAGCAGGATCGGCACTTTTTGCCACACTAACTTTAGTTGGATGTGGTAATGGTGCTGGAACGAATGAACCAGTAGAAATTGGTACAAGTGAAAATTTCAATAAGCAAGGTTATCCAATTGTAAATGAACAAATTACCTTGACCTTTGCTGCTCCAAAAGCGTCATTAGCGCCAAACTTTGGAGAAATGTCAATTATTCAACAATTAGAGGAACAAAGTAATATTGAAATTAAATGGAATAATATTCCTGATGCTGATTATAGTACAAAGAAAAATTTAATGTTGGCAAGTGAAGATTTACCTGATGCCTTTTGGAATTCAGGTTTTAGTGATTATGACTTAATTAAATATGGAGCTGAGGGATTAATCATTCCTCTTAACGATTTAATTGAGGAATATATGCCAAATCTTTGGGCTGAAATGGAAAAAGATCCGACCATTAAGTCAAAGTTAACAGCACCAGATGGTAACATTTATTCTCTTCCAACGATTGAAGAGATGGGCTTATCAAGGTCACCATTCTTCACTTCTATTAACACACAATGGTTAGAAAATTTAGGGTTGGAAATGCCAACAACGCCAGAGGAATTTAAAGAAGTATTAATTGCATTTCGTGATCAGGATGCGAATGGAAATGGCAATCCTAATGATGAAATCCCATTTAGTTTCATGCACATGGGATGGTGTATGGATATTGGGGATTTAATGGCTGCATTTGGAATGCCTGATAATGTACAGCATCGTATTGTTCGAGATGGAGAAGTTATTTTTACCGCAGTCCAAGATGAATATAAAGAAGCTCTTCAATATTTCCATGAATTATATAAAGAAGGATTAATTGATCCAGAATCATTTACACAAGATACTTCGCAATATTTAGCTAAAGGACAAAATCCTAATGATATTTTAGGAAGCTTTATTTGGTGGGAGACTGCAGAAGTAGTAGGACCAGAGCGAGCAGAGAATTTTACAGTTATGGCTCCATGGAAAAATAAAGAAGGCATCCAAGTAACAGGGCATGCAAATGGAGAGGATTTTGGACGTGCGGCATTTGTTGTTACTAAAGCAAATGAAAATGTAGCAGAAACATTACGATTTATTGACATGTGTTATGAAAAATATACAAGTCCACAACTTAACTGGGGATCAGAAGGTGATGTTTTTACTCGTGATGAAAATGGCGTATTAGTGATGAATGAGGCTCCAGAGGGAACAACAATGGGAGAGTATCGTCAAAAAGTTGCACCTGGTGTAGGTAGCCCATTTATTATTCGTAGTGAAGATTTTGGAACATATGTTGAAATGGAATCACGTGCTCAAGAACGTTTAGAAACTATTGAAACATTATTTGATCCATATATGGAAGAAGAGTTTTACCCAAATATTTTCTTTAGTGAAGAAGATTTAGATACTATTAACTTTATTGAAGCAGATATTATGAGTTACGTGAATACAAAGCGTGCTCAATGGATTACTGAAGGTGGAATTGAAGCAGAATGGGAAAGTTATAAAAAAGAATTAGAAAAAATGGGATTAAATGATTTAATGGAGATTTATCAACGTGGATTAGATAATTACCGTGTAAATGAACAATAATTTTTAAAAGGTTGGAGAGTATTCTTCAACCTTTTTAGGTGAAGATTGCTCTGTTTTATATGTTAAAATAGAAGTATATTTAAACGTAATATCTTACTCATTTCATATATAATAGTGGCGGAAATTATGCTGTTTCAAAGGTTGTTTTCTTACATTGGGAGGGATAGTATTGAGAGATTAGAGTGTCATAATTATAAATTTAAAAAACTAATATTTCTTTGATATTGATCCATAAAAAAATAAAATTCCAAATGATGAAAGATTTATGAATATGGTAGTTAAAATAATTAAGAGTTAAGTGGGAAGTAATATCACTTTGCTCTTTATCTTATATTCAAGCCATCCAAAATACACTAATACTCCCAATAAATAAATTAATAAAATAATACATCTGATTTTAATAGTATTTAGATATAATTTTTAATATTTGAAATATTCTTTTGCAAATCTTAAGAATTCCTCATGTTTGGATAGGTTACAATTAATTAGACAGTTTTTTTAAAAGATAACAAAAGTGGATGTATTAATATGATAAGAAATGGGAAGATGCATATTATAATCGAACTTTAGAACTCATTAAAAGAAAAGTTCATATTGAGGTTTATAGATATTAGATGTAACAAATATATTTATAAACATATATTATTTCCTTGAATAGTTACTCAGGAGGTAATATACATGTCGAATGTCGCAAAACGTATTAATATTGTATCAATTAAAATGGTAAAGGAGTCTAGCTTCCTTTATCAAATACGTCAAATCTTATCACCCAATGATGCCTATGAAACGATTCATGAGCAACTTCAAGATTCGGATAGAGAGTAATTCATTATTGCTTGTTTAAATACTAAAAATGAACCAACTAATATCTCGGTAGTATCAGTTGGTTCATTAAATAAAGCAATTGTACATCGAAGAAAAGTATTTAAAACTGCAATCCTATCTAATGCTGCTAGTATCATGGTATTTCATAATCATCCATCAGGTGAAACAACACCATCACAACAAGATATTTAATTAACCAACCGCTTATATGAAGCTAAGTGATCATTAAAGTCACTTGGCTTCTTTTTTTACTAATTTTAATAGTAATTGTGCTCATGGTGGAGGTGAATGCCACCATGGACACAATTTCACCATAAGATTACATTTTATAGTGGGATCTTGTAGTGATAAAATATTTGGCTAAAAATCCCTGAAACTATTGATAATAAACAAAAAAACATATCTAAACTCAGAACCAACTTCTGCTCTTAGATATGTTTTTTTACTGCAAATATTGCGTACGAAAATTTTTTGGTGGAGATGGACCGAGGCAGTTAGTGCCCACGTCCATTGTCATCAAGTTCAGAAATCATTACTTTAAATATATTTTTAACATATAATACATAATATGGTTAAAAATGGTTGAAACTCTATGTAGGTATATTTTATAATAAAACTATAAGGGGTGATTTTATGAATAAAAAATTAATTAAATTTTTATCAATTGGAGGTATATTGGTTGGATCAACAGTTTTAGTTTTTTTAGGACTATTAACAATAATCCATATGAGTAAACAAAATAGTTTTAATGTGTATAATATCACAACTGAAACTAATAACAGTGATTTGATATTAGAAAATTTGAAAATGATTTCTATGAATAATAGAGTATATATTGATTCTTATACTTTATCAAAAAATAGTGAAATTGAAACTGACGTTACAGATATCCAAATCGAGGCCTCTATTAATAGTCAAGTTATCCTAATTTTAAGTTTGACAAATCTTGATGATGATAAAATGTATATTGAAGAACAGAAATTAATAAAAAATATTAAATTATCAACAGATAGTATTATTAATCTGAAGTTTAAGTATACTGTTGATGGGGTTAAGACAGAATCCTATGAAGAATTAAATTTATTAGATTATCAATTATTTATAAATGAAGTTAATAAAACATTAAAAAATTAATGAATTATAATGCGATTGAGTATAGTATAGTGAAATTTTGAGAATAAAGTGTTTAGCGTCAAAAAACAAAAAATTGATGTAGTGATTAGTAAGCGAGTAATATAAACACGTGTATTATGACCTCCAACTTTGAACAGAAATTGAGTTATCAAAGAAAAGAGGCCACTGAAAAAGGAGCTTATTATTTTCAAAATAATAGGCTCCTTTTT
>OHAG01001227.1_pt1 | contig 17403 bp, 18 predicted proteins | sample 1577081 | NCBI WGS metagenome assembly OHAG01 (sample SAMEA3541513, study PRJEB24748) | human gut metagenome | biome: human gut; feature: human-associated habitat; material: faeces | place: China | collected 2012
TAAGAATTATGAATTGGATTTAAAAACTCTTTGAGTTTTGTCTTTAATTCATCATTCATCATCCATAATTCATCATTATCTAACCAACTTAATACTTTCTTAATATTTTCTTTAAGTTATCTTATAGGTATCTAGATAGAATGTAAATATAGAAAAGCACAGGGAGGAAAATTAAGGTGAAGGAAGCAGTACTTAAAACTTATAATCTTTGTAAGAAATATAAAGATCAAATGGCTGTTGATAATGTTAGTATGACCATAAGAAAAGGTGATATATATGGATTTATCGGACAAAATGGAGCTGGTAAGACTACTTTAATAAGAATGATTACAGGACTTGCTCATAGGACTTCTGGAGAAATAGAGCTTTTTGGTGGAAGTGGAGAAGAAGCTTTAAATAAGGGGAGAGAATTTATAGGTAGCTTAATAGAAAGCCCAGCATTTTATAAAAATATGACAGCTAGAGAAAATCTTGAAGTATCTAGATTAGTAAGGAATATACCAGGAAAGGAATGTATTGATGAGGTTTTAAATTTAGTTGACTTAAAGGATACAGGTAAAAAGAAGGTAAAAGACTTTTCACTAGGTATGAGGCAGAGGCTTGGAATTGCCAATGCACTACTTGGAAATCCTAAGCTTTTAATTCTTGATGAACCAATAAATGGACTTGATCCAATGGGAATAATTGAAATAAGAGAATTATTAAAAAAGATAAATAAGGAAAAGGATATTACCATATTAATTTCAAGCCACATATTAGGAGAGCTTTCAGAAATGGCCACTACTTATGGAATCATAGCTAATGGCAAGCTTATTGAGGAAATATCTTCATCAGAGTTATCGCAGAAATGTAGACAATATATAGATTTAAAAGTAGATGATGCAAAAAAGGCAGTAATCCTTTTAGAACGCCAATTTGGTATAACTGATTATGAAGTTTTAGAAAACAACAAGATAAAAATATTTTCACATTTAAATGAAACAGGAGCTATTAATATGCAATTATCTAAAGGTGGCGTAGTAGTTGAAAAGATAGATATAAAAGGAGAAAAGCTGGAAGAGTATTTTATGGACAGAGTTGGAGGTGAAGTAAGTGTTTAGAATGTTAAGGGCTGAATTTTATAAGATGTATAAAAGCAGGGGCTTTAAGGTGCTTTGCATAGTAGCAATATTATTAGGTTTATTAAATGTGGTTATGAATAATGTAATAAATGAGGAATTCTTAAGCAAATCTTTAGGTACACAAGTTTCAGAAGAGCAAATGGAGTCTTTGATTAATAATGATTCTGATGAAATAATTTCACCAGGAAGCCTAGGATTTCATACTAATGGAGCAAAAGACCCCTTTAATATAACTGCTGTAGAAGCATTTCACTCTTCTTTTGGTTCAGGTATAATGGAAATACTTATTGCAGTTCTTGTGGGAACAATGGTAGCTAAGGAATATTCAGAGGGAACTATAAAAAATACTTTAGCTTATGGTAAAAATAGAACAAGCTTCTATATAGCTAAGTTTATTAATATAATTGCAGGCTCAGCTATTATTATGGCAATAATGACAGGGGTTACTACTTTAGGAGTCATCATTACAAAGGGTTGGGGAGAGCAGTTTAAATTTACACAATTGATTCATATGGTTGAGACTTTTTTAGGAGCAGTGATAGTTTTTGGTGCAGTGGCGGCAATAATAATGGTTATATCATCTTTAGTAAAAAGCAATGGGGCAACCATAGGTATATCAGTGGCGTTATTTATATTATTACCAACAATGGCTAGCTTCTTATATGGTGTTTATGATTGGTTTGATAAGATATATGAGTTATCATTATTTTATAACAGTGCATTAGTTACAGCAATTAAAGCAAGTTTACAGGATGTTATTAGAAGCATGGTAATAGGTGTAGTTACCATGGCTATTGCACTGGTAGCTGGTATAACTATATTTAGAGGTCAAGATATAAAATAACTGGAGGATTATTAAGATGTTAGAAATAAGAAATTTTTCAAAAAGCTATAGCAAAGGAAAAAATGTTGTTGAAGATATATCATTAAAAGTAAATAATGGTGAAATATATGGCTTTGTTGGCCATAATGGAGCAGGTAAGACAACCACAATAAAATCTATAGTAGGTATACTTGATTTTCAACAGGGAGATATACTAATTGATAATATGTCAATTAAGAATGAATCTTTAGAATGTAAGAAGGTTATGGCATATATACCAGACAATCCAGATATATATGAAGCTTTGACTGGAATACAATATTTGAATTTTATTGCTGACATATATAAGGTAAGCAAGGAGCAAAGGGAAGAACTTATAAGACTTTATGGTGATAGATTTGAACTTACACCTTATCTAGGTGATTTAATTTCTTCTTATTCCCATGGTATGAAACAAAAGCTTGTGGTAATTTCAGCCCTTATTCATAAACCAAAGCTTTTAGTGTTAGATGAGCCTTTTGTAGGGCTAGATCCTAAAGCAGCCTATACCTTGAAGGAAATAATGAGAGAAATATGTAATGAAGGCAGTGCCATATTTTTCTCCAGTCACGTTCTTGAAGTAGTTGAGAAGCTTTGTGATAGAGTTGCCATAATCAAGAACGGTCATATAGTTGCTGAAGGAAAGACAGCAGAAGTAAAGGGTAATAGTTCACTTGAGCATGTATTTTTGGAGTTGATAGATAATGAGTAATTTAGCATCTTTATTAAAGGTAGCTTTTTATAATACCACAGGTATCAATAGCTTATCTAAAAATATAAAGGAAGGCAAAGAAAAGAAGAAGTTAATATTTACATCTTTTATGGTTGTTTTTATTGGTCTTACTCTTGTATTGATGTCAAGTACTTATAGTTATGGATTAGCAGAGGTATTAAAGCCCATGGGACAACTACAATTACTATTATTATTTGCAGTAATTATTAGTTCTGTAATAATAATGTTTACTTATATTTATAAAGCACCAGGCGTATTATTTTCAGCAAAAGATTATGAATTGTTAAGTTCTTTGCCAATAAAAAGCAGTACTGTTTTATGTAGTAAGCTAATGGAAATGATGATTATAAATTATATATTTACATCATTAATTATGGTTCCAGTATCAATAGTTTATTTCATAAGCAGTGGAAATACTAGCTGGACATTCTTTTTAGTGATGCTTATAGGTTTAATCTTTATTCCTATGATTCCAGTGGTGTTAGCATCAATTATTGCAATGATAATATATTATATTTCATCTAAGTTTAAGCACAAAAATGCCATGTCTATAATCATTGGTTTATCAGCAGTGATGTTAATTTTATATGCTTCCATAAGAATGAATGATATTATTAATTATTTTATGCTAAATAGTGAATCCATAGTAGAAGGTTTTGGCAAGGTATATCCACCAGCACAATATTTAGCAGAGGCAATGGTTGATTTCAATTTATTGTCATTGGTTAAATTTATTGCAGTTTCAATTATTCCATTCAGTATATTTATTGCTGTATTCAGTAGAATTTTTGGTAAGATAAATAAAATATTAGGTGAAAACTATAGAAAATCAAATTATAAATTAGGTCAGTTAAAAACAAGCAGTCAGTTATCAGCATTAACTAAAGGTGAACTAAGGTTATATTTTTCAATACGTATTTATGTTATGAATACAATTGTAGGTATGTTAATAGTTTTAGGGGTGGCAGTACTTTCATTATTTAAAGGTAGTGAATTTATTACATCAATTTTAGTAGTTCCTGAGATAAGTACAATGTTAGAAGCTGAAAAATTAAGTGCTTTAATTGCTTGTGGTACATTAATTATTACTATCTTTGGTATAGGTTTAACATGTACTACAATGTCTAGTATATCCTTAGAGGGAACAAATTTATGGATTAAAAAAACATTGCCAGTAAGTGAAAAGGAAATATTTAAAGCCAAGATAATCAGTAATTTAATATTAACAATTCCAGCAGCTATTTTAAGTAATATAATATTTTATATGGCATTAAAGTTTGATGTTATATATTTAATGCTAAATATAATAATAACCATAGTATTTTCAGTTTTAAATGCTGTGTTAGGATTATTGATTAATGTATATTTTCCAAAGCTAGACTGGTCAAATCCAACGGTAGTTGTTAAGCAAAGTGCAGCAGTATTTATTGGTTTAGTGGTAACTTTTGCTTCTATTGCATTACCAATAGCGGTCTTCTTATTATTGAAAGTAGAAAATATATTAATGTTCTTAAGTTTTCTAGCAATAATCTTCTTAGCTGTAGCTTTTATAGCTTGGAATATATTAATGACAAAGGGTGTAAAACAATTTAAGATGTTATAGAATAAATATGGGGTGTATGAATATACATCCCATATTTAGATTAATTAGGAGAAAAGAAATGGTTTTTAATATTATAGCTATAATTATAATTATTGTGCTTATTATGGTTATAGCAGGTTATAAAAGGGAGTTTAAAAGTATAGTTAAACAAATAGATAATCATTTAGATGATTATGTAAATATAAGGACTGGTACTTCTGATAAGGATTTAGATAGATTGGTAAGTAGAATAAATCTTTTATATGATAGCAGACAAAAGGTAAATTCTGAAAAGAAGAAGGTTGAAGAGGATTTAAGGGCAAGTATATCTAACATGTCTCATGATTTAAGGACGCCTCTTACTTCCATAATGGGATATATGCAGTTAGTAAGGTCACCTAGGATCACTGAAAAAGAAAAAGAAGAATATATGGATATCATTGAAAGCAGGACAAAATACTTGCAGACACTGATTAGCAGTTTCTATGAACTTTCAAGGATAGAAGGAAATGAATATAAGTTTAATTATAAGAAGATAAATTTAAGTGCTTTATTATGTGAAAATATAGCTTCTTTTTATAATGATTTTATGGAAAATGGTATTGATCCTATAATTGAAATCGATGAAAAAGTTAGAGATATTATTGCTGATGAAAATGCTGTAAACAGAATATTTGCTAATTTAATAAATAACGTCCTTAAGCATGGTGAAAGCTTTGTGAAGATTACCTTAAAGGAAGATGGTAATAAAATAGTGACAGAATTTATTAATGGAGCATCTGATTTAAGTAAAGAAGATATGGAAAAGATATTTGAAAGATTTTATACAGCTGATAAATCAAGAAGTGATAGGAATACTGGCTTAGGACTTTCCATAACTAGAAGTCTTGTAACGCAGCTTGGACATGAAATAAAGGCTAAATTGGAGGATGGAAAATTAGTTATAAGTATAACTTGGAATATAAGAAATTAAAAATGTAAAATTAAAAGTTTATCTACTTTTGTTTTATAATAGAATATAATTATGAAGATATGTTAAAAATTAATATAGAGGTGAGTTATGGATAATTTAAAGGATATTAGATGGAAACAAAGATTTGAGAATTTTGATAAATCATATAAATTATTAAATAAATATGCTAAGCAACCAATTACAACTGAGCTTGAAAGAGCTGGTATAATTCAATTTTTTGAAATGACTTTTGAATTGGCGTGGAAGGTATTAAAAGATTATTTAGAAGCGCAGGAGTATTTAGTTAAAAGTCCAAGAGAAACTGTTAAGCAAGCATTCCAAATAGGTTTAATTGATAATGGACATGTTTGGATGGATGCATTATCAAATAGAAACTTAACAACACATACATATGATGAAGAGCTAGCTAATAAGATGACCAATGAGATAATAACGATGTATTTACCAGAGTTGGACAAAATGTATGAGAAGTTATCTAAGGAGCTATAAAGATGTTTGGGTTAATTGAAAGAGATATAGAATATATAGTAAAGGCCATGAAGAAATTTAATGAAATAGAAAAGGCAATAGTTTTTGGTAGTAGAGCTATGGGTAATTATAAAAAGGGATCAGATGTAGATATTGCAATAATTGGTGATGGTATTGATAGAAGGACAGTATATAAGTTAGATGATTATTTAAATGAAGTTTATCCATTACCATATTTTTTTGATATATTACAATATAATTGTATTACAAATGAAAACTTAAAAAAGCATATAGATAATGAAGGGAAAATTATCTATGAAAGAGAATAAGGTGTTTTTTGGAGCACCTTATTTTTATAAAATTGAAATAAATTTACATATGTAATTATATGAAAAAAAGAAAGTTACGCTTCATCACTTATAAAGTAATATTTTCCACATTTAGGACATAAATATAATTTTTTTCTTTTAGTATCTTCTGTATCGTCAATTACTAATCTAAAAGTCAATTCAGAATTACATTCTTTACATAAATACATATTAATCCCCTAACTGGATAAATATGCTAACAAATATCAAGCAGTAATTCAATGCATAAATATTGCCAATTAATTATGCAAAAATAAATGTAATTGACAATAAAAAATAACAACTCTAAAATAGTAATAAAGAATGTCTGTTCGAGATTAAATGTAGAACAATATGATAAAAATAATAAAAGAAATAATTTCTATAAAATGAATGGCGATAAATAAATAAGGGAAGAGGTGGACTTTATGAAAGATAAAATCGTGATAAAAGGTGCAAGAGTACATAATTTGAAGAATGTTTCATTGGAGATACCAAGAGATAAACTAATAGTTTTTACAGGGCTTTCTGGTTCAGGAAAGTCGTCTTTAGCATTTGATACTTTATATGCAGAAGGACAAAGAAGATATGTTGAGTCCTTATCATCATATGCAAGACAATTCTTAGGGCAAATGAATAAACCAGATGTTGATAATATAGAAGGATTATCACCAGCAATTTCAATAGATCAAAAAACCACAAGCAAAAATCCAAGATCAACTGTTGGAACAATAACAGAAATATATGATTATTTAAGATTATTATATGCTAGAGTAGGTATTCCACATTGTCCAAAGTGTGGTAAGGAAATTACTCAGCAATCTGTGGATCAAATTGTGGATAATGTCATGAAACTTGGGGAAAGAACTAAGGTTCAAGTTTTAGCGCCAGTGATTAGAGGAAAAAAAGGTATGCATGAAAAGGTCCTTGAAAATATAAGAAAGCAAGGCTTTGTTAGAGTAAGGATAGATGGCGAAATTTATGAAATAGCTGAAGAGGAAATCAGTTTAGAAAAAAATATTAAGCATAATATAGAAGCAGTTGTAGATAGACTTGTTATTAAAGAAGGCATAGAAAGCAGATTAGCTGAATCTATCGAAACTGCTTTAAAAATGGCTGAAGGATTAGTTATCATAAATGTAGTAGGACAGGAAGATATCCTGTTCAGCGAACATTTTGCTTGTCCTGATTGTGGTATAAGCATAGATGAATTAGCACCTAGATTATTTTCATTTAACTCACCATGGGGAAAATGCGAGAAATGTGATGGACTTGGAACATTAATGGAGTTTGATCCAGACCTAATTATTCCTGATAAAAGCTTAAGCATCATGGAAGGTGCAATAGCAACTTGGGGGGAAGGAAGATTAAAAGAAGATTCATGGACTTTTGCCATATTAAAAGCATTAAGTGCAGAATATGATCTTGATTTAAATAAACCTATTAAGGAATTTTCAAAAGAAGAGCTAGATCTTTTGTTATATGGAACACAAGGCAAGACTTTGAATGTTAAATATAAAAAAGATGGTTCCCTAAACACTTATAGATATGCTTATGATGGTGAAATAAATACATTAGATAGAAGATATAGGGAAACTAATTCTGATGTTATTAAAGCTGAAATAGAACAATATATGAGTGATAGTTATTGTCCAAAATGTAAAGGAGCACGTCTTAAAAAGGAAGCATTAGCAGTAGCTGTTGGAGGCATAAACATTTATGACTTTACAAAGATGTCCATTAAAGATGAATTAGAGTTTGTAAACTCTTTAGAGTTCTCTGAAAAGGATAGGATGATTAGTGATCAAATCATTAAGGAGATAAAGAATAGATTAGAATTCCTTGTTAATGTTGGACTTGATTATCTTAATCTTTCAAGAAATTCAGGAACACTATCAGGAGGAGAATCTCAAAGAATTAGATTGGCAACACAAATTGGTTCAGCACTTATGGGAGTGCTATATATACTAGATGAGCCAAGTATAGGTCTTCATCAAAGAGATAATGACAAGTTGATTCAAACTCTTAAAAATTTAAGAGATGTAGGAAATACAGTTATAGTAGTTGAACATGACGAAGATACTATGAGAGAAGCCGACTTTATCGTAGATATAGGTCCAAGAGCAGGTGAACATGGTGGACAGATAATAGCAGCAGGGCCAGTGGAAGAAATAATGGCTTGTAAGGAATCCATAACTGGTCAATATCTAACTGGTGAAAAAAAGGTTGAACTACCAGCTGAAAGAAGAAAAGGTAATGGTAAGTTTATTAAGATAAAAGGTGCAAAAGAAAATAACCTTAAGAATGTTAATGTAGATATTCCACTAGGGACATTAACAATGGTTACTGGTGTATCTGGTTCAGGAAAGAGTACCTTAATTAATCAAATACTTTATAAGGGATTAAATAAACTTGTGAATAAAAGTAAGAATCCAGTTGGAGCCCATAAGGAAATATTAGGCTATGAAAATATAGATAAGATTATTGATATAGATCAAAGTCCAATTGGAAGAACACCAAGATCAAATCCTGCAACATACACAGGAACTTTCGATATTATCAGGGAATTATTTGCTCAAACAACAGAAGCCAAAATGAGGGGGTATAAGCCAGGAAGATTCAGCTTTAATGTAAAAGGTGGAAGATGTGAGGCTTGTGCTGGTGATGGAATCATAAAAATAGAAATGCAATTCTTATCTGATGTTTATGTTCCATGTGAAGTATGTAAAGGAAAAAGATATAACAGGGAAACTTTAGAAGTTAAATATAAAGGTAAGAATATAGATGATATATTAAATATGACTGTAGAGGAAGCCTTAGAATTCTTTGAAAATATTCCAAGAATCAAAAATAAAATTCAGACATTATATGATGTTGGTTTAGGATATATTAGATTAGGTCAGCCATCAACACAATTATCAGGTGGAGAAGCTCAAAGAATAAAGCTTGCTTATGAATTATCTAAGAGAAGCACAGGAAAGACATTATATATCTTAGATGAACCAACTACTGGACTTCATGTAGATGATGTAAATAGACTAGTACAGATTGTTCAAAGACTTGTGGATGCAGGTAATACTGTAGTAGTTATTGAACATAATTTAGATATGATAAAATGTGCAGATTATATTATAGATTTAGGACCAGAAGGTGGAGATAAAGGTGGTACTATAGTGGCTAAAGGGAAGCCAGAAGAAATAGTGAAAGTAGAAGATTCATACACTGGAAAATATCTTAAAAAGTTATTAAGATAATAATTCATGGGTTGTTATTTTTTTCAATAACTATTAATATTAAGATTGAAGAACAGTAGATAGAGGTGAAGAAATGAGTATTAGCAAGATAATGGCCTTTGTATTTGGGATAGCCTTTATTGTATTTTTGTATGGAATAATATATTATTCGTTAAAAATAATGTACAAGGATGTAAAGACTGGTGGTAAAAAGAAAAGTAATCCAGCAGCAAGAAAATATGCAGTGGAAGTAATTAATCCAGGGGCTAGTGAGGATTTAGAAGAAGGGTCTGTAATTTTAGTCAGAACAGAATTAACAATAGGTAGAAGAGAAGATAATTTAATAGTTTTATCAGAGCCATTTGCATCTGGTTATCATGCTAAATTATATGTTAAAAATAATAATCTTTATATTCAAGATTTAAATAGTACTAATGGTGTATATGTAAATGATGAAAGAATAAAAGATAAGGCAAAATTAACAGCTGATGATGAAATAAAAATAGGAAGTGCTATTTTTAAAGTATTAAAGCCAGGAAAGCAATAGAGGTGGTTAAAGGCATGAAAGGATCTAAGCAGGAAAAGAGATTATTAAGAATGATTTATTTACTATGCTTACTACTTTTCACTTATCTGGGCTTGCAATCAAAGCCCTTTGATACTCTTGCAATAGTTATGGGAGTAGTTCTATGTGTTTTAATAGGCTATTCCCACTTTGTAATTAGAAGGTATTATCCTGATGGTGATAAATTTATTTTAAATTTTGCAAGTGTTTTAGCAGTGGTAAGTATAGCTATGCTTTATAGAATTGATAAAGCAACTTCTGTAAAGCAATTGGTATGGGTTACTATTGGAGTAATAGGTTACATATTAGTGGTAGCCATAATACCGGATATGAGCAGGTTTGCTAAATATAAGAATGTTTATATGATTGCAACCATAGTGCTTATGCCTATGGCATTTTTATATGCAAAAATAACTGGAGCATCAGCTATTGGTGGTGCTTATAACTGGATAAGTATAGGTAAATTCATGGTTCAGCCTTCAGAGTTTGGGAAGATAACATTAGTGCTATACTTGGCAGCAGCTTTTTCTGAATATGAGGATAATGGAAGTATTAAAGATGATATAAAGCAACTGATAGTGCCAGCTTTAGTTGCTGGATTTTCACTTATATTCCTAGTTGCACAAGCTGATTTAGGTTCAGCACTTATATTCTTTGGAATAATTATCAGTCTTCTTTATGTGGCAACTTCTAAAAAGCTATATGTAGCATTAAGTTTAGGTGGTGCTACAGCAGGAGCCATATTAGGATATAATCTTTTTGCCCATGTAAGGGAAAGAGTTATGATTTGGAGAAATCCATGGGAATATGCTTCTGATGCAGGATACCAATTAGTACAATCTTTATATGCTATTTCCTCAGGTGGACTTGTAGGAAGTGGACTTGGGAAAGGATATGTAGAGTATATTCCAGTAAATGATTCAGATTTCATATATGCAGCAATATGTGAAGAGTTTGGCATGATATTTGCCGTTGGTTTAATGATAATATACTTCTTATTATTCTTCAGAGGTATCAGATCAGCATATGTTACCAATGATAAGTTTTCACAGCTGTCTGTTGTAGGTTTTAGTACCATGATAGCATGTCAAACATTAGTTATTATAGGTGGTATTTTTGGAGTAATTCCTTTAACAGGTATTACACTTCCAATATTAAGTTATGGTGGTTCATCAGTACTTACCATATTCTTTGCTTTAGGAATATTACAAAAGGTATCAGAGGAGGCGTAAGAGTATGGATGAAAATAAATTAGCTAAAAGTGTACAACACGTAATGGTTGTGTTTTTGTTTTTATTTATAGCATTAATAACATATATAGCATATTTTCAAGTGTTTAGAGGTCCTAAAATAGCTGAGGATTCAGGAAATGTAAGAGTTCTAGCAGCAAAAAATGAAATTATTAGAGGTACTATTTATGATAGAAATGGTACACCTTTAACTGAAACTACTAAGATTAATGATTTAACTCAAGATAGAAAATATCTTTATGGTGATTTATTAGTTCATCCATTGGGATATTACGATGAAGTCTACGGAATGTCAGGTCTGGAATCAGAATATGATGATGAATTAAGTAGCAACAGTTTTATAGGAAATAGTTATAGAGCATTTTTAAGTAGCATAGATTTTGCAGGATTAGTTAGTGATATAAAAGATGACTTAATAAACGAAAAGAAATTAAATTTATCAGAAAACTTTAAGACTTTTGTAGATAAGATTAAAGTTAAAAATGAGGAAGAAGAAAATGAAGCAAAGGTAGGAAATAGCATAGTTACTACTTTAGATTTAGAATTACAGCAGGTAGCTAGCGATGCATTAGGAGATAATAAGGGGTCAGTAGTAGCCATAAATCCTAAGACTGGAGAAATACTGGCTATGGTTTCTAAGCCATCCTTTGATCCAAATGATCTAGGGGCAGCACTGGAGGCGGCTTACAGCGGAAGTGATGAAGAGACTCCTCTTATTAATAGAGCTATCGATGGATTATATCCACCAGGTTCAGTATTTAAAACCGTTACTTTATCAAGTGCCTTGGAAAACATCCCAGGGGTAGCTAATAGGACATTTAACGATCAAGGAAAAATTACTTTTGATGATGGAACTACTTTAAATAACTATGCATATCAGTCACATGGAGCCATTGATTTAAGATATGCCTATAGAGTATCAAGTAATGTTGTTTTTGGAACATTAGCTATGGAATTAGGTAATAGTACTTTAAAACAAACAGCAGAAAACTATGGATTTAATTCAGTTATTAGTGGTCCAGGGTTAACTATAACAGCAAGTCAGTTCCCAACACTAGAGAGCTACGCCCAAGGTGAAATAGCACAAAGTGGTATTGGTCAAGGTGGAGTTTTATCTACACCAATTCAAATGGCCTTAGTGGCAGCAACAGTTGCTAATGATGGAGTGATGATGCAACCTAGATTAGTAAACTCCATTTTAGATAGTGCAGGTAATACTGTTAAAACAATGGAAGATACAGAATTAAAGCAAGTGGTTTCAAGTGATATAGCTTCAACTATAAAAAGCTATATGAAATATTTAGTAGATAATAATCTTTATAGATGGCCAGCTTTTGAAGGAACAAATGCTGGAGGAAAAACAGGTACAGCAGATTATAAATTACCTGATGGAACAGATGCAATTCCACATGCATGGTTTATTTCAGCAGCACCAATTGATGATCCAGAAATAGCAGTGGCTGTTATTGTAGAAAACGGTGAAAGTGGAGCAGTAATTTCAGCTGAAATTGCCAGCTACGTAGTAAGAAAAGCAGTACTTGGATATTAATACAGAAGAGGAAGCTCTTCGAAAAAAAGGAGCTATAAGCTCCTTTTTTTAATTATGAATGATGAGTGATGAATGATGAATTGCGGAATAAACTCCATGGGAGTTTAAAAAAGAATATATTTTAAGAAACTCTTTGAGTTTCATCATTAATTCATCATTCGTAATTCATAATTCATCATTAAAACGTAGTGAAGCGTAGTGAAACGGAGTGATACGGTGTTTGATTTTGAATATCATTTAAAAAATCTTCCATCTAAGCCAGGGGTTTATTTAATGAAAAATTCTCTTGGAGAAGTTATTTATGTAGGAAAAGCTAAGATATTAAAAAATAGGGTAAAGAGTTATTTTCAGAATTCTAAAAATCATAGTGAAAAGGTTAGAGTAATGGTTAAGCACATTGCTGAGTTTGAGTATATTGTTACAGATTCAGAAATGGAAGCATTAATCTTAGAATGTAACTTAATAAAAAAGTATAGCCCACGATATAATATTTTGCTAAAGGATGATAAGTTTTATCCTTTTATTAAGATAACTATTAATGATGATTTTCCAAGGGTTTTTGTTACAAGAAACTATTCTAAAGATGGAAGTAAATACTTTGGACCATATACTAATGGGACAGCAGTATATGAAACAATTAATTTAATAAATAAGATTTTCCCTTTAAGAACTTGTAAGCTTTTAATTAAAGAGGGAGGAGAGACTGTAAGGCCTTGTTTAAATTATCATATTAAGAAGTGTTTTGGACCATGTGGTGGCTACATAAGTAAGGAAGAATATGGTAAAATGATAAATGATGTTATAGATATTTTAAGCGGAAAAGATACTACTGTATTAAAAGTACTTCAAAGTGAAATGGAAGAGGCATCCATGAACTTAGAATTTGAAAAAGCAGCAGATTTAAGAGATAAAATTTTAGCTATAAAAGCTATAGTTGAAAAACAAAAAATATTTAAGACCATGGAAGGCGATGAAGATTTTATAAATATCTACAAAGATGAAAAAGATAGCTGTGTACAGGTATTTTTCTCTAGGGAAGGAAAAATTCTTGGTAGAGAGCATTTTATTTTTGAAAATACAGCAGAAGATTCCATTGAAGAAATACTAGAAGAATTTATAACATCTTTTTATGGAGGTACTGCAAAGGTTCCAAGAACTATATATGTTCCAGCAATAAGTAATGTTGAGTTAGTTGAAGAATATTTAACTATTAAAAGAGGAGCTAAGGTTTGGATTAAGGTTCCACAAAAAGGTCAAAAAAGAGAAATGCTTGAGATGGTAAAAAACAATGCCCAAATAACCTTAGAAAAATTTAAGGATAAATATCTAAAAGATAAAGAAATGAATAGAATATCATTACAAGAGCTTCAAGATTTATTAGAACTTGATGAATGGCCATCTAGAATAGAAGCTTATGATATATCAAACATTCAAGGTGTAGATTCTGTTGGTACAATGGTTGTATTTGAAGAAGGAAGAGCAAAAAATAGTGATTATAGAAGATTTAAAATAAAAACTGTAAAAGGCGCTAATGATTATGATAGTATGAGAGAAATATTAACTAGAAGATTTAATCATGGATTAGAGGAAGTAAAGGCAATTCAAGAAAGAAATTTAAAATTATCTGCAGGAAAGTTTTCTAATTTTCCAGATTTAATAATGATGGATGGAGGTAAAGGACAAGTAAATATAGCACTAGAAGTGTTAGAAAGCTTAAATATAAACATTCCAGTATGTGGATTAGTCAAGGATGATAAACACCAAACTAGAGGTATAGTATATAATAATAAAGAGTTAATTATTAATAGAAGCTCAAATTTAATGCAATTAATAAGAAGAATACAAGATGAAGTTCATAGGTTTGCAATAACATATCATAGAAGTTTAAGAGACAAAAGAACATTACATTCTATTCTAGATGATATACCTAATGTAGGAGAAAAAAGAAGAAGAGCTTTATTAATGAAGTTTGGTAGTGTAGATAATATTAAAAAGGCAACAGTAGAGGAATTGTTAGAAGTTCCATCTATAGATAAAAAATCGGCAGAAAGTATTTATATTTACTTTAATGGCAATAATTAAAAGGAAATTACTTGTTTAATGTTATAATATACTTTATACTATTAAACTGTAAATATTTTATATTTTAAGGAGCTTATCATGAATAAATACGGTAAATTTGTAGGGCTATTTAGAGAATTTTACAATGAAGATAATATTAAAATAGATGAGAAATTAAGTGGTTATGTTAATTTTAAAGTTGGAGGACCAGCTGACATATTATTAATTCCAGATTCAAAGGAACAAATAAAAAAGAGTATTTGTATTTGTAAGGAAAATAATATTCCGGTCTATGTTATAGGTAATGGGTCTAACATATTAGTTAGAGATGGTGGATTTAGAGGTGTTGTTATATCACTAAAGGGCGTTCACAATGTAACTGTAAATGATGAGAGAATTGAAGCTGAATGTGGTGCAATGTTAAAAGAAGTTTCTGATAAAGCTATGGAAAATTCATTAACTGGATTTGAATTTGCATGTGGCATACCAGGGACTATTGGTGGAGCTGTATTCATGAATGCTGGTGCTTATGATGGAGAAATTGCACATGTTATTGAAAGTGCTGAAGTAATTGATGAAAATTGTAATGTAATAAACCTTACAAATGAAGAATTAGATTTCGGATATAGATCTTCTTTGGTTATGAAAAAAGGATATACAGTATTATCAGCTGTATTTAAATTAAAAAAAGGTCAAGTAAAAACTATTAAGGATTTAGTTGATGACTTAACTAATAAAAGAGAGTCTAAACAACCACTTGAATACCCATCAGCAGGAAGTACATTTAAGAGACCAACAGGTTATTTTGCTGGTAAGCTTATTCAAGATGCTGGATTAAAAGGATATTCTATAGGTGGAGCAGCTGTTTCAGAAAAACATTCTGGATTTGTAATTAACAAGGGAAATGCTACAGCTAAGGATATTACTGATTTAATAAAGCATATTCAAGATGAAGTTAAAAAACAATTTGGAGTTGACCTTCATACAGAAGTAAGAATAATAGGTGAAGAATAGGAAGTTACCAATTTGGTAGCTTCTTTTTTTATATATTTTAATGCAGTATTCAATACTTTAAATTTTATAATGATAAACATAATAAGAAAAAATGTAACATAATTATTATGAAATTCATAGCATGTAGTAGGGGGAAATTAAGGTATTCTATTAAATAAATGAGGGGGATTTATATGAATTATTATAAAAATAAGCCATATAAAATGAAGTCTGTATATGAATTTATGCATATGCCATATAAAAATAATAGATATCAATTTAATGCTATTTTTAAAAATAGAGATGATAAAAATGGATAAGTATTTTAAGAAGAATTCAAAAGTACAAGGATATACAATTATTAAACTAATAGGAGAAGGTCGGTATGGCATTGCATATTTAGCTATGAATGATAAGGGGGACAAATGTGTAATAAAGCAATTAAAGAAAAAAATGCTTAAAGAAACAAGAAAAAAACTTTTTTATGAAGAGAATATATTAAATAAATTAGATGTATTAGAGAACTAAGTGATAAATAATCAATAAAAATAGCTAGATAATGGATATTCAAAGAGGGCTATATATTAGAATATATTGAGGGAAGAGTTTTTGAGGACTTAATAACTAAAGATAGACATGTTTTTTCAAAAAGTGAAATTTATGAAATAGCAGATAAGCTTTTTGACTTAGTAGAAGTATTGCATAATCAAAATATAGTTCATAGAGATATTAGATTGCCTAATGTAATTATAAAAGACAATCAAGATTTAGTATTGATTGATTTTGGACTAGCTAGATATGTGGATAATAAAAAATGTATGAAACAAGAAGATTATTGGTATATAGGGGATTTTTTAATTCATCTATATTATTCTTCATATAAACCATCTTCAAATGAAGAAAAACCATGGTATGAGGAGTTAGATTTAAATGAAGAGGAAAGTATTTTTTTAAAGAAATTAATGGGTGTTGAAGAAGAATACGAAAATATAGAACAAGTAAGAGAACAACTTGAAAAAGTAAAAAAACAAATGAAGATTAAAAGAGGATGATATTATGGTTAAGTTAATTGATTCATCTAAAATATATCCTGAAAGTTTTAGAGTAAATTTATATACTACAGAACCATTTAGAGTTATAGGCTTAATAGATGTTGATATTGAATATGATGATGGTGTAGAAAGAGTGATATTACCTTTTTTTAGGTCATCAGGCACTAATAGTGGAAAGGTTAGGGGGTTATGGTACCCCATAGCTGGAATAAAAATATATGACGGCAACTTTACTGAATTTACTGATTATATAAACCATGTATTAACCAATACAACAAAAGATGGTATTGCTACGGAAGGATGGTTAGCTAAATCATTATTCTTCGTTAAAGATTCATCAAATAGAAATATAATAAGAGGGTTTTCTCATGGAGAATATTATAACTCATTATTAGATATAGGGGAGAAATTAAGAACTCTATATCAAGCAAGGGAATATAAAAAAATGTACTATTTAGATTCAGTAACCCTAAATAATATAGTAACTGAAAATAAAGTATATTATGATAATAATCATACTCAAAGGGAAAATTTTGAAAAATATATAAAGGCTATATATGATAGTTGGAAAATGTAGTGATTTCAAAAATATGTAACACAAAGAATTAATTAAT
>OHAG01001246.1_pt1 | contig 17046 bp, 10 predicted proteins | sample 1577081 | NCBI WGS metagenome assembly OHAG01 (sample SAMEA3541513, study PRJEB24748) | human gut metagenome | biome: human gut; feature: human-associated habitat; material: faeces | place: China | collected 2012
TCTTCGAATTTCTAAACTGGAAGATTTGCACCCCGCAACAACAATCCCTTGTTGTTGCGCCAATGAAGCTCGATAAACACTAGCTTCATTGGCATTAAAAAACACACAAAATGTCCTATAGTCTTAAGATTCTTTCCGTCTTTTTCTGAATATTTTTTTATTCCTGTATATTGGTATTTTCAGGCAAAATCCATGGGTCAAAAGAAAACATCTGCACCAGAATAATCCGTTTATCAGTTTCGGGGAATACGGACAACACACAAGCCTGGACAAAGTATTTCGTCTGCTTAATTGCGATGATTTCTTTTTCCAGATTTCCAGTCGTCTGAGACTTGTTCACTATATCCATACAGGGGGTTTCCCTGAAATTTTGCAAAAGAGTTTGCATGCTTGCTCCCTTGTCCCCTATATGATGGAAAATTCTCTCCATTTCATCATTGTGACGGAGAAGATGCATCTGGTTTCCTTCTTCTTCGAAAAGGAGCGTCCCCACCTGCCCCGGTCTACTGCCCTGAATTTCCTGATGATCCGTAAAGAGCCTGTCCAGCTCCATGTTGCCAGCCCGGCGATATAATGGTCTTTCTCTCTGATCCAGATAGTTATCCCAGAACCACTCCTTTTCAATCTGTACCATGGGTTTCGGTTTGCTGAAAATAAATCCCTGAATATAATGTCCACCGCTTCTCTGGATGAATTCCAGCTGTTTCTGTGTCTCCACGCCTTCTACCACAATTTCCAGTCCAAGCACGTGGCAGAGATGAATGATACCCTGAATAACCACCGGTGACTTCCGGCTGGTTTCGAAGTCTTCCAGGAATTTCATATCCAGTTTAGCGCCACCTACGTCATATTCCCGGATAACGTTTAAAGAAGAAATACCTGATCCAAAGTCATCCACCCATACCTGGTATCCCAGCTGGCGCAGGCGTGACACATCCTTCCGGATATTTTCATCATCCGCCAACGCGGATTCTGTGACTTCCACACGCAGCATGTGCCGTGGTACCTGGTAGCAGGTGACTATACGATCCACAGCCTCCGGAATATCGATGACCTGGAAATCATGTCGGGACAGATTAAATGAAATGAACAGATTCTTCTTTCTCTTCTCATCCATCTTCTGAATGTACTGACATACCCGGCGAAGCACATACAGATCCAGCTTATAAATATCATAGGATTTTTCCAGCACGGGGATATATTCCCCGGGAGCAAGCAGCTTTCCTTCCGGAGTGTACCACCTGGAAAGGGCTTCAAAACCACAGCATTTCCGGCTCATAGCCCCAATGATAGGCTGAAGATAAATCTCAATCTGTTCCTTATCGATAGCTTCTGAAAAGTAATTCAGAACATACGCTGATTTCTGGCGACGGTCCTCCAGCGTACGAGTATAGAAGCAATATGCATGAGCCGGCTGATTTCTCAGACTGTCACAGGCATACTTGGCATTATCGATAATGATATGTATATCTTCCTTCTCCAATGTATCCGCCAGACTGCATATGCCGGCGCGAAGGAATATATAGCAATGTTCACATACAATAGCAATTTCTGACTGAACCCTGCGAATACGCCTTTCAATATTGGCACATCGGGTCGCCACAAAGAAATGATCGCTTTCATAACGGCTGATAATACTCTGTGGAAAATACTGGTTCAAAAGACGGGCAATCTGCATCAGTATCTCATTGCCGCCCGGATACCCAATGGCGCGGTTGATTTCCTGGAACCGGTCAATATTAAAGCAGATAACTGCCCAATTTCCTTCGTTGAGATTTTCCCTTTCCAGCCGCTTATGAAATCCTTCCCGGTTTAAAAGTCCGGTAAGCTTATCCATATAATTGACGGATGCCAGATCAGAAAGAATCTGATTATTCTTCTGATTCTGCATGGATGCTTCCACTTTCTTACCGCTGATCTGATTCTTGCCAGCCGCCTTGGATACATACAGATTTTCATCGGCCAGTGACAGCGCTGCCCTCAGCATAGACTCATTTTCCGCACGGCCATAGCTGTATCCAATACTCAGCGTATGCGGCTGTCCATCAGAAAACAGGGACATGTAACCAGTGCGCAGAAGCTCAAGCTCCTTATCCAACAGAGGGATAGACACATCCTGCAGAACAATCAGAAATTCATCGCCCCCATAGCGATAACATTTGCCTCCCAGCGGCTGAAATACTTTCCGGATATACTGTCCGGTCTTGTGCTGTACCTGATCGCCAAACCGATGTCCATACCGGTCATTGTAGAGTTTAAAATTATCCAGGTCCACCATAATCATGATTACCTGCTCTCCGGCAAAGGATGGAAAATCCTCCCGAAGACCGGTGCGGTTTTCCAGCCCGGTCAGTTCATCAGTGCGGCTTTCCTTTTCCAGAGCCCTGTTTTCCAGCTCCGTGCGGTGCATAAGCCAGAAATTCTGCTCCAGCCAGTGACGGCGCAGAGTCATGATAAACAGGCAGAGAACATAGAAAATAACAATATCATACCGATCCTGCCACGGTACCAGTATGTGATAGCGGACGATAGCAACCCCTATAGGAAGCATGCTGGTAAGAGCCACCACATACCCGCGGATACGACGCCAGTAGGGAAGACTGGACAAAGTCAGCATAATCAATACGGTTTCAAAAAAAAGCTGCTCCCCTTCTGGGTACTGAACACAGCAAATCCGGCCATAAATGCATTGGTGAGCTGATTCAGGTAATTTATATTTAATACCTTTTCCGAATCCGATTCCCTGCTCTGCGCCATCTCCACCACCGCAAAGAGAATCTGCGGTATATTCACCAGAATCATCAGCGTATAAACAAGGCGGGAGGGAATCTCCGGAATCAATTCCGGTATTCCCGGATTGTATGAACACCCCATAAGTCCGGCCAGACCGACACTGAAAACAACCAGCGAAACCGCCAGCCCGAACTGCATATTATTATCCGCAATAGCCTGAAAAAACTCACGGCTATGTAAAAAACTCTTTCGTTCCTCACTGAATTTCCAACGCAAAAACAGGAAGGATATAAATGTTTTAAAACTTAGCTTTGGACCATTCATACAAGAATCCCTCTGTACATTATGAATGAACAATCTTTCTTATATACATGTAATATGTTTATAAACAGTTACTTATATAATATATCAGGTAAAGCCTGTACCTCAAGGGCGGTACAACATGCGAAGCCAGAGAAATCAGACAATAGATGAGCTGACGCTCATGGTCGGCAAGAATCTATACTCTAAAAATTGTCGTGCTGCCATTTATCAAGCTTTAAAGCAGACCGGGCTTCCATTTGTAAAAATCAAGGATTTGAAGCCAGAAATGACAAGCCGTTGTCATTTCTCAGCGCCTTAACATCAGGAGGCGGGTCGGTGCAATTCCTTTAGAATTGCAAGGGATGGATACTGCGTATGGCTTTTTCATATAAAGCAAAAACATTTCGTACAACAGCATTCTTTCCTCTGTTCCAACATACAGCATTCTACTTTCCACCAGGCAGACTGCTGTGGCCGTCTGCAGATCATCAGATGGTTCAGACAATCAGACCGGAAGCCTTTGCGGCTTCCTTTCAGACTAAAAAACTCAGAACATTTGCATACTTTCCCTTATTTACACAACATTTGCATACTTTCCCTTATTTACACATAGAGGAATCAATGATGAGCCGAAGGCTTGTGGACCTTGAGCGTCAGCTCAGCTTTATATGTTTGTATGAAGGAAAATATAAGGATGTTGCCCATTGCTAAAAAAACTTTCCTTATTCACTCTCTAACCTCTTGCCTCTACTCTCATACCATTCTTTTCCCCGTCTCTTATGCAAAAACGCCGGAAGCGCATTTTTTTCTTTATGCGCTTCCGGCGTTTTCTAAGGTAAGGAACGAAAATTATTTACTTGTATTTTCCCGGTTCGATGATGCCGGGAATCTTTTCTTTTATTCAGGCCTGTCCTGCCCGTTCGCTTTCTCTGAGCATGCGGATCCGGTTTGCCTTGAGAACGCGTACTCTTCTATTTCTTTCCTTTACATGGCTCAGATAAGCCTTGGTTTCACGTACTACCTTACCGGAAAGGAGAAGAAGGGCAATCAGGTTCGGGAAAGCCATGAGGCCGTTTACGATATCAGCCAGAGCCCAGATTTCTTCAAGCTTGAGGAAAGCAGCCGTGGCAATGATAGCGATATATACTACGCGGTATGGCTTAATAGCCTTGGTACCGAAGAGATATACGAGGCAGCGTTCACCATAGTAGTTCCATCCCAGGATGGTAGTGAATGCGAACAATGCCAGACAGATGGTTACCAGGTAATTACCAAAAGATGGGAATGCCTGCGCAAATGCACCATTGGTAAGAGAAGCGCCGTTCAGGTCGCCATTCCACAGACCAGAGGATACAACCGCCAGACCGGTCATAGTACAAATGATGATGGTATCAATGAAGGTACCCGTCATGGAAATGAGCCCCTGTTCTGCCGGCCACTTGGTCTTAGCTGCAGCAGCAACGATAGGTGCAGAACCTAAACCAGATTCATTAGAGAAGATACCACGGGCGATACCACTGCGGATAGTGGTCATTACGGTGGCACCGAGGAATCCGCCAACCGCTGCCGTCGGATTGAACGCATCATGAATAATAAGAGCCACAGCATCCGGAACCCGGTCAGCATAGACTACCAGCAGAGCGATAACCGATACGATGTAAAGAACAGCCATAGCTGGAACAATCTTTTCTGCCGCCTTAGCGATAGACTGCAGACCACCGAGAATGATGACCGCTACCAGGATGGTGAGCACCGCATCCGTGATAATCGGTGCTACCCCGAAAGTTACTTCAATAGAAGACATAATCGCATTAGCCTGGGTATAAGTACCGGAACCGAGGCAGGCGGTCATGACACCGAAGATGGCGAATATCACAGCCAGCGGCTTCCACTTCTTGCCCAATCCCTGTTCGATGTAGTACATCGGGCCACCGGAAATATCGCCGTTAGCATCTACCTGACGATATCTTACAGCCAGGCATCCTTCTGCATACTTGGTCGCCATACCGAAGAATGCAGCAATCCACATCCAGAGAAGAGCGCCCGGGCCGCCGGCCTTGATTGCCGTAGCTACACCTACAATGTTACCAGTACCGACGGTTGCAGCCAGTGCGGTACAGAGAGCTTTGAAACTATCGATATCCCCATCTCCGCGGTTTCTTGCGAAGAAAATAAGCTTCAACGCCCTGGGCAGGCTGGTTACCTGAATCAATCCCAGACGTAATGTAAACATCACGCCTACACCGAGGAGCAGAATTAATAGCCATGGCCCCCACACGGCACTGTCAATTGTGTTTAAAATTTCCAACAGCATAATTTTTCATCCCTTCATCCATTAACGAAAATCAAAAGCCGACCTTGTATCTGGTAAATACAGGGCCGGCTGAAATCCATTTTCTTTAAGCTGAAAAGAATTCACTGCTTTCACAGTGATGCCGCCCTGTCCTTTTGCCTGAGAGATCGGGGTCTTAGATAAGACCTTTACACCTTCGGCGTCCAATTGAATGGAACTCTCCAGAGTTGTGTCCGCATACAGTTTCGTGTCTTTCGACGCCTGATAGTGTTACTCCTTCGGCAGATTTTCCTTAATGGTATACTCATTACGGAAGTAATCTTTTTCTGCATACATCATCCACAATATTTGATTGAACGTATTATACGCTTAATCTTTTTATTATGCAATATTATTTTTAAATTATCTAAATTTAGCATATTCTTGTGTTACTATGCTAAAAAATTATCGCCTCTCCTTTTCTCCCATCCTTCCATTCTCCAATAAAAAACCGCCAGCTCCTTAACGAAAAAGAAAAGGAGGCCGGCGGATTTGATAAAATTCTCTTCCACTACGCATGGCGTTACCATGTCGGCCCCCTGTCCTTTTGCCTGAGAGATTAGAGTCTGGAAATCCAGACCTTTACACCTTCGGCGTCCGATTGAACGGAACTCTCCAGAGTTGTGTCCGCATACAGTTTCGTGTCTTTTGACGCCTGATAGTGTTACTCCTTCGGCAGAACAAGTATATACCTGTTCATTTTTCTGTATGCATCATTCACGATTTATGCACTTATTATATGACTGTCATGAGGAAAATGCAATACGTAATATTAAATTTTTTCTATTTTTTAGAAAAAATTTAGTATTGTGCAGAGATAAAAACAGATGGAACATAAGAGACAGGAGATGTAATGGAAATGGCAAATATACGACAAAATAGACATCTGACGGAACACATCAGCATACTTGCCCGAATTCAAACATACAGGAATCGGGTGGAATAACGGGGATATAAGACTTCTCTCCACCTCGCCCCGCGCATATTCAATTCTCAATCCGGTCTTTTTCGTTACATAACCAATTACCTCTTGCATAGTGTATGGCAATAAAAAACTGCAGCCATCTGGTGACTGCAGTTTTTTACTGATTATGCCAATTCCTTTTCTGTTTGTTCTTGTTCTTCTTCCTCCTTCACATGGGCGTTGAAACGCTTTGTTTCTGCTACGACTACGCCGGAGAGTCCGATGAGGGCAATCAGGTTTGGAATCGCCATGAGACCGTTTACGATGTCAGCCAGTGTCCAGATGACTTCCAGCTTGAGGAAGGCTGCAGACGCAATAAGAAGAATAAATACGATACGGTAAGGAAGAATAGCCTTGGTGCCTGCCAGGTAGGTCATGCAGCGTTCACCGTAGTAGTTCCATCCCAGGATGGTGGTGAAAGCAAACAGTGCCAGGCAGATGCAGAGCAGATAGCTTCCAAATGCAGGATAAGCCTGTGTGAAAGCTGCGTTGGTGAGAGCTGCACCATTGAGGTCGCCCTTCCATACGCCGGTTACTACCAGAGTAAGGCCAGTAAGAGTACAGATAATGATGGTATCGATAAAGGTACCCGTCATGGAAATGAGACCCTGTTCTGCCGGCCACTTGGTCTTAGCGGCAGCGGCAACGATAGGTGCAGAACCTAAGCCGGATTCATTGGAGAATACACCGCGGGCAATACCGCTTCTCATAGCCAGCATAACAGTAGCTCCCAGGAAACCGCCGGTTGCTGCGGTAGGTGTGAATGCATCATGAATAATCTGATAAACCGCATTAGGAATCTGATCGGCAGAAATAACCAGAATAGACACAGTAACCAGGAAATACAGGACAGCCATAGCCGGAATAATCTTTTCTGCGGTCTTGGCAATAGACTGCAGCCCCCCGAGGGTGATAGCTGCTACGAGAACGGTAATGATACCGCCTACTACGTAAGGGCTCACTCCGAAAGTGATGTTGGCAATATCGATAATGGAGTTAACCTGGGCAAAGGTACCGATACCAAAGTAAGCAACCAGTACACCAAATATAGCGAACAATGCGCCCAGCGGCTTCCACTTTTCACCGAGACCATTCTTGATGTAGTACATCGGACCGCCGGAAATGTTTCCCTGATCGTCCACTTCACGGTACTTAACCGCCAGTACACCTTCTGCATACTTGGTAGCCATACCGAAGAAAGCGGCAACCCACATCCAGAACAGCGCGCCCGGACCGCCGGCCTTGATTGCCGTAGCTACGCCGACAATGTTACCGGTTCCGACAGTAGCGGCCAGTGCGGTACAGAGAGCCTTGAAGCTGTCGATATCGCCTTCGCCATCATTTCTGGCTGTAAAAATAAGTTTAAAGGCCCGTGCCAGCTTGGACAGCTGCAGCAGACGAAGACGGCAGGTAAGCAGAATACCAGTTCCCACCAGAAGCACCAGAAGCGGCGGTCCCCATACAAAGCTGTCAATACTGTTTAATACATCTAAGAAATTCATTTGTGTTCCCCCTTCGAAACAATACTATTTTTCAGCATAGTGTGGTTCTTACTTCAAAGAGGAATAAAAAAACCGGTTCCTTTCAATCCTCTGGAACCGGTATACAAACAAACACACGTTATTATCAAACTCGTATGTCTTTGCTCTGTCCTTTTGCCTGAGAGATTTGGGTATGCAATGCACATCCTTTACACCTTCGGCGCTCATTTATTGAGACTCTCCAGAGTGTGTCCATATACGTTACCTATCTTTGCAGACACCTGAGAGCGTTACTCCTTCGGTAGGCCCATGGCCTTCTCACGTATACTTCTTCCACCACTATGCTGTTATGCTTTCCATTATAGGACGCAAAACCACAGGTTGCAATGCCTTATTTCTAAACTTTCAGAAAAATTTCTATGAATTTAAAGTTTCTGCAGCAGAAACTGTCATGAAAGGGTATGAAAACCTGTTCATCTTATTCACATCGTTTTTCACTTTTTCATCTGATTTTTAGAAAAGTCTGCAGCAGGGAAAAATTCAAGAATTGAGTTTAGAGAGGAAAAGACAGGTACGAGACACGAGAATTGAGATTTGAGTCGGGAAGCGGAAAATTTTTATAAAATGGGTATTTGTTAAATCCTTATGCTTTCCCTTGCTCACACATAGAGGAATCAACTATCCACCATCTGCGCAGCAGATGGTCCACCCTTTCTTTCAAGAAAGGAGCTTCGTTTTACAATCTTCCCTTAGTTATCTTTAGCATTTTTGCGTTTTCGGAAAGCGGAAGAAGTACAACATATTACCGTTATTCCTTCTGATTCACATAGTGAATTCTACTTTCCCCCACCAGCCAAAGGCTGGCGGTCCATCCTCTCTCTCCAGAGAGGGAAGCGTGCTGCATGCTTTCCATTAACAAAGCTATGGCATTCTTGCTGTCATTGAGCATCAGCTCATCAGTCATGCTTTCCTTTGTTCCAACATATAAATATGAGCTGACGCTCATAGTCGGTGCGAGCTCGCGGCTCGCAAGTCGGTATGAGCCCTATAGGCTCATATGTCGGTGGCTTAACGTCAAAAGGCCAGGTCGGTGTGCTCCTTGGGGAGCACAGGGGGTGGATACTGCGTATGGCTTTTTCATAAACAAGCAAGGCGTATCATATTCCTTCCATTCCTTCTGATTCACATATAGCAATCAACTATCCACCCTTTCTTTCAAGAAAGGAGCTTCGTTTTACAATCTTCCCTTAGTTATCTTTAGCATTTTTGCGTTTTCGGAAAGCGGAAGAAGTACAACATATTACCGTTATTCCTTCTGATTCACATAGTGAATTCTACTTTCCCCCACCAGCCAAAGGCTGGCGGTCCATCCTCTCTCTCCAGAGAGGGAAGCGTGCTGCATGCTTTCCTTTTGTGCAACTTTTGGATTCTTACCTTTTCCCAGAGGACACTCCATATTTCCCCTGCAGAACATTCTATTTTGCACTGACCTATGAGCCTTGGCTCATACCGACCTGATGAGGCGAATAACGTTCGTACAATATAGAAAGCTGTCCAAAATTAAAAGATTATCTGGAAATTTAGGGCAGGCTGGGATGAATAGGTTATACCGGACAGAAAAATAACCTCTGGACTGTACATAATAGTACATTCGGGGATTATTTTTCTTCCTGGGATAAGCTAGTCTCCAGACTACTTTAATTTCGAGGCAGGCCGGGATGCAGAAGTGGTTTTGGACACAAAAATGGACGTGTGACTGTACATAGAAGTACGTCGCGCGTCCATTTTGGTGCCCAGGGCCGCTTATGCGCCCGGACCGTCCGAAATTTCCGAAAAGCCCCTTTTCGAGACAGGCTTTCGCCCTGACAAGGAATCGCCTCATGGCAGGTTCTCCGCTGTACTTTGTACGCGGTGGTTCTGCAATGAGGCGAATGACGCAGTTCAGGGCGGAAGACCGTCCGAAAAGAAGGATATGATAGTATGAATCGCATAATCCATCAACTTCTGATCCCGGAAGGGATGGTCTGCCCCTTCTACGGGAATGAATTCTATGACGTTGTTTTCTGCGAATTCTCTTGAATCCTCTATAGGTGCCATGGTGTCTTCTGTGCCATGTAAAATCAGCATATCATCGGCCCAGTCGAAGTATTCGTATTTTGTGATGTCGCTCTTTTTCAAATCGTCCAGCAGTTTCTGATCCACTTTCATCTTCCGGTCAAAACCGATGGAAATTTCCTTTCCTTTGGCGAGTTTTTTCAGATCTTCCTCATCGAAATTGTTCAGCATGAGTTTGTACATCTGAATTCCCGGGCAGCGAAGGGCCACACGGGTAAAGGGGTTTCCTATTTCCGCCATGTATTTCAGGGTCAGATAGCCGCCAAAGCTGACAGAATAGATGAACAGCTTTTCTGCCTTCAGCTCGTTTTTGCAATAATTTACCACGAAGGTAAGATATTTCATGCATTCATCCAGTTCAAGCTTTTTACGGGCATCCTGCCCATGACAGGGCCAGTCGAAGGCCAGAACGGCATCGTTCTTATACTTGGCAATTTCTTTTTCGGCAAACCGGGTAATATTCGGTTTGTCCTTATTGCTGCCAAAACCATGGGTACAGATGACCACCCGTTTAAACGTACGGGCATGTCCCTGATGAAACAGGCGGCAACGAACACTGTACCCTTCTTCATTAATCGAAAAATCTTTTTCCATATATGTATTTCCTCCGGAGCGATAAGACAGTTTTAAGATTTATGGAGAGATTGCAGACTAAAAAGACAGATATGAGACACGAGAATTGAGATTTGAGTCGGGAAGCGGAAATTTTTTATAAAAAGGGTATTTGTTACATCCGTATGTTTTCCTTTGTTCTAACAAAGTGGTATCAACTATCCCCCATCTGCGCAGCACATGGTCCACCCTTTCTCTCCAGAAAGGAGATTAGTTTCGCAAGCTAAACTTTTTCTTAGCTTTGGCATTCTTACGTTTTTTAGAACTCAAAACACCAGCATGCTTTCCTATGCTCCAACATAGTGGAATCAACTATCCACCATCTGATAAACCAGATGGCAAGCATATGACAGGGCATTACAAAGGAATCGTCACAAAACGCAGCTCCTTTCTGGAGAGAAAGGGGGACCGACGTACGTCGGTGGATAGTTGATTCCTGTATGTGTATCGTAAGGAATTATAGGTAAAGCTCCTGACTCTGGCTATTCCTAAGTTCTTTCAACCTCTGCTTAACCACATAATCAATGTACTCACATACCCCTGATAGGTTCGTTAATATCTCTTTATTCATAAATCGTAATACAAGAATACCAAATTGTTTCATAAAAGCTGTTCTTTGGCAATCATGAGCTGCCCTATCTTTCATAAAATGCTGCGAGCCATCAAGTTCTATAACCAGTTTAGCTTTTCTACAATAAAAATCCGCAATATATCTTCCAATAGCATACTGCCGATGAAAGCGAACTGGATATTTTCGAAGATAGTATCCCCATAATATCTTCTCTTCCCGTGTCATCGCCTTACGAAAACGACGGGCATGTTTTTTAGATCTTATTGTCCTGTAAATGCACTTATACACAACCAATCATTCCCTATCCCCTTAACTATCCATTCCTGCAGAACAGAATATCCCTAAAGATGCGCTGATGCACAAAGCTTATCAAACATACACATGCTTTCCTATGCTCCAACATATTGCAATCAACTATCCACCCAAAAGACAGATTTGAGAGGTGAGAATTGAGATTTGAGTCGGGAAGCGGAAATTTTTTATAAAAAGGGTATTTGTTACATCCTTCTCGTATCTCGTATCTCGAACCTGTCTTTTCGTAGGAAAGCATGTTGATGTTCTCCCTCTGAAGTCTGAAAGGAAGCCCCACCGGCTTCCGGTCTGACGTCTGAAAGGAAACTTTTCAAGTTCCCGGTCTGATGGTTCTTCCGCATCCCCCTCTTACCTCTAACCTGTCTTTTTCTCATTTTTTAAGCATCCTCACATATTCTTCCAGTCGGCGGGACAGTTCTCCGGTATTGTCTTTTCCCGGGGCAAGGGATACAAACCGGAGACTGTAATCTTCGTCACCGGCTCCGGCCTGTTCTCTTGGGAATACGGCCCACACTTCTTTCACCGGCCGGGCATTCATGAGGGATTCTCGTTCACTCATGTGGTCGTAGTACCTTGTGTTCATATCGTGATAGGAATTGAACTGGCTTCTCAGGCCGGCACTTTTTTCTCTGTCCTGCCAGAGGTAGTATACATCTCTGTACTTAAAGTCGGCTACCAGGGATCCCATGTAGGCTTCTTTTTCATAGTAATCCATGCGGAAGTCCGGGCGGCGGTGCCAGGTGTTGGTGTAGAGTGGATTGTGTTTTCTATCCGTATCTTCACCGGAGCCAGGAATAAGCTTATCGTAGGCAAGACGCAGGGTTTCATCTCCCCGGCGAAGGACGATGACCGTTCCCGGTTCCAGGTAATCCAGACGATAGCGCCCTTCTTCCGTCTTTATGGCCGGCCCTTCTTCCAGTTCCCAGCCTGTGGATACCAGCGCTTTCACAAACTGGAGGAAGCACCAGAGTTCATAGAGTTTGTCTGTCCGCTTCCACTGAAGCAAGTATACCGGAGATACAAACACGCTGTCTTCCGGATGCTCCAGATGCTTGTGGAGACGGTAGAGCGCACCGTATCTAGGATCCATAAAGAGCTGCATGGGAATGTATTTCGGCATGGTGGGCTTTGTCTCCCTGAACCATGCGGCTTCGGTGACCGCCGCCACAGCCGACAGCAGCTGACGGGTGCGGAGAAGATATTTGTCCAGTTCTTCCCGGCCTTTTTCCCTCCGTCCATAAGAGAACTCAGAAGACGAAGAAGAGCTGTCTTTCATTTCTGCCATCACCCGCTCCAGTTCATTGGAAAAAGAGCGGAGGCTTTTAGCCAGTTTCTCCAGAATTCCACGGGCGAAGCGATTTTCCGCCACGTTCCATGTGACTTCCTTGACCTGCACCAGCGGGCGGTAACGACCTTCCCCCTGACCGGGTATACGGATACGGGACGGCAATATGGATTCCCTGGCCTTGCGGGACAGGAAACGATGTTTCCACGCGATGCGGCTGTTGGCCGTATGGGCCAGTTCTTCCAGTGCGCGAAATACCTGCGGGAACATATCTTCAATGATATAGAAACGGAGCAGCATGCGGCTGTCCATGCCTGCCAGATTTCCATGATACCTGTCCATGTGCACATGCCGGCACATGAAATCAAAGGACAGATGGCGGATTTCCTTCGTCAATTCCTGCTTCATGTCCTTCCAGCTTTCCTTTTCCAGAAAGCGGGGTGTCACTTCCACCAGAGAATACCAGGACTTGCCCTCTCCGGTGACAGTCATGATGTAATAGCCAGGCACCAGAGGAAAATTCTGCCCTTCAAACAGAGAAAAGACACGGCCTCCCTGCGGGGTAAGCCAGGTCTGCCCTTCTTCATCCTGCTCTCCGTCAGCATTGAATATATCCAGTCCGTCCATAGTGAAACGAAATCCGTCCGGAGCGGAGAAGCGGAGATTTACATCCTGATTTTCAGAAAACACCAGAGCCGGCTCCTGCCCGCCATCCATAAGTTCCTTTATAGAAGGAATAAATTCCGTAATCCGGCGCCCTTCCGGAAAATCCCGGCGGCAGAACACGGTCAGTTTAAAGGGTATAGTCATAGGTCCTCAGCTCTTTCGCCTTTCTCTCCAGCACGCGCAGAGATTCCGTGAAAGCTGATACCTGGCTGTACTTCTTCAGCAGTTCAGGGAAACGTCCGGTCAGCTTATTTTCTTCATTAAGCAAAGTAAGGTAGCCAATCTGTTCCCGGCTGCCTCTTACCTTGGTCAGCACACGCTGTACAATCTGCATATCCAGCGCTTCTTTGCGATTCATCGGACCGCCGGACGGGATATTGGACAGATAGCGGCTCATGTCAGAAACTACACGATAGCCGATTCCGCCGCTGGTTCCCCGTTCGTCCAGCGCCGCATTGAGATCATCCAGAAGATGCAGCTCCTCATCCGATAAGGTCACTACCCCCTCATCCTTCCGGAACTGGCGGTATTCATCCGCACTCACTTCCACTTCCGGTGCCACTTCCCTGCGGGTGAGTCGTGCCATATCGGAGAATTTCCGCTGATGAAGCGTAATCACATTGGCGCGGTCGAGAATCTTATCCGAGAAATGATAGGTGGACTCATCCACATTCACTGTCCCCATAAAGAGCACATTGTCCAGCAAAGGAATACGGGCCGGATAATCGCTGTGATTATATACCCTATCTTCCAGGGATGGATTATACAGCTGGAGTGCCGGGTTTTCCTTCTTTTCCAGCACAGAAATGAACTGAGCGAAATAATATTCCGCTCTGGCCAGATTCATTTCATCAAAACATACGATATACATCTTTTCCGGATGGCGGGATGCTTCCACCAACAATTCTGCCAGCCCGGTATCCGACGGAAAATACAGCATACGGTTTCTATCCAGATAGCCAAGAATATCCCCGTCATCCATCCAGGACGGACGCACAGGCAGGAACGCAACCTGAGACGGAGTAAGCCCCAGTGCTTCCCCATACAGGCGCACCAGCCCCGACTTACCGGTTCCGCTCCGTCCGGCCAGAATCACCAGGCGGGACGATTTAGCCGAAATATGGAAATTATACAGATCCCGTTCATCGTACAGGAATCCTCTCTGCCTTACCCGGCGGATAAAACGCTGGATAAATGCCTTTTCCTTTTCTTCGGTTGTCGGTGCTACCGGTTTGGTTTCCTTCACCGGCGCCACGGATTTTTCCGGGATTTTAGCTTTTGCCGGTGCTTTAGCTTTTTTCGGTGTTTCCTTCTTTTCTTTTGCCTGTTTCTTTTCTGGCTCCTGAACCTTTTTCTTTTCCTCCGGCTCTTCTCCGGTCTTCTTTTCTTCTGCCGATGCCGCATCCGAACCACCAGCAAAACCCATCATGTCGCGCACCGTCTGATCCAGTACCTGCTGCGACAATACATGTTTCTCCGCCTTATCTTCTTCCTCTTCCACCAGCGGCACGAATCGTTCCTTAAGCACATGCATTACCGACTCTGGTACAAACCACAGCGGATCATGGTGACAGCGGACTACATTTTCCACCAGAAGCGGGTCATCAGCATAAAAGAACGCCCAGGTAAGATTATCCTTCTTTACATGGAAATAAGCTCCGCCCTGGCCGATATGCATATCCTTAAACGCCTTATCTTTCCGTGGCATAAGGCAGAGGAAACGCTGTTTTCCTGAATCATCTTTCCCCGCATGGATTACCAGCATCTGCGGTACTTCCGTACGCACCCAGTGCTTCTTTCCCAGTCCCGGGAGCGGCTTTCCTGCCAGCAGATGGGCTATCAGCTTGTCCATATCCCCATCAAACAGCGGATTATCCCATGTGCCAAACACAGGAATGGGAAGATAGGCTTCTTCCTTATTAATATACGTAGTGCCGTATTCCTTCACCAGATCAGTCACTACAAAATACTTGTCATTCTTTAATCCTGGAGTAAACAGGAAAAAGGCATTTCCAAATGTCTTTTCCAATTCAGCCTCTGCCGCCTCTTCATTAGGGAATGCATTGATAGGGTATCCCAGCTCATTCATAAATCCGGTAAACCCGTATCCCCGTTCCCTGGCTTCCTGAAATTCCGGCGGAATTGGTGACAGCGGTTCCATAAAAAAACGGTAATCTGTCTTTCCTTCCCCTGGACGGGAAATCTTTACCCCTTTACGTACATAGCCGAGAACCCGGCAATCTCCCTGAAGAAGATGATTTTTTTCATTTCCATTATTCATTTGTTTTTTCCTTTTTTTTTAAAACATAGAATCCCTATGTTTTACCTATTATCTGTTAATTATTAATTATTGTTTCACGTGAAACACACTGCCCTGCACTTTGGCATAAAACAAGCGCCAATGGGCAGTTCATTGGCGCTTTGCCTGAAATTAATCCCTGCCGCCATGACCTCCCCATCCCATCATAGTCGGCTCATATTCCTTACTTTTTTGCTTTCGTTCCCAGAACCTGATCTACCACTTTTTTGCCCTTAGTTTCCGTTGCCTGGTCTTTTGGGTCTCTGGACTGTGCTTCCAGCGCTGCTTCTTTGGCTTCCATCTCTTCCGGACTCATATCGAGCAGTTCATCCACATCATCAACCTGCTGAATCAGTTCCTTGAACCGTTCCAGCTGACGTACCACTTCCGGAGACAGAGGCGGGAATTTCGGCTTTAGTTTCTTCAATTCATTCAGCACAATATGGGCTACCACATACCGGGTAAACCACTTATTATCCGCCGGCACGATATACCACGGTGCATAATCGGTGGACGTCTTGGAAATCATTTCCCCGTAAATCCGCTGGTACTCATCCCAGTATTTACGTTCCGTAATATCAGAGACAGAGAATTTCCAGTTCTTCTGCTTATTAATAATGCGGTCAGTAAGGCGTTCCTTCTGCTCTTTTTTCGATACATGCAGGAAAATCTTAATCATGGGGAAACCGTTCTGATACAGATATTTTTCCCAGTTCATAATCTGTTCGTATCGTTCATTCCAGATATTAGCTCCTACCAGTTCCGCAGGCATAGACCCATTTTTCAGCAGTTCATGCACACGGGTAACCATAACATCTTCATACTGTGACCGGTTAAATACACGGATTTCCCCACGGGCCGGAAGTTCCCGGTTAATACGCCAGAGGTAATCATGGCTCGTTTCTTCCGCATTTGGTGTCTTAAAAGAAGCCACCTTGAGCCCGCTCGGATTCAGCTGGGAAAATACATGATTGATAGTCCCATCCTTACCTGCCGCATCCATGGCCTGCAGAACAAAAATAATACCATATTTCTTTTCTGCATACAGCTTTTCCTGTAAATCCCGCATGGCGGTAAGCAGTTTAGGCATAAGGACTTTTTTTACTTCCAGCTTGTTCATCCCTTCCTGATCACAGGAAGTAGAAAAACGGCTGAGCTTTATTTTCTGATGATGCTTAACACGATATCGTTCAATATCCAAGGATGTATCCATAATAAGCCCCCTTCAGATAAAATCTGAAATTCAATACTGCCTCTTATTAAGTATAAAATTAATTAATGAAGATGTCCATTATGAGCCGTAAGGCCGCAAACTTCGTTTGCTGTCTGTGCGGAAAAGACAGATGCGAGAATTGAGTAAGCGAGTGACGAGG
>OHAG01001257.1_pt1 | contig 16943 bp, 8 predicted proteins | sample 1577081 | NCBI WGS metagenome assembly OHAG01 (sample SAMEA3541513, study PRJEB24748) | human gut metagenome | biome: human gut; feature: human-associated habitat; material: faeces | place: China | collected 2012
TGCGTTGCGACAGGCCGAGCCAGACGAGCGCGGGCACGATCACCGTGCCGCCGCCGATGCCGAACATGCCTGACAGCACCCCCACCAACATGCCGACCACAATCAGCACGATGATGCTGCGTGCCGACCCGTCAAGCGCCGTCTCCCCCGCTCGCGATTCCATCTTTTGCGATTCCGTCCGTACGGCATCCGCCTGATCCGCAGTTTCCCCTTCATCACACATGGCAGCTCCTTCCACGTCTTCCGCGCCCGATACTACCCACCTGCCGCGCGCAGCAATCAGCCGATTCCATAATTTTGCGATTTCGCCGCCGCAGCGCCCGGTTCACGCGCTTTCTCGCTTATAGATGGCGGATTCGCGGGATCGACGGATGGTATCTCGCTTATAGATGGCGGCCCCTTGCGGAAACAAGACATCTAGGGGGTATGCATGCTACCCCCTAACGACCTATTGCCCAAACCGACCCGCCACCTATAAGCGAGATACCACCGGACGCCCGGCCAAATCCGCCATCTATAAGCCAGATATCCAGCCAAAACCACGACCGCACGCCTACACCGGCACACCCGCGCGCCTACACCCACGCAAGACCCATTGCACACACCCCCGTACGCACACGACCGCGCGCGGACCGGCAAAATCGCAAGTCATGAGCGAAAAGGGGCATCAAAAGCGTCCGAAACAGGCCGAATCACACCCCCATCCGCTCACAGACAAGCAAAACCAGCCCAACTCACAAGTCGTGAGCAAAAGGGGAGGCCACCCAACATCAAAACAGCCCGAAACATCCAGAATCGTACCCCCATCCGCTCACAACCGCGCCAAAACCGTCAAAACCGCAAGTCATGAGCAAAAGGGGCATCAAAAGCGTCCGAAACAGGCCGAATAATACCCCCATCCGCTCACAACCCATGCTTCAGCACGATTCAGGCCATATGCGCACCGCAACAACACCCCTGCGCAACATCAGACATGCACACGCACGCAAACACAAGTACACACACTGAAACGCAACACGTACCACAAGCACACAAACACCACGCACCACATACCGAGCACGACCAGACGCACACCCCCCGCACACCGGAGAAGCGATGTCACCGGCCTGCGGCGGCGCTAGGCTAGACACTACCCCCGAACACCAGACGAATGGCGCGCGCCGGCCCCGGCGCACAACCCGTGCCGCACAATCCAGGAGCGTCGCCATAGCCGCGCGAGCCCCACAAAAGCGCAGCCAGCCACAAACACGAGCAGTCCGATCACCGCAGCCGCCACGGCTGTCATTTCGCCCGGCTCGTCGTATTGCGTCTTGTCTGGCACTTTCGGATTCGGAATCCGGTGCCCGCGCACGAGCAGCCTGTGTGAGTTGACACCGTACGGCGTGCACGTGATCAGCGTCGCGTAATCGGCCCCGGACTCAATATTCAGCTTGCTGATTTCGCTCGGCAGCACCACTGAGATCTGGTCCACTTGGTACGTGTAGGTTTCGTCGAGCACGTGGAACGCGAACGTGTCGCCTTTTTGCAGCTCGTCCAAGCCGGTCAGCAACCGGGCGGACGGCAGGCCGGTGTGCCCGGAGACCACCGCGTGCGTGGTCGCTCCGCCTACGGGCAGCGATGTGCCGGCCAAATGTCCGGCGGCGATTTGCAGTACGCCGTCGCTGGTGCCGTGATAGACGGGCAGTTTCACTTTGATGCGCGGAATGGTCACGTATCCCATGATGCCGGTGCCGGTCACGTCGAGCGTTTCATCATATTCGCGCTTCTGCGCGTCGGTCATGTGCCACCGATCGCCGTTCGCGGCGAGCCGTTCATTGTATTCGTGCGCCGCTTTCAGCATGGCCTTGCGTTCGGCGCCGGACATGTCTTTGGTTTGTTCCACGTAGCCTGCTACGGCGTATGACTGGTGCATGCGGTTCCACCAGTCGCTGAATGTCGGATACGCGATGAGACCCAGCGCACCGATCATGGCGATTGCGGAAATGGCAATCATCACATTGAGCAGCGCATTCGATTTCTTATGCTTGGCAGCCGGTTTAACCTGCGCACCCGGTTTAACCTGCGCATCCAATTCGACTTGCGCAGCTGGCTTGGCGTCCGATTCATCCGTCACGTTATTTATGCTACGCCCGCTTCCGCAAAGCCGTCTTGGCAACGATCAGCAGCACCAAGCCCGCGCCCAAGATGGCCACGGCAATCCAAGCGGCCTGCTGCACGTCGGCGCCGGTGTGCGGCTGGTCCGGCGTGGTGGGTGGCGTGTGCGTGTTGGTGATTTCAGTGGAGTCGCCTTCCACATCGGAGATGGTGGTGTAGCCGTCGGGCACCGCCGCTTCGACCACGGTCCATTCGTGGTCCGCGTCGAGATCCGTCCACGTGTGCGTCCACTTGTTGGACTCGTCCAGTTTCACGTTTTCCACGGGCTCGCCGTCGCGCAGGAGTTTCACGGTGATGGATTCGGGGCGCTTGCCGTCAGAATTGTTCCGGTCATTCCAGATTTTACGCACGGTGCGTTTCACGGTTTTCGGCGGTTGCGCCACACATTCGGTTTTCGGTTCGATACTCAGCACACGCGACCCGCCGGAGACGCCGTCTTCGGGCACTGCGACGAGCATGCTGCCGGAAGAGCACGTCCATGTCTGGTTCTTTCCGGAGGCGTTGGCGACCTTCACGTCAACGCTGTCGGACACGGCCAAGTACAGGCCGTCGGACAGTTCGGTGAAGGTCAGATGTCCGGAAGCGTTGGTGACACCGGTTGCCGTGGCGTCGGGTTGGTTCACTGCGATGAGTCCGGCGAGCGTGTTGGCCATGTCTCGCCACACCTGCGCGTCCTTGCCGGTCATCTTCGACCAGTCGACGGGGTAGGTGGTGGAGTCGGTGAACGGTGCGACGGGTTCGAAGGTGGCGCCGCCGCTTGCCGGGATCTGCCCGACTTTGTAGAGGTTGAAGCTGGCGTCCGAAATGGCGAAGTTGGTAGAATCGTCGCCAGTGTCGGAGTCCGAGCTTTTATGTTGGTAAGAAATGGCGATGCTGCCGCTGGCAGAGTCTGTTGTTGGCGCCGCGACGGCATCGCGAGTAGTGAATGCACAGGCTGCCGCGGCGAATGTGGCGGCGATTGCGCAGCATGCGGCGATGACGCGGCTTGCGATCGTGCGTTCCTTCATTGCCGACCCCTCTTCTGTGGATTGGAAAGTAAGCATGTTTGATTCGCCCCCAACGGCAAACCGGAAAATATATGGAGCCAGGCTGGATACTCAAGAAAATTAGGCAGTGTACAAGGGATTGAGGTGGTCCAGCCCAGCATATGTGGGTTCAGTTATTATTTAATTTTTAGTTTTTAAATTATGTATTGCGATTCCCGTGAGCCGCTGCTGACTTGCGTCAACGCGGCTCACGGGTTTCGCATGGTTACTTCAGATTCTTATGGAATCCGGAGGATCAGGCGTTGCGGCGACGCAGAGCCATCACCAGGGTCGCGCCAGCAAGCACGAACACGGCGATGCCAGCCACGTACAGCAGCACGGTGCCCATACCACCGGTGGACGGCAGGTTGGAGCCCTTCTGGTTCACAACATCGGCGGTGACCGTACCGGTAGTGGTATTGCCGGCAGTGGTGTTGATCTTGAGCACCGTAAGCTGCGGGTTGTCAGACTCGACATCATGGTCAGCGGTGATTTCGAAAGTCGTGTCAGCAGCGGTGTTGAAGCCTGCCGGAGTCTTGGTTTCCACGAGCTTGTACTTGCCGTCATCGACACGCTTGAAGGAAGCGGTGTACTTGCCATCCACGGTCTTGGTGATGTCCACCTTGCCAACGTTGGTGGTGTAATCGTTCGTGGCGCTATCGAACTTGTAGAGCGTGAACTCCGGCAGATCGTCGTCATCCGGGGTGCCGCCGTTGAAGGTCTTGTTGATGTCCAGCTGGTAGGTGAACACGATGACCTTGTCGGTCGGGGTCTTACCGGTGTTGCCTTCGCCGCCAACATTCGGGTTGTTGGAGAACTCAAGGGAAGCCTCGTTCGGGTTGCCCGCAGCGCCAATCACAGCGTTCGCGTTCAACGTGGACGTGTATTCGACGGTGAACTTGCCACCGGCGGCAACGGTGATTGCGCTGCCATCAGCATCCTTGACGGTCTTCGCGTCAGTGATGGTGATGTCGAAGGTGTGACCATCGGTAGGATTCTGGGCAAGAGTGTAGGACTCAGTATTGAGGGTCTTGCCTTCGTACTTGACAACCACAGTCTCCGGCTTGAAGGTCAGGCCAGCGGACTGGTTATCGTGGAAGACCAGCTTGTAGGTCTTGTAGGCTGCGAAGTCGGTTTCGTTCGTCGGCAGGGTGGCGGTCAGCTGGAACGGCACATCGTCGTTCACATCGTAATCGGCGGAATCCTGCCAGTCGGTCTTAACACCAGTGGAGTCGTTGACGTCCTTGACCTTCTTTTCGAAGGTCGGCTTGTCGGCCTTACGGTTCACAGTCACCGGGCCGTTGACCTGGACAATGAACAGCGTTGCCGCGTCGTCGCCAGTCACAGCGTCCTTATCCTTAAGCAGGTAGTAGCCAGCAGGAGCGGACAAAGCCGTATTGGCGGAAACCTCGCCAAAGGCAGTACCAGTCAAATCAACGTACGGAGTGATGGCTGCCAGCCTTGCCGTGTTGTCAGTGTCAGCAGAAGTATTCTGAGCAATATCAGCAGCAGCCTCGGCAGCGGACTTGCCCTTCTCATTGTCCGTGTTGAAGTTTTGACCCGCCTCGATATTGCTCAGCGTGCCATTGCTCAGGTCGCCAGTGAAAACCTGGTACACGGAGTAGGTGTGCGTATCGGTCGACGGCACGGTGATGTCGTAGTTGTTTTCAGCCGCAGTGGCGCTGGCTGCGCCGGCGAAACCGGCGACGGCCATTGCCGCGGTGGCTGCCACGGCTACGAGGCCTTTGAGAACCTTGTTCATTGTTCTCCCTTTCTTTCTTGTTTGAAATCTTGAATCTTCAGTTATGTGTGTTCAGTTATTGCCTAGTGGGCATTGGGTCGCTACGCTACGGTCCAGCCCCCCCTTTCCCCTAGACGAGTTCATCATTGCCGCCTCCTGAGGCTCAAGGCCAGACCGGCCACGGCAATCGCCACTGCGAGGAATCCCGCAGCGTACATCTTGTTTACTCCCTCGCCGCCTGTACCAGGCAGAACGACGCCGGGGGTGTTGGTAATGGAACCACCGTCAACGGTGAATGCGGCAGACTTCTGATAGTCGGCGGTAGTCTCCGGCTTGAAACCGGAAGACGTGTACCACGTGCCTTTCACGTTCGCGCCTTCGGCCGGCCCGATGCGGAACACGTGCGGAGTCGTATCGATGTTGTACCCGTCAGGAGCCTTGGACTCGACCAACTGGTATTCGCCCCACTCAAGGCCGATGATGGAGAACTTGCCGGCTTCGCCGTCACGATCCGTGTACTGTCCCGTCTGCGCGGAGCAGGTCTTCTCGCTGCTGTTCACGCAATCCTTGATGGTTGCGACCGGATCAGTACTGCCGGTCTCGGTATAAACCGCGTTGCCGTTATCCCACGAGAAGTTCCTAGTCTTGTACAGCTTCCATTCGGAACCGGCCAGCAGCTTGCTGGTGTCAGTCTCGTCGGTTTTCTTCCAGTTCACCGTACCGGTAAGACGCGAGTTCTCAATGTTGCCCGCGCTAGGAAGACCGGAACTCATGACTTGCCCATTCTCAATAACGATGGTGTAAGTCTTCGTCTTACTGACATCGAAACCGTTCGGGGCGATGATTTCCTTCAGCGTGTAGGTGCCATCCTTAAGGTCGGACACCTTGAACTGGCCGCCCTTCGGATCCTCATCCTGCCGCGTGTCAGCTGCCTTGGCAGTCGTGTTGGTAATAGCGCGCACCACCGGCTGATCGTAGAACACTGCATTCTTCACCGCGGAACGACGGGAACGATTCTCCACGTATGCGCTGGTCACCGTGCAGCCGGAGGGGACTGTTTCTTTTTGGAAATCATTCCACGCCTCCACAACCTGAACATCCTTACCCGTAAAGGTAAACATACCGTGATCCGCGGCGGTGTACTTATCGTCATTGGGCAGATCGAACCCTTTAGCATTGCCAAGATAGAACTGGTAATTTGTTGTAACAGAACTCTTCGGCAGCTGGAAACGCACATAGTCACCGCACGCGCTGGAACTTTGCACATCGCCGCTCCAGTTATTGCTGTCCGTGCTCTTCTTATATTTCAGCCAATAGTCGTTCCACTGCACGTTCGACTTCTTGAAGTACACGGAAACCATCGGCTCCGTCACCTTAATCTTCAGGGTGGCTTTATGGCTACGCTGCTCAGTAGCGGTGATGGTCACATAGTCTGAAGTCACGTTCTTAGCGGTTACCGTAACAGCAGTACCGTTTGGGGGGCTTACGGACACATCACCCGGATTGCTCGAAGACCAGTTCACCGTGTTGTCTTCAGGCGCCACAGTAGCCGTCAGCGTCATGGTCTTGCCCTGTTCCAGGCTGATTTCCTGGCCTTCGGTGTAACCGTCGATGCTGATGCGGCTTTCCACGGTCACACCGTTTACCGTAACCGGGAACGTCAGAGTCTTGCCGCCTGCTGTGAACACGATGTTCGTAGTGCCGTCGCTATACGGCTGCAACTGCGTGCCATCGCTGGCAATGCCTGCAACGGCAGGGCTTTCGGACTTCCACTGCACCTTCGTGGCGAGCTCGTTGCCGTTCTCATCCACGGCAACATAAGAAATGCTTACCGGAGTGGAATTCGTGAAGTTCCACGAACTAGCTTCATTTCCATTGATCTTGACCACGATCTTTGCGATTTCGCTGTCGGAATCATCATCCGTAATAGTCCACGACTGATCCGGATTGCCCTTCTTAGTCAGTTCCCAAGTGGAACCCGCAAGCAACGCGTTCTGGTCTTCTGCATCAACCTTCGACCATGCGATGGAGGTGCCGGCACTCACGTTAACAATGGCGCCATTGTGCAACTGCTTGGCGGTGTCATCGGTAATCTCAGTACCAGCAGCGGTGTACACCTTGTCGATGGTTGAAACAGTATCCGTACTGTCTTGAGTAACAATGCGATAAATGTTCGTGTTCAGCGCATATTGGCTGCTGCCAGTGCCGCTTTCCCTCACATAATATGTGGCGTTCTTCGCCAAGCTACCCAGGGTGACACTGCCGTTATCAGCATTATCCGCATCATTCCAGCCGCCATCGGCAACCGTGGTGATGGGGTTCGTGCCGCTTACAGCGTTATCCTTCGTGCCGTATACGGTCCACGAAGTGCCTTTCAGCGCGGTGCCCTCAGCATCGACCTTATCCCATTTGATCGCGGCGCAGGAGGTGGAATACGAACCATTCCAAGGCAGATTGTGGCGCTCCTGATCCATATCCAATGCGGAAGCGGAATGGCTACGTTCGTAGTTGATGAACGGATAGAATTTGCCGTCCTGACCGGTATTGCCTACCGCGTCAGGGTTGTACATGGCGAACGATCCACCGACCCATACGCGACCGTTGGTACTCACATGCGATTCAAAGCTGCCGTTCGGTACGAGAATGCTACCGAGCATGCCCGCAGCCGGGTCATCGTTGGTTTTCATGGGGAACGAGCCATCCCATACGTCATCATTCTTCTCAGCTGCAGAATTCTTGACACTACGAGTCGTAGTACCCGAACCCTGACCACCTCGGATGACCACGTTGCTCGCATCCGCGAAGTTCCACATGATCTGCTGAGCGCGCTTGGCATAGGCAGCCTTCATATAGGAACCGCCCAGTTCACGGGTCGTGCCGTTCGTATCCGTCCACCAGAACCGCCAACCATTGTGGAAGTCCACATTCTCACCGGTCACATTAATGACCACGGAAGAAGTGTCCGGAATATTCGAGAAGCTAAAGCTCACGCCGGTATACGACGAGGACTCGTTAAGCATGCTTGCCGGCAGATTGAACACCTGCATGGAGGACGTGCCATTGCCTTTAAACTTGATGATCTTCTCATGCACGTTGTTGATGGTGAAGGTATAGCTTCCATCGAACTTCGTGCGAACAAGGCCGTTTTGATTTTCGTTATCTGACGAGATTTCCGCATCAGCCACGTAGACGCTTGACTGCTGCATGCTGAGGCCGCTCAGATTCCCCGACAGCGTCTTGATATAGGAGCCGAACTCGGTGAATGTCTGACCGGTGGAACCTATCTGATCATCATTCTGATTCCAGTTGACAGTACCGCTTGTATCGCTCGGCACGTAAACGGAGTTGCGATCGTAGTACTTGTTCTTATCGGTATTCTGCGAGCCGTAAGACGCACCGAGAATGTCGTTGGACGAACCGCCGTACACGTTGGTTGAAGCGCCAGCAATGTTAGCCGTATAACGTGGCTCCGAAGTCTTGGTCTGGCCGACCCATCCGGCATTACCCCAAGCCTGCGCACCGCCGACCCAACTGATGTTGCTATCGGAGCTATTACCTCTCACCTCAAGCGTGGAGGAACCTGTTGCCGGACGATACTGACCGCCAAAGCCCACAATGCCAAAACGGAAGCCCTTGTAGTCTTTTATATAACCATTCTTCACGCCATCCGTGTAATACGAAGTCCATAGCCCCTTAAGCGGATGCATAAGCAACTTGCCGTTCACAGCGGTCAGACCTTCGGCCTCGGCAGCGTATGAACCGAACGGCCCATTGACGTTATCCATATTGCCGGATGAGGCTTTCTGGCCTACATACATATCACCGCCAACATATGTGGCGATTCCGGAATCTACAGTTCCACTACCGGTATCGGTGCCGAGGGAAATGCTGGTAGGCGTGCAGATTGCGCCGTCATTGTGACTTTCATCAGCTTTGGCATTGTAGGCGGGGAGGAGGGAAGTTACTGCTACGGTGGCCATCATGGCTACCGCTATGGCGGCGGCGGTCAGCGAGCGGGTACGCGAAAGCGCGCAACCGGATGCCGATCGCGTTCCTGCATAGTGTCGTGGTGCGTTGCCGGCACCATTACGCCATTGCCTCATCTTGTCCCCTATCCGCAAAGTGTTCACCCTTCTGAGCCCCTCAACTCGAGGGTTGATATCCTTTGCATAATGCCGTTATCACTTCTGTTTTACGTATAGCTTCTACGCTGTTCCCATCTCCGGCAACACAGCCGGAAACCTCTGTTTTCCCTTTTTCTCTGACCTACGGTTTACTATGATAACCTTTGCAGTTATGAAAACAAAATGAAACAGAAAGAACCCACACCCCCTCCCCCGATACGTTTTTTCGTCCCCTCTCACGGGGACAACGCTTTAAAGCCTGATATTCAAAGGTTTGTCAACGATTGCAAAATCAAAAACACATGCTGATCATTGAATGAAATTCATCATTCATCAGCCCCCGATTGGCGTGTCATGAAACACATCACTGCAAATTGTTTCATTTTTTCCTGAAAACGTATGCCACACACCGTGACTACAGTGGGGGTATCCCCTACCAATCCACCCCGGGCCATCACAATCAGCCCGTCGGCATTGACGGGCTGCAGAAGGACAATGAGACTCGGCTCTCAGCGGCCAGTGCCGTACACGGAATCGGTGCCGCGCAGCACGAGCTGGGCGCGCACAATCTCATGCGCGTTCTCAAGCGGCTCGCCTTCGATAAGCTTCATGGCCTTCTGCGCGGCCGCGCGACCCATCGCATACGGATCCTGGCGCATGGTGGTCAGGTTCACAGTGTCGGCGTACGGCGAATCGTCGAAGCCGATAATCGAATAGTCACTCGGCGTGTGGTGGCCGTAACGTTCCAAACGCAACACCAGCGGAATCGCCATCATATCCATCTGGCAGCAGATCGCGTCCGGGAACTCGTCCAACGCAAGCAGCGCGGTCAACGCCGAGTCGGCGAAGGTCTTGCCACGCGGCACAGAGACGACGCGCCACTTGAAGTCATGGGAGGCCCCCATCGTCTTGCAGGCGCGGACGAAGCCCTGTCCTCGCGCATCGATGGAGGAATTAATGGAATCGACCGCATCGGAGCACACGTACACGATATTCTTGTGCCCCAGATTGATCAGATGCTGGGCGGCGGTGAACATGCCGTCCTCATCATCGATGGAGATGGTGGCGTCGAAGCCGTTTTGCGTCGGCGTATTGATGCCGATGATCGGCACGTGGATGCGCTTGAGCTGCTGGATTTCCTTCGGATCCACGCCGAACGACGTTACGAATACGGCGTCCACGTTGCGGCGGACGGGCAGATTCGTGAAGAATTCCTTGCGATTCTCGGCCGTGTCGACATGCTGGAACAGCGATACGTCATACCCGGCATTATGCATGACGGATTCGATTCCAGCGAACACTTCCGTATTGAACCAGCTAGTGATCTCTTCATTCATCAGCATCGCCACACGGTACGATTGGCCGGATTTCAGCGACGTGGCGGAACGGGAGATGTTGAAATCAAGCTTGTCCGCCGTTTCCAGCACCTTGCGGCGCGTACGTTCAGACACCAGTTCCGGCCGCGTGAACGCGCGCGACACCGTGGAAATCGACACACCCGCGGCCTTGGCCACCTCGCGAATGCCTGCTCTATCCATCTCTCAACCCCTTTGCGGTTTCTGCATCATAATCACAAACGTTCCCAGCCTTGGAAACACTCGCTTGAGCGGCGATGCTCTCTCAATCTGTTTCCATCATACTGCGAACGTTGTCAAAAATCACGCCAGTGTTGCACAAATCGCACAAATTATCAAAATAACCGGGTAAACCGCGTAAAAAGCCCATTTCGTCCACTGATGCTTATAGCCCAGCCTGCCGTTGTAGTAGTGCATGAACGCCACGCCCACGCCCGGCGCGATCATCATCACGGCGCCGAACAGGCCGGCTGTGAACATCATCGAATTCTCATACTGGCGCATCAGAGCGAAAATCAGCACGAAGCCAAGCGTCACCGAACCGATGCTCATCATGTGCTGGCGTAGGCCGATACGCAGCAGCAGGTCCCACAGCAGACCAATCACCACCAGTCCGACCGACAACAGCACCTTCATGACCTTCTGATAGCGCGACGCCACCCAATCGAGCGCGGCAAGCACAACAAACGCAACGAACAGGCCGAAAACGGGATTCTGCGAGCCCAGGTCGAAAGCCTTATGCGATGTGGCGAGGTCGTACGGCACCTCGCACACCACGGCGAGAATGAACAGCTGCAGGCCGTACGCGACCCGGCTGTGCGTTTCACGGAAACCCTGCACCAGCAGCCACGCGTAGATCGGAATGGCGAACCAGGACACCACTTCGCTCAGGACCATCGCCGTCAGCGACGTCATATTGTTGGTATCGGAGCCGAAGAACAGCGGCACGATGGTGGTGCTGCCGGCGGACAAGGCCAACGCCACCGCGCCGATGACCTTAAGTTGGAACACCGTCAGTCCGCGACGCTTTTTCCTGTTGCGGCGAGCGCCGCCGAATCCGATTTGGTCGGTCGAATCGGTTCGAGCTCCCTGCTCGGCATAGCCTTCCATATGTCCTCCTATTGCGATTTTTCCGCGCGTCGCACGTGGCACGTGCACCTTACGCACGCCTTACGCACGTATGCCTTTTACGACTTGCGACTTTTCCTTGCGACTTTCCCGCACGCCACAGCGGCTTCCCGCACGTCCCATGCGATTTAAGCTCAGCGCCCACCGCGCGCCTTATGCGTCCAACACGAATTTCAGCAGCCCGTCGTAGTCGGCTCCGGTAAACGAACATACCGCATGTGCCGAAACGTCCGGGTCGTCCGCCGGTGAAATTTCCGTGCGGAAGTATGCCGCGTCGAGGCCGGCGGAATTGGCGCCGATGATGTCGTTGCGCTCGTCGTTGCCGACCATGAGCGCGTGCTTGGCGGTCACGAATTCACGGTCGAGCGCCAGCATGTACAGGTCGCGTGCGGGCTTGCGGATTTTCTCTTCACTGGAGATGATCACGTCGTCCAGTATGCTGGCAAGGCCGGTCTCTTCCAGTTCGGGGCGTGTGTAGCAGGCTTGCGCGTTGCTCAGCAGCGCCACGACCATGCCGGCGTCCTGCAGTTGTTCGATCATGTCGAGCGCGCCGGGGTACAGCCGGAACAGGCTGGTGCTGCCTTGGCGGAACGCCCATGCGGCTTTCAGCGCGGCCTGCGGTAGCGCGAGTTTCTTTTCCGCTTCCTCGCTGCGATTCATGAGCAGGGACCGGTAGACCGGCAGGATGTCGAATTCGTCCCACCCGTTGCGAACGATTGCACGGTCGGCTTGGTGGACCATTTCGCGGGCTTCGAGCTTTTCGAACTGGTCGCGCATCACGTCGACGGATTCGTACTGCGCGCCCAATTCGGTCACGCAATCGTACAGCGCCTGCCATGCGGCCTCGCTCTGCTCATCGGTACGAATGTCGATCAGCGTTCCGTACAGGTCGAAAAACACCACCTCGTACCGCGGATTGCGCGCTCCGATTCCCACTGTCGTATCCTTTCTGGTTTTCCGGCCCCATTGCCGTATCTGTTACGGCAACCGCAGCTTTGCGGTCGCCGTTTTGTAGCTTCCCTACTGAGAGTATTACTGCAACCGCCAGATTGCAAACGTATGCGGTGGAACAATCAAATAATCGCCATCACCTGCGCTCACATTGCCTTCCACCGGACTGACGGACGAGCCGAGACCACACCAGTATCTCCGTATTCCGCCAATCGGTTCCAAACCCGTTACGGCCACGTCAATAACGCCGACGTGTCTGCCTGGATTGGCGGCCATCAGATAATCGCCGACGCGGAACACGAGTTCGTCGCCTTCCGTATCGACGATATTGCGATTGCCGTCGAACCACTGTGGATCAGACTTGCGCAATGCAATCAACTTCGCGTAATACTCAATCAAATCGCGCTTCTGCCATGCACGGTTCCAATCGAGCCAGTTAAGCTCTTTGGCGGAATCGTAAGAATCAGAGCTGCCGAATTTGGTACGTGCGAACTCCTCGCCGGACAGCATGAACGGGATGCCAGCGGAGGTAAGCGTGATACCCACAGCCAGCTTGTTGGCGTCCATCACGTCGGTCAGCGCGGCCGCAATCTGCGGACCGACACCGGCCAGCCCTTCCGCCGAGAAATCGGCGTCATACATGACTTTTGGCACATCCACGGTATTTTCGTTAACGCCTTCGGCCACGGTGCTGCCCAACGAACCAGCCGCAAAGCTCGCGCACAACTTGTCCCACAGCGTGAGGTCGTCGTGCGCGGACACGTATTGAATGACCTGGCCTGCCACTCCTTCCGAATGTTTGCCGCGACGCCACGCGTCCACGGCCTCACGCGCAGCCGCTACGTTCTCGTGCATGCCACCGTTCACATAACCCGGGCGGTCCGAGAAGAACACATGGCCCTTGATGGTGTCTCGCGTGGTGTCGCAGAAGTGGCCGATGCGACTGTCAAGCTTCGACAGGCCTGACTTGTCAGCCAGCACGGTGTCGCTGGGCAGCGGCGCGGTGGCGCCCGCGGACCACGGTTCGCCGTACATGAGAATGTCGCGTCCACGGCCGGGAATCTCATCCAGAGCAGCACGCACGGCATTCATGGTGTCCACGTCGATCAGACCCATCAGGTCGAAACGGAAGCCGTCCATGTGGTATTCGCGCGCCCAGAACGTCACGGATTCCACGATGAACCGGCGGAACATCTTGCGTTCGGTGGCCATATCGCAGCCGCAGCCGGATCCGTTGGCCAGCGCGCCGTTGGGCTTACGGCGCAGGAAATAGTCCGGCACCGACCGCTCAAACCAATTATCGGGCGAGAACATGTGGTTGTAGACCACGTCCATGATCACTTTGATGCCGGCGTTGTGCAGCGCCTGCACCATCTGCTTCACTTCGCGGATGCGCACCGACCCGTCGAACGGATTGGTGGAATACGAGCCTTCCGGCACGTTGTAATTGACCGGATCGTACCCCCAGTTGTAGCGATCGCAGGTCTCTTCGTCCACGGAACCGAAATCGTAAATCGGCATGAGCTGCACCGCGGTGACGCCAAGTTTCTTGAGATATGCGATGCCCGTGGGAAAGTCGGGATGCCCGTCCAGAGACGTACCGTCGTCGGTGAACGCCAGATACTTGCCCCGATGCGATTCGGGGAAACCGCCGGCGGGATCATTGCTGAAATCGCCCACATGGGTTTCCCAGACCACCGTCTGCGCAAGCGGCACGTCCGGCATATGGTCGCGGTACCAACCATCCGGATTGGTGCGGCTGAAGTCCACGACCATGCTGCGCCGGCCGTTCACACCGGCCCCGCGCGCCCACGGGTCGGCGATGCGGTCGACGGAACCGCAATCGCGTTCGATCAAAAAGTCGTAATACACGCCGTGCATGTTGTCGGCGAAATCGTACGTCCAGGAACCATCGGATTCCGGACGCATCGTGTACTGTCCAATCAGAGCGTCGCCGCTTTCCCCCATGGAGCCACGCGAGAACAGTCTCAGGGTCACCTTCTGTGCGGAAGGAGCCCAGAGAGCGAACTGGGTGCCGGTTTCAGTAACAACGGCACCCAGCGGCCGTTCCAGACACAGCGGGAACGGTTCGGCGACGCTCGTGTTCGGCTGTGCGAAGCTGTCTACGAGCGTCATATCCTTTGCCTTTCTTTAGCCCTTCACGGAGCCCGACATGGACTCCTGATAGAAGCGCTGCATCACAATGAACAGGATGGCGATCGGAACGGAGATCACGACCGCGGCCGCGGCGAAGCGGGCAAACCAGTTCTGGATATATTCCTTCTGCAGCATGAGCCACAGGCCCAATGCCACGGTGTAGTTGGATTGCGTACGGCAGATCACCTTGGCCATGACAAAGTCGAGCCACGGGGTCAGGAAGCCGATGATGGCCTGGTAGACGATCATGGGCTTGCAGATCGGGATGATGATCTTATGGAACACCTGGAAACGGGTGCAACCGTCGAGCAGGGCGGCTTCGTCCAGCGAGGTCGGAATGGTGTCCATATAGCCCTTCATCACGTAGAAGCCAGCGCCGGAACCGGCGGAGTACACGAGAATCAACGCCACGGTAGTCATGGTGCCGCTTGACAGGCCCAAGGCCTTCAAGATGAAGTAGATGGCGGTGACGGCCATGATACCCGGGAACATGCCAAGAATCAGCACAACGTTCATGAAAGTCTTGCGCACACGGAAACGCATACGGCTCATGCAGTATGCCACAGAGAGCACGAAGATCAGAGAAATCGCACAGGTGAAGCAGGCGATGATGAACGTGGTGCCGAACATCTTCGGGAAGTCCAACACGTTGCGGTCGGTGAACAGCACCCTATAGTTGTCCAGAGTCCACTCCTTCGGGAAGAAGGAGCTGGTGTACGGGGCGGTGTTCTTATTGAACGACTCCGCGAACACCCATACGATTGGGACGAGCCAGATGACGGCCAGAATGGCCAGGAACAAGTGGGCGAACACGTCGCCGGTGATACGGCGGATCTTCTGGTCGTGCAGAAGGCCGTGGCTTTCCACTTTGGTTGCGGAATGCTTGTTGCTCATCGGAATGCCTCCTCATTCTTATAGGAGCCGGAATTGCGGTAGGTGATCAGCGAAACGATGGCCAACACGACGAAGGTCATGATGCCGATCACGGCACCGAGATTGTAATCCTGCTTGTCCACGGTCAGCTTGTACAGCCAGGTGATAAGCAAATCAGTGGAGCCTGCGGAATCGCCCAATGGCGTAGGATCGCCGCCGGACAGCAGGTAAATGACGTTGAAATTATTCACATTGCCGGTGAAGGTGGTGATCAGGTACGGAGTGAGCACGAAGATGATGTACGGCATGGTGATCTTCGTGAAGATCTGCCACCAGTTGGCACCGTCGATCTTCGCCGCCTCATACTGATCGGCCGGAATGTTCTGCAGAATACCAGTGATCTGCATGATGGTGTACGGAATACCGACCCACAGGTTGATGACGATTACGGTGACACGGGCCCAAGTGGCGTTGGTGAAGAACGGCAGCGGACTATCGATCCAACCCCACGTCTGCAGCATGCGGTTCACCGCGCCCTGCGGCTGGAGCATGGTGTGCATGACCAACAGGGACACGAACTGCGGAACGGCGATGGACATGGAGAAGCAGGCACGCCAGAAACCCTTGAAGTGGGTGGTCTTGCGATTGATGATCATAGCCACGAACATGCCGAGGAAGAAGTTCAGGAAGGTGGCGAAGAAGGCCCAGACCAATGTCCACACCAGCACACGTCCGAACAGTACGGCGTTAACGGTGCCGCCGCTGTTGGAGAAAACCTTGGCGAAGTTCTCAAAGCCGACCCAGTGGAACAGCACGAGGTGCTTGTGGTCATAGCTGGTGAATGCCATTGAAATCATGAAGATCAACGGCAGCACGGTGAACACGACGATGCCCAGCGTGGGCAGGAACATCAGCAGAACGTGCGCCTTGGCATCGAGCAGCTCGCGGACATCGTCCATGAAGCTCGGAGCCTTGCCGTTCTCCTCGAGCAGCACCTGGGACTTGTATGCAGAGCGCACGGACATGACCCACAGGCCGATGAAGGCAGCGGTGATAACCAGAGTGGCGACACCGTACAACAGGATGACCACGGAACGGTCAGGTTCGGTGTAGACCCAGAAGCCGTCGACCAGCTTCTTGCCGCCTGCATTGGTGCCCAAGGTCGGCAACTTGGAAAGATAGTCCACGCCACTGATTGCCATGAACACGAAGTATGCGATTTCCAGCGCCAGCATGGTAATGCCCTTGACATACTGCTTGCGCACGATATCGCCAAGACCAAACACCACTGCGGAAAGCTTAGTGAACAGGTCACCACGCCGGAACGCCGCCCTTACCGTGTAAGGCGACGGAGAAACATAATCAGCACCCTGCTTCCGAAGGCGCTTCATCTCCCGTGGGGAAAGAGTTGTTGCTGTCATTTCGACTGCCCTCT
>OHAG01001258.1_pt1 | contig 16940 bp, 17 predicted proteins | sample 1577081 | NCBI WGS metagenome assembly OHAG01 (sample SAMEA3541513, study PRJEB24748) | human gut metagenome | biome: human gut; feature: human-associated habitat; material: faeces | place: China | collected 2012
CATCCGGCTCTTCTTTTTTCATTTCATCCTGTAAATTACTGATTTCTGTCCAATCCCTGCTCGTTATTAACTGATCCTGATCTGAAACCGGTATTTCCGCGGCATAGACAGCAGAACCTGCTATCGTAAAAATTGTAATCATCATAAGCATTATTTTTAAAATATTTTTCATAGCCATCCCCCTCGTTTGGTATCAATGCCCATTGAGAGCATGGAAAATTAGTAGATAAAACCATCGGCAGCGCATAACCTAAACATCGACTATATAAGCTATGCGCTTGTCCTGCTGATTTTAAGTCGCAGCCTCCATAGCGGGCAAGGGAAATAAGCAGACCCACACAAATGCTCCCATAAAGTATTTACCTTTGCCATCGCTTATCTCATCTCCTGTTTTGTGGATTTACTTATATAACGGACAAACACAGAAAAAGGGACAATGTTTTTGCCAAGTTCCCATAAAACAGTATTTGCAAAAAGCTCCCGCAATGGAGAAGAAACTGTCCATTGGGCAGCTTCTTGTTATGGCGTGCCAGTCCCAAACCATGATAGGAACGATTACGGCAAGCTGGAAGTTATCTGTTAATTGTCCACCTGACAAACCATTGGGATGAATAGGAACTAAGCCAAAACTCAATAGCTTGTCTCATTCGATCTTCATTTGGATAATAGAAATTTATCATTTTCAAAAGCTGGACAGTTTTTATATACGTCTGACATTTTATTATACCTCCTGAAATCACGATTTGTTCAGCTAAGATGAGTATATCATTCTGTTGTTATACCAGCGGCAATTTTTATCAGTTCGTCCATATCAATAGAGCCATATATAGAAAAGAAATCGCCATCCCGCTCATAGCAAATATAATTCAAATCATCTTTCTTGAAGTAGTAGCCGATCACACCGCCCTTATCAAACGATTCAATTTCTGTATTTTCTGCGTCGGCGTAAATCCGTGTATCTGATTTACTAAGAAGAATATTAAAATAACTCGATTCGTTGATGGCATATTCATAGGCAAGCATTTCCGGCTGTTCAACCGTATTCTTCAATTCCGCCCCGTCTGGAAGATAGGTAGGCTTATAGCTCTGCAAATCAGACTGCATATTTTCCCCGTCGCTTTGCAGTTCAAAGATACTGTATTTTTCAAATGTCTCAACTACCCACGCAATCACTTTTTCCCTGAACTGTGCACTAGCTACCATAGCCGTTGAGAATAACAGGGTTATGGTAATTGCTGCGACTGCAACAGCTTTGCCGAACCGCCTGAACACAATATGCGTTCGGCTCTTTCCGGCACTACTTACAGCAGCATCCCCTTTTAGCTCCGTGCGTAAATAGTCTTTCATAGCAATTTTACAGGCGCGATTGAGAGAAGCATCCGAAATCATTTGCTCCGAGCTAAGCCCCATGCTTGAAGAAAGTAGTTCACAGTAAAAGCGGAAGCGACCCTTTGCATTTTTCATTTGGAAGAACTCTTCCGTTTTTTGGGGAGATAGCCGGAAGCAGTATCTACTAAATAGCAGAACAATTCCCTGATGCGGCAAGTGCAGAATCTTTTCGCTCAATTCTCGGATCTTTGCTTTCGGCAAATCTACACAGGAGCAGGCGTCATTATCGGCGGCAGAGCGAACTTCTATATCCTTTTCAAAGCTGGCATTTGCTGCTTCATGCAGCATGGCCTGCCAATTCATATCCATATCGTCACCTTTCCTCATACAGTTTTTGGAGCTTCTTAATGAGCCGCTGCCCACGTTTTTTTGCGGCATCCTCCGAAATGTTCAGCAATTCACCAATCTCTCTATATCCCATTTCCAGCGTATAGCGAAGATAGATAAAATGCCGATCATCGGGATTAAGCTGATCTATTACCTCAGTCAGCCTATGTACATCGGCATTGTGAATACATTCATCTTCAATATCGTCCGTGTCCTCGTCCGAAATATTGTCCCAGTAATCAATGTGAACACTCTGTTGTAATTGACGCAACACGTCAATAGAAGCGTTTTTCACTATGGTAACGCAGAAAGCGGTCATTTGGGGACCGGGTAAATCAGAAATTTTTTCGATATTGTCCATGATTTTTATAAATGCGGTGGAAACGACATCTTCTGCGGTTTCCTCTGACTTCACAATATTAAACGAAATGCGCTGGAAGTGGATATGATGCTCATGGAATATCCGCTCTACCAGTGCACGTTGTTCATCATTCAAAACACTAAATAGGAGTATCATCATATAAGTTTCCTCATGGATAGCCCTGCAGCCATCCATTCTAAGTGAGCAAGTAAATTTATTCTTGCACATTATGGGTATTCGTTGCAGCGACTGCTTGTTACAAATTGTACCACAAGAATGTTGCGCAGGAAAGTGACAACCCATTAACAGGATATGAAAAATAATTTCAAAAAAGTCTGTCCCCATTTTTGATCTTGACCGTTATATAGGTAAAAGGACACGAGGAGATAAAAGCATGAAAAAAAACAGACTTTTCACAGTTGTAGGCATTGTAATTGCGTTGTGTATTGCAATAGCCCTGTATATGTTTGTTTCCCCGAAAAGCACAAAGAATATTCCAGAGCTTTCTTCAATCGCTCAAATGGAAGAAGCAGAAGTTAATCAGCTTATTGTAGGGTATTCCATAAATCAACTGATTGAAGTTTGGGGAGAACCCGACATAAGCGGAAATAACGAAGTTAGGTGGCAGCTTAATACAACCGCAACGCTGGTTGTAAATACAAATAACAAGGGGAAAGTTGTTATTTGCGGTATTTCACAATAAGCCATCTGTTATAAGAAAGGAGCGCGAAAATATGAAGAAATTGATAAGCATGGTAGTTTGTACTTTGATGCTATGGTCATGTACTATTCCGGCGTTTGCTGCTGAGAGCAATATAGACAATGATAATATCCATTCTCCTGCCTTTTGCACGGATGTAATATCCGAGATTGCAGATTCAACTGTAATGACAGTTTATCACCAATAGGTTATGCGATTTTTAATTATCAGCGACAAACCGTATTAGAATATACGACAGAAACCAATTATCCCTTTTACACTAATCCAAACCAACACTTTTACTACAAAATGCGTTTCACAATCGTCTATATTTATATAGAAGAAAAGCGGTCTGCCTTCCGGCAAACCGCTTTCTCTTTTTCAACTATTCAGAACCCGCCAATTGAAATCCGCGCATACACTTAATGGCTCCAATATCTTCCATTGCGTTTACCATGCGGTAAACGGTTGCAACGCCGATTTTTGGATCTACCTTTGATGCCTTGAAATAGATTTCCTTACAGCAGGAACAATCTTCCTCAAGGATAATATCCAGCAGCATCAGCCGCTGCTTGGTAATCCTACAGCCTGATTCCTTCAGTTTTTGAATAATCATTTCTCTCTGCATCATTTGGCATCTCTTCTTTTTCTATTTTGCTGACACAGTTTTCTTTGCGTCAAAGTTTAATGTGTTACTCTCCTTATAAGGACGGAACAGCAGATAAATAAATCCGATGATCAGTAAGAATGCTACAACGGTACCAACACCGAATGTACCAACTGTGATCAGTGTACCGATCTGGTAGATACACAGGGAAACAATGTAAGCTAAGATACACTGATATCCGATCGCAAACCAGAACCACTTCACGTTGTTCATCTCACGCTTGATCGCACCCATAGCTGCGAAACATGGTGCACATAACAGGTTGAATACCAGGAAACCATAAGCGGCAACCGGAGTCATAACCAAAGACAGTGACTTCCAGATTTCGGAACCATCTTCTGCAACTTCTGCAAAACCGAATAACTGTCCGAACGTAGCTACAACGTTCTCTTTTGCGATCAGACCGGATACAGCAGCAACTGCCATCTTCCAGCCGTTACCAGCCTTGGTCCAGCCAAGTGGTGCGAAGATCCATGCGATTGCAGAACCAACTTTTGCAAGAACACATTCTGCCTGGGCAGCCTCAAGAGCAGCACCCTCTAATCCGTCGAAATCAAGCATTCCAAAGGTTCCGTTGCTCCATCCGAAGTTCATTAAGAACCATAAAACAATTGTTGATAACAGGATAATTGTACCTGCTTTCTTGATGAAAGACCATCCACGCTCCCACATGCTGCGGAGTACGTTTCCAACGGTTGGCCAGTGATATGCAGGAAGCTCCATAACGAATGGTGCAGGATCTCCTGCGAACATCTTTGTTTTCTTTAAGATAATACCGGAACAGATAATTGCTGCAACACCTACAAAGTAAGCACTCCATGCAACCCATCCGGAATTATGGAAGAATGCACCTGCGATCAAAGCAATGATTGGAAGCTTTGCTCCACAAGGTACGAATGTTGTTGTCATGATTGTCATCTTGCGGTCACGGTCGTTCTCGATCGTACGGGAAGCCATAACACCAGGAACACCGCATCCACTACCAATCAGCATTGGGATGAATGATTTTCCGGATAATCCGAATTTACGGAAAATACGGTCCATGATAAATGCGATACGTGACATATATCCACAGGACTCAAGGAATGCCAGGAAAATGAACAGTACCAGCATCTGCGGTACGAATCCAAGTACAGCACCCACACCGGAGATGATACCATCTACGACAAGTCCTGTCAGCCAGCCGGCACAGTGAATGTTCTCAAGTAAGGTTCTTGCTCCCGGAACAATCCACTCGGCAAACAATGTATCATTTGTCCAATCGGTAAGGAATGCACCAACTGTTGTGATAGATACATAATACACGATAAACATAACCAATGCAAAAATTGGAAGTGCAAGGAAACGGTTCGTAACAATACGGTCGATCTTATCCGAAGTGGAAAGTTTCTCACCCTTCTTTGCTTTTGTAAGACACTCTCCAATGATGGAAGAAATGTATACATAACGCTCATTGGTAATGATTGACTCGGTATCATCATCAAAATGATCCTCAAGTTCCCTGATCTCTGCAGATACATCTGGCATCAGACTTAAGAGTTCAGAAATCTTATCGTCTTTTTCCAGAAGTTTGATTGCGAAAAACCGCTTCTGTTCCTGTGGAATATCCGAGCTGATCTTATCCTCTACCTTTGCAATGATATCCTCAACCTCTGATGCGAACGCATGTGCAGGTGTGACTTTCTTCTTCTGCTGTGCGAGAGCAACGGCCTTTTCTGCTGCCTTTGTAATTCCTGTTCCTTTCAGAGCGGAAATCTCAACAACTTCGCAGCCCAGTTTCTGGCTCAGCTTATCGATATGTATCACATCACCATTCTTGGCAACGATATCCATCATGTTTACTGCCATGATTACCGGGATACCAAGTTCCATGATCTGTGTAGAAAGATATAAGTTACGCTCAATATTTGTACCGTCCACAATATTGATGATTGCATCCGGTCTGTCTGCAACAAGATAATTTCTTGCTACCACTTCCTCCAGAGTGTATGGGGAAAGAGAATAAATACCCGGAAGATCCATGATGGTAACATCTTTATGCCCCTTCAGACGTCCTTCCTTTTTTTCTACTGTTACACCCGGCCAGTTACCAACAAACTGATTGGAACCGGTCAATGCATTGAACAATGTCGTTTTTCCGCAGTTTGGATTTCCTGCCAATGCAATTTTCACTGCCATAATTCTCCTCTTTTCTGTGCTGGCGCACTTTTGTTTTATCAGCCTTGCTAAAATTTGAAATTGCTAGTTTCTGTAAGCACTTGCTAGTTTTTGTAAGTCGCTACTAACCTTATGGTAAAAAAATTACTCTACCTGGATCATTTCAGCATCTGCTTTACGCAGGGACAGTTCATACCCTCTGACCGTAACTTCCACCGGATCTCCGAGTGGGGCTACTTTACGGACATAAATCTCTACGCCCTTGGTAATTCCCATGTCCATGATACGACGTTTTACAGGTCCTTCGCCTGTCAGTTTTGTAGCTTTGACAGTCTCGCCAACTTTTGCATCTTTTAATGTCTTCATCGCTGTTCCCTTTCTAAATCATTATTTTATTTGCCATATCCTTACCGATAGCAACACGCGCTTCTTTCACATTCACAATCATGTTTCCATCCGTTTCAGATATCACAGCCACTTTTCCCCCGACAACAAAACCAAGATTCTCAAGATGGCGTCTTGTTTCTTCTTTTCCACCGATCTTTTTAATCTCATTCTCTTCTCCTGCTTTGCACATTGTTAAAGGCATCATAAAAACATCCTCCTGCTTTCCGCCGCGTGCAAGCGACTTTATTGAGAATCATTTCCATCTCTTACGTCAGTTAGTATATGCTAACGGCCATAAGTTGTCAATAACAAAATAATATTTTTTCAGCTTATCCGACATTTTTTTCTTAAATAATCAGGTACCAGCACACAAAATTTCTCCGTTATTAAGCGTTTGCAAGTGCTTTCCCAAGTGCCTTGCACTGTTCCATTGCATCTGCATCCGGAGCCTCCTGACAGATGACACCTTCCCCTCCTACGATCGTTGCACCGGCTCCGCTCATACGTGCTTCCCAGTCACGCATCCACTGTCCGTCCCCCCATCCGTAGGAACCAAACAGTCCGATCTTCTTTCCGGAAGCAAATCCTTCCACGTCTGCAACAAACGGCTCCATCTCACTCTCTTCGAGTACTTCTGCTCCCATGGCAGGACATCCTAATGCAAATACACCCTCTCCCTTTAACTCGTCAATGTTCATATCGCTGACAAATACAGCTTCCGCCTCTTTGCCTGCCTCTTTGATTCCTTCCACGATGGCATTTGCCATGCTCTCTGTGTTTCCACCCTGTGTCCAAAATACAACTGAAATCTTACTCATTTTAAATTCTCCTTTTCTTTTTATAATGTTATGATGCATATTGACAGTCACAATCAACCAGCTGCCAGATTTCCGTATTGCTGCAAATCGCAATAATCTCTTCCATGCGCATTCCATATGACAAAAGCTGGATCAGTTTTTCTCTGGAATGTTCATATTTTTTAAACAGCCGGATTTTTTCATGTGGTCTGTCGTATACTTTCCAGTACCCCGAATACAAATAGTTTTTCCCCTGATTGCGGATGAATCCTTTTACATCCTCCGGCGGATATCCAAGCAACAGTCCCATCTCATGCGGAAAAACTTTCTTTTCCCTCAGATACTGCTGGTAATGTGCACGAAACACCGGTAATACCTGTTTTAAGTTTGTGTCAGTATAGCCAATCTCATGCAACAATGCCTGCACGCTTTCTTTGGAAAAAAATGCTTCCAGACGATCCGGATGATACAAAAACACTGTAATCTTCCCCGCATGAATTCCCAGCGGATAAATCGTCAGTTCACTTTCTTTAAAAATATCTTTCATCCGCTGGTAATCCTGTTTTTCGATATTCAACAGATTCGATTCTTTCAGTCCGGTGATCAGCGGTGCACACTGAAATGCTATCTGAAGTTCGATTTCATCGCCACGCAGTTTCCGTATGATCTCCCATGTTTCGCTGCTCAAGTCCGTCACCCCTCCCTAAAGTTAGTTATATCTAACCTAAGAAAAGAATACACGAAAAAACAGGCTCTCGTCAAGAGCCTGTTGTGATATTTTTTATCAATTATATTTTCTGTTGCGTATACCGTACCAATGCCTCCCGATAAATCGCCCCCAGACGGCTTGGCAGAACTTTTTTATGGGTCACCATGCCAATATGCATATCTCCCTGCGCCTGCAGCGGAACCGAGACAATATTCTCTCCGTTTAATTCCTCGTCAATCACCCCGCTGCAGACTGTATAACCATTCAGACCAATCAGCAGATTAAACAGGGTTGCCCGGTCTCTGACACGGATGTTTTTCGGCCGGTCCACGGTACTGAATATCTCCTCGGAGAAGTAAAACGAATTGTGTTCTCCCTGTTCAAAAGAAAGATAAGGGTATGGCTCTAATTCCTCAATCGTCACAGACTTTTTGCCCGCAAGCGGATTTTTCGTGCTCACAAAAATATGCGGTTTTGCCACAAAAAGCTCGGTAAACACAAGGTCATGTTCCTTGATCAGTTTCTCAAGTACGGTACGGTTAAAATCGTTCAGATAAAGAATTCCGATCTCGCTTTTCATCTGCGCGACATCCTCTATGATTTCATACGTCTGGGTTTCCCGCAGACAGAAATCATACTTTTCGCTTCCATACCGCTCGATCAGTTCCACAAATGCATTGACTGCAAACGAATAATGCTGGGTGGAAACACTAAATTCCTGTTTCCGCCCAGCTTTTTTCTTGTATGTTTCCTCCAGCAGTGCCGCCTGTTCCAGAACCTGTCTGGCATACCCTAAAAAAGTCTCCCCCTCTTTGGATATGACAATTCCGCGGTTTGTCCGTTCAAAAATGGTAATCCCCATCTCTTTTTCCAGTTCCCTGACTGCCTTTGTCAGACTCGGCTGGGAAATAAATAATTTCTTTGCCGCATCACTGATCGTCCCGGTCTGTGCAACGGTCGTAACATATTTCAACTGCTGTAAGGTCATAAAGCATCCTCCTATAAGATGTCAATATACTCTCCGTTTAATGCTTTATTCATGCTGCGGACAGCGCAGAATTTACCGCACATGGAACAGGTATCCTCCTGTTCCGGTGCCCGGTCCGCACGAATGGCTTTGGCGGTCTCCGGGTCCATGGCACATGCCCACTGTGCTTCCCAGTCCAGTACTCTTCTGGCATCCGCCATCTTATTGTCCATCTCCATAGCTCCCGGTACATGCTTTGCGATATCTGCCGCGTGCGCTGCAATCTTTGATGCCATAATTCCCTGCTTTACATCGTCCACATTCGGAAGTGCCAGATGCTCAGCTGGTGTCACATAGCAGAGGAATGCCGCACCGTTGGCAGCAGCGATCGCACCACCGATGGCAGAAGTGATATGATCATATCCCGGCGCAATATCGGTCACCAGAGGTCCTAATACATAAAACGGTGCACCCATGCAGATGGTCTGCTGGATCTTCATATTTGCAGCAATCTGATCCATCGGCATATGTCCCGGCCCTTCTACCATAACCTGGACATCCTTTTCCCAGGCACGTTTTGTCAGTTCTCCCAGACGGACAAGTTCCTCAATCTGACAGACATCCGAAGCATCTGCAAGACATCCCGGACGACAGGCATCTCCCAGTGAGATTGTCACATCATATTCCCGGCAGATGTCAAGAATTTCATCATAATATTCATAAAACGGATTTTCTTCCCCGGTCATTGTCATCCACGCAAATACTAAAGAACCGCCACGGGATACAATGTTCATCTTCCGCTTGTGGTTTTTGATCTGATCGATGGTTTTTCTGGTAATGCCACAGTGCAGGGTAACAAAATCCACACCATCCTCTGCATGCAGACGTACAACATCAATAAAATCTTTTGCCGTGAGTGTTGCCAGGTCTCTCTGATAGTGTATCACAGAATCGTATACCGGTACAGTTCCAATCATCGCCGGACATTCCGAAGTCAGTTTTCTCCGGAATCCGGTAGTATCTCCATGGGAAGACAGATCCATGATTGCGTCCGCTCCCATATCCACCGCTGCCATAACTTTCTGCATTTCAATATCATAATCTTTCCAGTCCCTGGATACTCCGAGATTGACATTGATTTTGGTCCGGAGCATGGAGCCCACCCCCTGCGGGTCCAGACATTTATGGTTTTTATTTGCGCAGATGGCAACCTTTCCGGCTGCCACCAGAGGCATCAACTCTTCCACACGCAAGTGTTCCTTCTGTGCAACTTTCTTTAATTCTTCTGTTACGATTCCTTTTCTTGCAGCTTCCATCTGCGTTTTGTATTCTCTCATTGGTTTCTCCCTTCCTTGCATAAAATAAAAAAACACACGTATAATGCTTATACGTGTGTGGTAACTTTCATTTTCCCTACGTTGGCATTATCCAAATCAGGTTATAGGTCAAAGCAATACAGCTTACTCTCAGCCTTCTTTTTGAAAGCTCCCTTTTTCTTATTTTAAATATAGTTCATTATTATACAATCCATGGATGCTGTCAAGATTTTCCCTGTAAGTTCCGATAAAAATACATAAATTTGCCAGGAAGTAGATTGTCATTTTCTGTGTTTTACGCTATGATGAAATTATTAGGCAAATTTACAGGAACCTCTTATTACGGAGAATACATGTTATGAAAAAACCTGATTTAACCAAATACAAAACTACAAGCACGCTTTATCTGCTTATTCTTATCATTGCAGCTGTTGCACTGGTTTTCGGCTGGCAGTGTACCTCATACAGTCTCAGCAACCACAGCGCGGATCTGCACATCCAGATGCTCCCGTCCCGGCGTGTTAAGGTATCCAAAGCAACTACTGTTTACCGGATTTCCGATGTCCGATGGACCAAAAAGGCTTCTACCCTGATGTTTTACAGCCAGCATCAGACCGTGGTTGTGGAAGTAGACGGAAAGCTGCTTTATACGCGCAGCCTCAAAACGGACAGTATTCTGCATACAACCGGACGTAATTGTGAAATGGTCTCTGTCCCGGAAAATACACGTAGCATCCTCGTCACACTCACCAACTGCAACCTGGACAAACAGGTGTCTGATCCGGTTTTCTATCAGGGCGATGGTGTCCATATGTTTCGCCATGAACTTTTAAAAGCAGGGATCCCCATGCTCCTCGGCATTATGAACGTTGTACTTGGCATTCTGATGCTCATCTACTGGCTGTTTGTGCATCATTGGGCATATGTGAGCAAATCCATGCTGTATCTGGGAATTCTTACAACGGATCTTGGTGCATGGTTCTGCCTGGAAACAAGCTCTTCCATTCTTCTGTCACAGAACCCGGTGTTCCATTCCTATGTGACCCGCATGCTTCTTCTGCTGCTGCCCATTCCTTTTATGATGTTCGTCCGGCATTATTTAAAAGCAAGGGACCGGTATCTTTGCCGGATTTTTGTCTGGCTGGATGTGGCAGAGATTGCAGTTGTTTTATTCCTGCAGCTTATGGATATCCGTGACCTGACGCAGACACTCTGGATGACCCATGTCATGATCGGCCTTGCAGTTTTATATTTTATCTATACCATCTGCAACAAATTTTATCACCACACGACGACACATGCCCTGTGGATCTGTACCATAGGGATCATTATTCTGATCGGTGCTCTTTTTTCCGACATGTACAATTATTATCAGGGGTCGCAGGACATCGAAATTGTCGGCCGCATCGCCATGCTGCTTTTTATCGTAACCCTTGCCTGCGACACCGCATTCGTATCCCTAAAGGAAATCGATACCGGCCGTCGCGCGGCTCTCTACCGTGAACTTGCGGAAAAGGATCTCCTGACCGGCTGCTACAACCGGAATGCTTACCACGAAGATACCAGCCGGTGCAAAAAACTGACAAATCTTCTGTTGTTTGTATTTGACCTGAACAACCTGAAATACTACAATGATAAATTCGGACATGACTGTGGGGATCAGTATATTACGGATGCCGCACATATTCTCCGGAAAATTTTCTCCCGTCACGGAAAACTGTACCGCATCGGCGGGGATGAATTCTGTGTTTTGATTGACGACCATAATACCTGTGATATCAGCCATCTGATCTGCTGTCTGCGAAAAGAGGAGGCCGTTTACAACGCCTCCTCCCGAAACATCCATCTGCAGATTGCCTGTGGATATGCTGTCTTTGATCCACGGACAGATACGAATCTGGATGCCCTTCAAAAGCGGGCAGATCAGAATATGTACGAAAACAAAAAACAGTTAAAAACATTTTCTTACCGCTGAGGCTCTGCCTGCAGCGGTATTTTTGTGGAATCTGTTCTAAATCTCTTCACTCTCTCCAGAATCCTCGATAATCCGAAGTCCGGCTGTGCTGGTAACCGGAAGAGAAAACGCAATGGTTCCCGCTTTTGTCCCGATTCCGGCTTTTTCCATGATGGATTTCATAATCGCATTTTTCTGTTCCGTTTTCGTAACAATTAATATAATTTCTTTTTCGGAAACCAGCGATACGCCGAGAAACTGTTCTGCCCGTTTCATTCCGACACCTTTCCCGTGAAAAACCGTTCCCCCGGTGGCTCCGCCTTCTTCTGCCGCACGCATCACCTGCGTATTGTATCCGTAATTGGCAATTGCAATGATCAGCTCATGTTTTGTCTCCTTCAACGTTGTCTCCTCCCCTTTCTCGAATTCCTGTTCTCCCAGCATAAATTTCAGCTGCTGTTTTCCGCCAATACTGCTAAGCGGTATCAGAAAGACAATTCCCGTCCCGGGCACATCAATTTTCAGTTCCGTCTGCAATCCCTTTTTCACGGTTTTCCAGGTGGGACGTGTGACCAGACAAAAATGAATGCCTTTCTCATCCTCCTCGAGTCCGAAGTAATCCAGTACATCGCTGGCCGCTGTTCCCATGGCAAGAGAAATATTTCCAGTATCCACGTGATTTTGCTTATAAAACTTCACAAATTTCTGCATCTGTTTTCGATTGCAGATCGTAACCATCATATAGATCTCACTCATTTGTCCGCTCCTCTTTCCTGTTTTTCTATAATTCTATAATTGCATCATCCGCATACCCGGCAAACACATCCTCTGCCTGCAGGAATGGCTGTTCTGCCATTTCTTCCTTTTTATTACTCTTAATCTTATAGATCAGCCCGAGGACCTGCAGCGTAATCAGCGGAGTCATGGCAACCATCGCTACCACGCCGAAGGCATCCTTTACCACATCGCCGCCTACTGCCGTACAAGCGCCCTGTGCCAGTGGCAGCAGAAAAGTTGCCGTCATCGGACCGGATGCCACGCCTCCAGAGTCAAACGCAATCGCGGTAAAGATTTTCGGAACAAATAACGTCAGAAACAGTGCAATGGCATAGCCCGGAATTAAAAAATACATAATCGGAATTCCGGTAAGCACCCGCAGCATGGAAAGCCCGACCGAAGCAGCCACACCAACCGAAAGGCTGATCTGCATCGCTTTTCCGGAAATATCCCCATCGGTCAGTTCTTCTACCTGTTTCATCAGGACATAGACGGCCGGCTCTGCCTTGACAATGAAATATCCGATCACCATTCCGACCGGGACTAAAATCCACGGACACGGCAGTGATGCCATAACGGTTCCAAGATAGTTTCCTGCGGGAATAAATCCGACATTGGCACCGGTCAGGAAAAGTACCAGTCCGACATACGTGTAAAGCAGTCCCACACAGATTTTAATCAATGTCTTTTTATGTAGTTGAATGGAAACAAGCTGGAAAATTCCAAAAAAGAAAACGATTGGAAGCAGGGAACCTGCAATTTCTTTGAGATAATAGGGAATTTCGGATAAAAACAGCCGGCCAAGTTCCACAGAATTGAAAGCTTCCGGCACGCCCGCTGCCACATAACTTCCCTGGGCAGGATATACCAGTCCCAGGAGCAATACCGCAAGAACAGGACCGATCGAACACAGTGCAACCAGTCCGAAACTGTCGTTTTCCGCATGCTTATCATTTCGGATTGCAGAAATACCAACACCAAGTGCCATAATAAACGGAACCGTCATCGGTCCGGTCGTCACACCTCCGGAATCAAACGCCACCGCCAGAAAATTATCCGGAACAAACCTTGCGATCAAAAATATCACACCATAGAACACAACTAATAACGGGGCTAACGCTATTCCAAATAAAATACGAAGCAGTGCTACAACAAGAAATGCGCCAACCCCGGCTGCCACCGAAAGAATCAGCACCATATTCGGCACCGACGGCACCTGAGCGGCAAGCACCTGCAGATCCGGTTCTGAAATGGTAATGATGACCCCGAGAAAAAAGCCCAGAAGGAGGATCACCCATAGTTTTTTGGTTTTAAGCATGCTGCCTCCTACACGTTCCCCCATAGGAGACATTGACATTTCGGCACCCATGGAAAAAAACAGCATGCCTATAATTACAAACATCGCACCGATCATAAATTCCAGCAGAATACTGGCGGACACCGGTGCCACTGTAAAACTCAGTAACAATACAATGAACAGAATCGGCAATACTGCCTGTATGGATTCTTTTGCTTTTTCTTTTCTCTTTTCCAAACAATCCCTCCTTCTTCCTGTATATTTTCATACAATTTATATATGTATGCCATATTATCATACACTAGAAGGAAAAACCAGCAAATTTTTCCTAAGATTTGGTTAAAATATTATTTTTTAAAACCGGCATGCGGAAAATCTGTATCAGCAGAGGAATGACCATAATAAACCATACGAGTGGTTCCGCCACGATTACACCTGTGTAGCCAAACCACGGAACGAGTGTTGCTGCAATCACGATTTTGCCGATCATTTCCAGTGAACTTGATACCAGCGGTGTAATATGGTCTCCCAGCCCCTGCATGGCATTACGGACGACACATATCACTGCCGTGACAAAATAAAACAGCGTATCAAACTTCAGATAATTGGTTGCATTCTTCAGTACTTCGGCATTTTTGCTTCCAGTTACCATGTAAACCAGCCAGTCTCCGATTGTATAACTTGCAACAATGGTAAAGCTGCACCAGATGCAGGTATATAAAATTGCAAGCCCGATTCCCTTTTTTATCCGGTCAATCCGTCCTGCTCCAAGATTCTGTCCGCAGTATGTTGCCATCGTCTGTCCGAATACCGTAAACATAATCATAAACATTTCCGATATTTTGCGGGCTGCGGTATGTGCAACGATAATGTTCTGTCCCAGTTTATTGATTGCCGTCTGCAGCGTCAGGGAACCGATATTGATCAGGGAACTCATAAACCCCATGGACAGACCCGCGCTTAGCATGCTTTGGATCATCTGCGGCTGTGGCTCTTTGAAATCGTCCCCGGACAACCGGAGCAGTTCATACCGTTTTATCATATAGATCCAGCAGATCACAAACGCCAACGCCTGTGCCGAAACCGTGGCAACCGCGGCTCCCCTTACCCCCGTTTTTAAAACGACCACAAAAAAGAGATCCCCCGCAATGTTCAATATGACAGAGATTGCAAGAATCACCAAAGGCGTAATGGTATCTCCGAGTGCACGCAGTGCAGCAGCGCAGGCATCATAAAGAAATGTTGCAATCAATCCCGCAATAATAATTACAATATAAGAACCCGCCATTGTCCTTAAATTTTCCGGTACATTTAAAAAGCGTAAAATCGGCTGCAGAAAAAGCAGACCGAGAACCGTCAGTCCCGCAGCAACGGCAATTCCGAGTGTCAGTGACATGGCAAACGATTTTTTCACCCCGCGCAGATCCTTTGCTCCGAACCGCTGTGCAGTGATGATGGCAAACCCGTTGGAAAGCCCCATCAGAAAGCCGATGATCAGATTGCTCAGTGAACTTGTGGCACCGACAGCCGCAAGTGCATCTTCCCCCAGAAACGATCCGACAATCCGGGTATCCACCAGGCTGTATGTAAGCTGCAGCAGATTGGCCAGAAAAATCGGAAGCGCAAAAGCGAGTATTAATCGGGAAGGTTTTCCTTTTGTAAGATCTTTCATTTTATTACCTCGTTAAAAAATTTCTCTTTTTTCATAAAATAAACATATTTTTGTCGAAAATAATAATATCACAATTTGTAAAGGATAGATACTATGAAAACAACGGGAATCGTTTCTGGAAAAAGCCCAGAAAATCCGGTCAGGGATTTACCCCCTGTTCGCGCTGCTTCCGGAAATAGGTCATCATCTCCCTAGTGAGACTTAATCCCTCCGGATCATCCGGCACATCCCGGTAATCTACCCATTCGGCAAGTGACAGTTCCTCCTCTTCGAGCCGGATCTCACCTTCTTCTGCCAGATCGCAGAAAAATCCCATCAGAAGGTTACTGTCAAAGCCCCATGGCTGGCTTTTATAATAACGGATATTTTTCACTTTCAGCCCGACTTCTTCCATCACCTCCCGGTGGACAGTTTCTTCCGCGGTTTCCCCGATTTCCGTAAACCCGGCAATGAGCGCATACCGTTTGTATTCCCTACCTGCATACTTTGTCATCATGATCTGATCGTTATTTGTCAGTCCGATGATGACTGCCGGCGCAATCTTCGGAAAAACCATATTGTTACAGACCGGACACTGCAACATGCGCTCCGTGCGGCTGTGTACAAGCGGATGTGCGCATCTGCCGCAGAATTGATTATCCCGGTACCACACATACAGATGCCATGCCGTTGTTGCGGCAAATACACGCTCCTTCGGTTTCATGGACCGGACCGCAAACAGTTTATGATACATAAATCCCGGAATTTCCACATCTTCATAAAGCTCTGTCAGATAAAAAGATATGTCATCCACGGAAAACAGATATACCAGTCCGGGCACTTTTTTGTGATGTGTCTTACAGTATTCCACCCACACGTGATACTTAAGAAATGTGATCTCCCCCTCGTTTTTCAGATAAACCGTCCGATCACGAAATGCCAGTATCCTGCTGTCGGCATCCGGTTCTTTCATTTCAAATGCATTGTCTAATTTCATTGGATAAATATCCTGTATCATGATTGATTCTCTCTTTTCCTGATCTTGTCATTGTTTTGTCCGCGTCTGACTCCGGTAATGTCAGATCAACCGCATAAATTATCGCATAAAGCCTCCAAAATATCAAATTTTCTTGACGAAAATCCGGGATACGGCTATACTGTATATTTATCTATCTACACACAACAGGGGGATTTTATATGAAGATACAATTATCCGAACATTTCACTTACAAAAAATTGCTGCGCTTCGTCCTTCCTTCCATCGTCATGATGATCTTTACTTCCATCTACGGTGTAGTGGACGGGCTCTTTGTTTCCAATTACGTCGGAAAGACTGCATTTGCCGCCGTCAATCTGATCATGCCGTTTCTCATGGCAATCTCCGCTTTAGGCTTCATGATCGGTACCGGAGGAAGCGCGATCGTTGCAAAGACATTGGGCGAAGGCAAAAAAGAGCAGGCAAACGAATACTTTTCCATGCTGGT
>OHAG01001268.1_pt1 | contig 16835 bp, 10 predicted proteins | sample 1577081 | NCBI WGS metagenome assembly OHAG01 (sample SAMEA3541513, study PRJEB24748) | human gut metagenome | biome: human gut; feature: human-associated habitat; material: faeces | place: China | collected 2012
GTAATAAAAATCAGCAGCACATCGCTGTCCAGCTCGCGGATACGGCGGGCAGTCTCCATGCCGTCCAGATGCTGCATCTCTACATCAAGAAAAATTATGTCGTAGACCGGGCGGTAGTCCTCAAGGATTTCGACGCCGTCGGTGAACATTGTCACCTCAAACTGGGTGCCATACTGCCGCGTGTAGCGCTGCACATACCCCGCCAGCTGCTCCCGGACGGCGGCCTCATCCTCTACGATTGCAATGCGGGTCATCCGCAGTGCCTCCCCTTCTGTTTTTTTCTTTAGTATAGCATATTGCCGCGGTGCATGGCAACAAGAATGACCCTCCCGAGCCGTTTGCGGCTGTTGTTGCATCCCCGGGAGAATGGATGAATTTCTCCCCTACAAAACAAAAAGAGCCGTTGACTTGGGTTGAAGTCAGCGGCAAAACGAAAGCGCTCCACAAAGCGGCAATCATTATGAAAAAAGCCTTACATTTCCGTAAGGCTTTTTTTGGTGCAAAGTTTGCCAACAAATCCGAACCCGCCACCCTGAACCGTGCCACCGGCGTAGTGCTGGTGATGCTGGGCGTTGCCATTCTGGCCGTCAATTATTTATAAGCACCGTAAAAGGGGCCGCAGCCAAAATTGGCTGCGGCCCCTTATTTTGTCAGGCGGTTACGCCTGTTTTGCCTCCCCTTCCGGGAAGATGATTTTGTTGACGAAGAAGAATATCACCATCGAGATACCGCCGTTCAACACAGTAGTGCCGATGTTGTAGATGAAGTCCGGCACCAGCAGGCCTGCCACCGCCACCCAGATGCAGTTGATGGAGTTGACGATGCAGGTGATGATGCAGAACGCCACCACATACCAGGCAATCTGCTTGGCCAGATTGCCCTTGCTGCGGAACACGAAACTGCGCTGAATCGGAAAGTTGATGCACTCGCCGATGACCATTGCCACCATATAGGCACAAAAGTACGGCAGACCGCCGTGGGCGGAGTCATACCCCAGAATGTTCCACTGGAAGGTCTCGCCGAAAAGCGTCACCGGGATGCCCGGCCAGCCGAAGTCCACCACCGGCAGGCTGCTGAACGCGGCAGGCAGGAACTGCAGCAGCAGATACTTGAATACGGTAATCAGGTTGGATACGATGACGAACAAACCGCCCTCGCGCACCCACTTGGCAGCGGCCGGGTGCTTGGCCGCAAAGCTATTCCAAAACTGCATGGTCTGCTCCTATTCAGCTGTTGCGCAGCCGACCTTCCAGCTGCACGTTGAGAATCACGTTCTTGACCGCTTCCACAATGACACGGCACAGGCCGATAATCCAGAAGCCCTTGGCCTCCATCACGATGCCGTCCACCATGCCCATGCTGATGGCGCCGTTGGTCATCTTGGCCAGAGCGCGCAGCGGCATATTGTACTGGAACATCACGTTCAGGTCCGGCTTGCCTCTCTTGTAGCTGGCCGTCAGCAGGGTGTGCAGTACCAGCCAGACCAGCCAGCAAATGGGGCTGCGGCTGTGGTTAAGCTCACCCAGCGTCATATTGCGGTCGATGCGGACCTTGTCCTCCGGGATGAGGCAGCCCATCAGGGTCTCCCACTCGGCATCGGGTACGCTCTGCACCTTGCCGCTTTCGTAGTGGGGCAGGCTCTTGCCCGCGTAGGGGTTGGGGGCCTCGGTGCCGGCCACCTCCACAACAGCCGTCAGGCGGATGTCAGCGGAGGAAGCGCCCACGCGGATTTCGTAGCTGCCGCCCTCAACTTCCCAGCTGTCGGTCTTGGTGTTCCAGTAGCGGAACGCCTTGTCGTCCAGCGTCAGGGTCACGGTCTTGCTCTCCCCTGCAGCCAGCTGCACCTTGGCAAAGGCCTTCAGCTCCTGCGCGGGGCGGAACACCTTCGCGTCCGGCTTGGCAATGTACAGCTGCACAATCTCGGCACCGGCACGGTTGCCGGTGTTCTTTACGGTCAGGGTCACGCTGTGGGCGTCTGCCTTCAGGTCAGAGTAGGCAAAGTTCGTGTAGCTCAGGCCGTAGCCGAAGGGGAACGCCACCGGCACGCCCGCGGTCTGGTAGTAGCGGTAGCCCACGTACAGCCCCTCACGGTACTGCACGGTGCGGCCCTTGCCCGCAAAGTTGTCCTTGGCGGGGGTGTGCTCATAGGCGTTGGCCCAGGTTTCCGCCAGCTTGCCGCTGGGGTTGACCTTGCCGGTCAGCACATCGACCATAGCGCCTGCACCGGCCTGACCGCCCAGTGCGCCGTAAACCAGCGCCTTGCAGTGGGTCAGCCACGGCGTTTCCAGCGATGCACCCGCGCTGAGCACGACCACGGTGTTGGGGTTTGCCTGCTGTACAGCCTGCAGAAGCTCAATCTGGTTGTCCGCCAGCTTCATATCGGCGCGGTCCAGACCCTCGCTCTCCTTGATTTCATCAAGGCCCAGGCAGAGCAGAACCACGTCCGCCTTGGCAGCCAGCGCGGCGGCCTCAGCCTTCTTGGCGGCATCGGGCTTGCCCTGCCGGTCAAAGCCGGTGGCAAAGCCAACGCTGTTCAAGCCGCTTTCCTTGAGACATTCGAGGAAGGTGTCCACCTTGATGGAGTTGACCGCGCTGGAGCCTGCGCCCTGATAGCGGGGTGTCTCGGCAAAGTCACCGATAACGGCCACGCGGGCACCGGCGGCCAGCGGCAGCAGGCCTTCCTCGTTCTTGAGCAGGACGGTGCTCTCTGCGGCAGCGCGGCGGGCCAGCGCATGATGGGCGTCGGCGTCAAACTCACGGCTGTGATTTTCCACAGCGGCGTGGGTGTCAAAAACCAACGTCAGCAGCTCATCCAGACGGGCGTCAACGTCCGCCTCGGTGATTTTGCCGGTCTCCACGGCCTTCAGCAGCTCGCGGACGGCATCCCCGCCGGGGGCGGGCATTTCCAGCGTAGAGCCGTTCTTTACGCCCAGTGCATGGTCATTGCTGCCGCCCCAGTCGGTGACAACCGCGCCGTCAAAGCCCCAGTCCTTGCGCAGGATATCCTGCAGCAGATGGGCGTTCTCGTTGGCGTAGGTGCCGTTGATGAGGTTGTAGCTGGACATAATGGTTTTGGGATGTGCCTCTTTGACAACAATCTCAAAGCCGGTCAGGTACAGCTCGCGCAGGCTGCGCTCGTCCACCACGGAGTCGGACGCCATACGGCGCAGCTCCTGGCTGTTGACGGCGAAATGCTTGGGACAGGCGGAGATACCCTCGGACTGGATGCCGCGCACATAGCCTGCGGCCATCTTGCCGGAGAGGTAGGGGTCCTCGGAGAAATACTCAAAGTTGCGGCCGCAAAGCGGGCTGCGCTTGGTGTTTAGGCCGGGGCCCAGCAGGACGGAGACCTCCTGCGCAGCGGCCTCCTCCCCCATTGCCTGACCGACCTGCTCGCCGAGGGCGGGGTCCCAGCTGCAGGCCACGGTGGCTGCTGTGGGGAAACAGGTTGCGGGTACGCTGGGGTTCAGCCCCAGATGGTCCGCAGCCCCGGCCTGCTTGCGCACACCGTTGGGGCCGTCGGACAGGGTGATGGAAGGAATACCCGCCTTTTTATAACCCCGGGTGGTAAAGACCGTCTCGCCGGAGAGCAGTGCGCATTTTTGTTCAAGGTTCAGTTGTTGGATGATTTCTGCGTTTTTCAAGGGTAGGCACTCCTTTTTTATTAGGCAATACCGCGCAATTTCAAGTCACGGTCATGCACTTGCATTGTGCGGTATTGCGGGGGTTATTTTTATGCGTTCTTGTTTTCGGCTCTGGCGGCCTTGGCGGCCTTGTACAGCTTGACATCACGGACAATGCCGCGGATCGCCAGTGCAAACAGTGCCACGGCAACAAGGTCGATCAGCGCAACAAGGTGACGCCAGCCGAGCACAGCGGGCTTAAAGTCGTGGCGCAGCGCGGCGGTATCGCCGATACTCTCGGCATAGTCACGGTTGGTCACACGGACGTGCAGATACATATATAGTGTCTGCTTTGCAGCGCGGCGCAGGGCCTGCAGATAGCTGTTGGAGCCGGTCTCAAAGGCCATCTTGCCGCCGATGAAGCCAGCCATCCACAGGCTGCCGCCTGCGCGCAGGGCTTGGTCACCGTTCATATAGCTGTGATGATCGCAGTAGTCGGTAATCACAGCGCCGTCAAAGCCCCACTCGTCACGCAGGATGCCGGTCAGCAGCGCCTCGCTGCCGCCAGCCCAAACAGCGCCGATACGGTTGTAGCTGCTCATCAGGCCGACAGCGTCATAGTCCTCGACCAGCATCTGGAAGGGACGCAGATAGATCTCACGCAGAGCCTGCTCGGTCATCCACGTGTAGACAGAATCACGGTAGATGCCGCTTTCACCGTCATTGCAGATAAAGTGCTTGACGTAGGTGTAGACACCAGCGTCATTGGCGCCATGCACGGTGTTGCCGCAGATGACGCCGGACAGCAGGCTGTCCTCGGAATAATACTCGTAGTTACGGCCGTTGAAGGGGCTGCGGTGCATATTGGTGGCAGGCGCATACCAGCCGGTATAGCCGTTCTGCAAAGCCTGCGTGCCGATGGTGCGGCCCTCCTCCTGGGCCAGTTCGCCGTTCCACGTCTGGGCCAGCGTGCTGGAGCTCGGGAAGCCGGTGCCGGCACCCATACCGGTGAAGCCGCCAATCTGGGAGGGGCCGTCAGCGTCCTTGCTCTTGGTCTTGCCGACGCTCTTGAGCTCGGCCAGACCGCCGTAGGCGTTGATGTACATATTTTCCATCTCATCCACGGTCAGCTCATCGAGCAGCGCATCCCACTGCGGGTCATTGAAGTCAGCGCCCAGCTGGAAGCCGAGGTCGGTGGTCTTGCCGTTGTCCTCTATCTTCAGACCGTTCTTTGCGCCGGTGGTGATGGCCTCGTCGGCCTCATTGATGTAGCCGTCTGCCATGTCAGCGGTGTAAAGGTTCAGTGCCTTGACGTTGTCGGTCATAGCGCGGCTGGGGGTGTTGGTCTTGGGGAAGGTGCCCGCAAAGTCAGCGCGGGTCATGTAGGTGATGTTCTGGTTGGAGTCGCTGCCGTCCAAGCTGACGCCGTCAATGGCATCGCTGCCGGTGAACTTGTTGGAAACCGGGTTGCCGGTGACGGTGTCCTCGGCATACTGGACGTTGGCAGGCAGGTTGCAGGTAATGGTTGCGGCGGCGTCATCGTCCACATCGTGGGCATCGTGGCGCACGGTAAAGATGTAATCGCCTGCGTCCAGCTCATAGCCGGTAAAACCGTTGTGGTTGGCGTCATAGGCGTCATAGCTGGCCATATCGGAGACGGGAACGGTCAGGGTAACCTCCTCGCTCTCGCCGGGCTGCAACTCCTTCGTCTTGGCGAACGCGCCCAGCTCCACGCTGGACTTTTCAATCTCGCCTGCAATATAGGGTGCAGTGTAGTAGAGCTGCACAACATCCTTGCCGGCGTGGTCGCCGGTGTTGGTGACGGTGACCTTCACGGTCACATCGCCGTCCTTCGTCAGGGTGGCACCGTTGGCGGAGGCATCGGTCACCTTCCAATCAAAGCTGGTGTAGCTCAGGCCGTAGCCGAAGGGATACTGCACAACGGCGTCATAGCCGGTGCCGTGCTCGTTGGAAACACCGTCCCAGTAGCCCTCGGCGTCAGCGGTCTCGTACCATTTGTAGCCGATGTAAATGCCCTCGGCGTAATCTACATAGGAGACCTGCTCATAGGCATCGTAGGTATCGAGGTTGCCGCTGACGGTGCCGTCCGCCGGGTACAGACCCTCGGCATCGGCGTAAGCGCCCACGCCCTCCATACCGGCGTTGGCATAACTGGCGGCTGTGGTCAGATCATACGCCCAAGTGTCGGCGGTGCGACCGCTGGGTTCTTTGTCGCCCCACAGCACGGCGGGGATGGCGGTTGCGCCCTCGGAGCCGGACAAACCGGCAATCAGGCAGGCATCCACGCCGGGGATGGTCTCAATCTGGCCCAGCTCCATAACGTTGGTGGAGTTGATGAGCACTACCACATGGGCGTAGTTGGCACCGACGTAGGTCAGCAGATTTTCTTCCTCGGTGGTCAGCTCCAGCATCGTGCGGGTGTCGTCCACCACAATGTCGCCGCCTTTTTCAGTGCGCTTGTACTGCTGCTTGGTGGCGTCGTTGCTCTCGCCTGCCAGACGGCCAATCACGACGATGGCCGTATCGGAGAAGTTCTTGGCGTTGTCGAGCATCGACTGGGTGTAGTAGGTGGTGTTGCTGATGTCAGGCTCGTACAGGCGGCCGGATTGCTCGGGACGGCTCTTCAGCGTTTTGGCGTATTCACGCCCGGGCTGGAAGTCCTTGTACATATCGGTCAGCTCGGTGTTGTACTCAATGCCGTAAGCGGTCAGGGCGGCCAGCAGATCGGTGTTGACGGCGTTCACGCCGCCGGAGCCGGAGCCGCCGCCCAGCCATGCGGTGGATGCCCAGCCGAACACGTTGACCTTTTTGTTGTCGGCGGCCAGCGGCAAGGTGTTTTCGTTGTTCTGCACCAGAACCGTGCCCTCGGCCTCCACATCGGCGGCGAGTGCCTCAGCCTTTACTTTGGTGTCTGCAATTTCTGCGTCAGAATAGTGACCGCTTGGCGCGCCGAAAAAGCTGTCAATCACGGTTGCCAATGTGGACAGGAAATAGGTGCCTACCAGAACTGCGACCAACAAAATCACGGACAGCACCAGCCCAATCCCGTGCAATACGGGATGCGGCTTGCGAATCTTTGTTTGCTTCGTCATTTGCTTTTTTCTCCTCTTACTTGCTTTTTCCTCTCATAACACTTACAAGCCGGTACCATGCTTTTGTGTTGATTCTATTGTAGCAGAGAAATGCGCCAATGACTCATTTTTTGCATAATCTGTTGTTTTTGAAGCATAACTTGCAAAAAAGCCAAAATGCACAGGCGTTTTCCTGCGCATTTTGGCTAAGTTTTATAGGTTTGTATTGTGCAAGTTGCTGTTTTTACGCTTTGTTGGCCTTGGCAGCAGCCTTGGCTTCCAGTTTTGCCAGCTTACGCTTGCTCGGCTTCCAGACGCGGAAGATGCGGTAGGCAAAGAACACCAGCAGCAGCGTGCAGAGGATGTTGACCACCGTGCGCACAACCGTGGCAATCTGCGGGCCGTCCTTGTAGACGCTGCCCGGCATAGCGTGGTTCATTGCCTTGGTGTTGGCCGTGGTGTACAGCACATGGTGCAGTGCCTCACGGGCGTAATGGTAGGTTTCCGGGTCGTTGGCGTCGTAATTATCCCAGCGGGCCGCGGACGTATCATAGGTCAGCTTCATATCGGCGCCTGCCTCAATCATCTGCTGGCCGAGCATAAATACGCCCGTGTTCGCGTTATCGGTGATGACTGCGCCGTTGAAGCCCCACTCGGTGCGCAGGATGCCGGTAATCAGCGCATAGCTGCCGCCGGTCCAGGTTGCACCGATGCGGTTGAAGGCCGTCATAACGCCCATAGCTGCAGGAATCGTGGTTTCTGCATTCTGATAGCTGCCGTCCGCCTGCTTCTCAACATAGTTCAGCGTGATATCGTCCAGCTTCATGCACATCTCGAAGGGCTTCAGGTAAATTTCGCGGGCAGACTGCTCATTCAGCCAGGTTGCTGCACCGTACTGGCCTTCACGGTCGCCGCGGTGGTTTTCCTGGTCATTGAAGGCGAAATGCTTGATGTAGGCATACAGCCCCTTGGTGGCAGCACCATATACCTCCTTGGAGGCTACCGTGCCGGACAGGAACGGATCTTCGGAATAATACTCGCCGTTACGGCCGCTGAACGGCGTGCGGTGAATGTTCATAGAGGGCGCATACCAGCCGTCGCAGCCGCCGATAACCGCCTCATTGCCAATCATCGTGCCGTATTCCAGTGCCAGGTCCTGGTTCCAGGTCTGTGCCAGCGTCATCATATTGGGGAACATAGCGCCGGTACCGCCGTAAATCAGGCCGCTGGCAGTATCTGCATCAATCACAAAGGGCTTGCCGACGCTGTCGATGGCCGGCACGCCGTAGCCGGAGCAGGTAATGATGTTATAGTAGTCCTCTGCCGTCAGCTGGTCGAGCAGGTCATTCCACATCGGGTCGTCATAGCTCTTGCCGCGCAGGTCAATCAGGCTCAGACCATTCTTGGCGCCGTAGGTAATGGTATCGCTGTAGGTGTCCCCTACCGTCGGGTTGCCGGAATCTGCAGAATCCAGCTGCGCCACCAGCGCAGCATCCGCAGTCTTTTTGTACTGATAGGAAGCCGGGTTGCCGTCTGCATCGGTGCCGTTGATTTCGTTGCCCCAGGTGCTGATGACGTCACTGGGCTCGCCGTCCGGCTTGGGGAAGGTCCCGGTCCAGTCGCTGCGGGTCAGGTAAACAGCATCGCCCTTGGCAGCGTCCAACTGGTTGGTGATGGCCGCGCCCGTGCGGCTGTCCGTTGCGTAGGTCGTGGTATCGGTCTCGGTATTGGCGGGGGTGTACACAGCCGTGAAGGCGGCATCGCCGTCCGCTGTCATGCCATCGGCTGCGGTCTTGCCCTTGGCAGCCAGCACATTGTTGACAGCCTCATGGGCGTCCTTGGCTGCGGTGATGTAGTAATCCCCTGCATCCAGAATGTACGTCTTTGCGCCGTTGGCGTCATACGCCTTGAGCTGATCCTTGGTGAACGTGACGCTCACGGTCTCACTGGCGCCGGGGGCAAGCTCTGCGGTTTTGCCGTAGCCAACCAGCTCCACGGCGGGCTTCTCCACGCCGTTTGTCTTGTCATAGTCGGTGTAGGGGCTCTGCACATACACCTCCACAACGTCCTTGCCGGAAACGTCGCCGGTGTTCGTCACCGTAACCTGTGCGGTGCAGGTATCGCCGCTCCAATCAGCCTTGAAGTCACTCCAGTCAAAGCTGGTGTAGCTCAGGCCGTAGCCGAAGGGATAGATGACCTCCTTGGCATAGTCGTAATCGCCCGCGTTGCCCTGGCCGAGAACAGTGTCCTCGTAGCGGGTTTCATAGTAGCGATAGCCGACGTAGATGCCTTCCTCGTAGGTGACATAGTTGTACTTGGTGATATTGCCGTTCTCATCATAGTAGGCATAGTCGCCAAAGTTCTGTGCGGCCGGGGATGCGGAGGCATCGGCGGCAAAGGTGTCCACCGTGCGGCCGCTGGGGCTGACCTTGCCGGTCAGAATGTCTGCCATGCTGGCACCAATCGTGGGGGCATACAGCACAGACTTGATGTTGGGATAGTCTGCCAGCCAGTCCAGCTCCAGCGCTGCGTTAGAGTTGATAATCAGCACGGTATTATCATAGTTGTCGTTCAGGTATTGCAGGATTTCACGCTCGGTGGTGTCCGGCTCCAGATAGCTGCGAACCTTATCCTCCTGCGTGTCTGCGTGGTTGTACATGGAGCGCGGCATATCGCGGCCCTCGCCTGCCACACGCTTCAGCACATAGACCGGGGTCGTGCCCTGCACGCTGTCCAGCAGGCCGCTCTCGCCCTGCAGAACGGACAGCGGGCACTCATTGACGCGGAAGTCCTCGGCATCGCCGAAGCTGATGGAGCCGCTGGCCAGACCGTAGCCTGCACCGGCACCCGCGCTGTAGAAGTTCCATAGCGTCTCATTCACATTCAACCCGTGGGAGGCAAGTGCCGTGTTCAGCGGAGTGCCGCCGCCCATCAAACCGGCACCTGCATTCTGGTTGCTGTTGGCAGAGAACAGGCTGACGGTCGTACCCTCTGCCAGGGGCAGGCCGCCGTCATTTTTCAGCAGGACAACGCCCTCGCTGTTGATGCGGTCGGTCAGGTCGGCTTCCGCAGCGCCGATATTGTCTGCCGTGTAATCAGACGTGTTGTAGTCAAGGTTCAGGCCATCCGTCTGCACCTTGCTGTTATCCCACGACTTCTTGTAGCCCAGCATGGCATTGACCATGCGGGCATACCCGGGCAGGATTACGTTGGCCGCAAACAGCAGAACCGCCATGACAACTGCCAGAACGCCCAGAATAGCGGTGTGCAGTACATGGCCCACGATTTGCAGCGGAGTCAGTTTTTTCTTTTGCATTTGCTTTTTCCTCCTTGCATTCTAAGGCACTGCGCAATCAGTGTCCTTTCGTTGCAGATTCTATTATAATCATTTTTTCCGGAAAAGTTGCTTTTTTGCACAATCTGTTGTTTTTGAAGCATAACTTGCAAAAAAGCCAAAATGCGCAGGCGTTTTCCTGCGCATTTTGGCTAAGTTTTATAGGTTTGTGTTGTGCAAGTTGCTGTTTTTACGCTTTGTTGGCCTTGGCAGCCTTCTTTGCGGCGCGCTTGGCCTTGCGCTCTGCCTTCTTGGCAAGATAGCGCTTGCTGGCCCACAGCGCACGCACCGCCTTGAAGCCGAAGAACCACATCACCGCCACAAAGACCACCAACGCCACGTAGATATACTGCCATGCCGGGATGATGTTCTTGACCGTGGTATCGGCATCCACGCCGTTCATTGCGTTGGAGTTGGCCACCGCGTACAGATAGCGGTGCGCGGCCGTGCGGGCGTTCTGCATAACCGTTGCGGTCAGCTCGCTGTCATTGAGCGCCCACATATTGTAGGCCGTGTTCAGCCACAGGTCATTGCCCGCAGCCAGACCCTCGCGGATGTCGCAGTAATCAAAGCTGTTGAAGGAGGTCTGGTCAGTAATGACAAAGCCCTTGTAGCCCCACTCACCGCGCAGGATGTTGGTCATAATACCTTCATGGCCGCCAATCCAGCGGCAGCCGATGCGGTTCATACCACTCATAATGCCCACAGCGCCGCCGTCCACAACGCTCATCTCAAAGGGCTTCAGGTACAGCTGGCGGGCGGCCTGTTCATTGACGAACATCGCACCGCCGATACGGTTGGTCTCCTGGTCATTGAAGGCGAAATGCTTGATGGTGACAATGCCGCCCTTGCTCTGGAAGGCGGCAGTCTCCGCTGCGCCGAACACGCCGGAAAGCAGCGGGTCCTCGGCATAATACTCAAAGTTACGGCCGCTGTTGGCTGCACGGTGGATGTTCATAGCCGGGGCATACCAGACCTGCACCCCGCTGGAGAGGCTGTCCTCGCCCACCAGCTTGCCGCGGCGGGACGCCAGCTCCACATTGTAGGTCGAAGCCAGCACCACCGCAGGCTCATACGCCATGCAGTGCAGATTGCCGCCCGCCAGCGTGCTGGAAATGCCTGCGGGGCCATCCTTATGTACCGTGCCGGGCGCGCCGATGCTCTCGACCGCCATCGTACCATAGCCTGCATGGCGAATCAGATTGTAGGTGTCCTTCTTGCTCATCTGGCTCAGCAGCGTTTCCCAGCGGGCATCGTCATAGTCCGCGCCAATCAGGTCGCACAGCTTCAAGTTGCCCGCCTCATCAAAGGCCGGCATTTCGGCGCTTTCATCCTCCGGGCGGGTAATTTCCAGCGCAGTCAGCACGGCTTCCGGGGCCTCCCAGCTGCCATTCTGGTAGGTGGTCGGCCAGGTGCCGCTCCAGTCGCTGCGGCTCAGATAGGTAAAGTCAGCGTCATAGGTTGCAATGTCTCCATCGGCAAGCTGCGCGGTGACGGCTGCACCAGTTTCCGCCGTTGCAAAGGTTCTGGTATCGGTCTGCGCCTGATTATAGAGCGCGGTCATCGCCGCATTGCCGTCCACCTCTGCGCCCTTGGCGGCCAGAATGTTCTTGGCAGCCTCGTGGGCGTTGGAGGCAGCCGTCAGGTAGTAGTCCCCTGCCTCCAGAATGTAGGTGCCCGCGCCGTAGGCGTCAAAGACCTTCAGGGCGCTCTTGTCCACATCAATCTTGACGGTCTGGCTTTCGCCGGGCTGCAGGATATCCGTCTTGGCAAAGCCGACCAGCTCCACCGCCGGTTTTTCAATGCGGTTGGCACGGTCATATTCCGTATACGGGTTCTGCAGATACGCCTGCACAACCTCCTTGCCCGCAGCCTTTCCGGTGTTCGTGACGGTAACGTTCAGCGCAAAGCCGTCCGTCGTTTCGGTCATCTTGTAATCCGACCAGCTGAAGTCCGTATAGCTCAGACCGTAGCCGAAGGGGTACACCACCTGTGCATCGTAGTCAAAATCCCCCGCATTGCCTTGTGCCAGAACGGCATCCTCATAGCGGGTCTCATAGTAGCGGTAGCCGACGTAGACGCCCTCAGCGTAGACAATATACTTGTTGCCGGCAAACACATCGCTGTTTGTAATGGTGTAGTCGCCCAGATTCGCAGCGGCCGGGGCAGAGGATGCGTCAGCCGCCCAGGTGTCCACCAAGTGGCCGCTGGGGTTCACCGTGCCGTTCAGTGCTTCGCCGATGGCATAGGCACCCTCCTGCCCCAGTGCGCCCACCCAAAGCACAGCGTCAATGTCATACCGGCTGAGCTCCGTCATATTGATGGGGTTGGTCACGTTCAGCAGCAGAATCACCTTGTCAAAGCGTTCGGTTGCCATCTGAATCAGGTCGCGCTCCTCCTGCGTGAAGGAGAGGTACTCTGTCGGCAAATCCACGCTTTCACTGCCGCTGCGGCCAATCACCACGATTGCAGCATCATTGTACTGCGCCATGCTGTCAAATTCAGCCTGCGTGTAGGCGCTCTGCGGGGCCTCGTTGGCTGCAAAGCGGCCCTGCCCGGTAATGCTGGGCACTTCCTTTTTATAGGAGGCACCCGCGCCGGTGGTGTAAAAGTCCCACAGCACCGGGTTGACGGTAAAGCCTGCGGCCTCCATAGCCTGCCGCAGGTTGGGCGCAGTGGAGGTGTCCACGCTGCCCGCGCCTGCGCCGCCATAGACAAGGTCGGCTGCGCTTTCGCCCAGAAGGGTCACGCTTGCGCCCTTGACCAGCGGCAGGGCATCTCCATTATTGCGCAGAAGAACCATACCCTCCTGCTCAATTTCGCGGCAGAGCTGGGCCGAAGCCTCCTGCACCGCCGCGGCGGAGGAATAGTCACTGGTGAAATACTGCGGATTGCTGCCGCCGCTTTTGGCGGTGGTCGGCATTGCTACGGCCATACTGATCATAGCCGAATAGTTGTTGGACAGCGGAATGGTAATCAGGCAGGCAGCCCCCAGCAGCGCAAAGATAAGCGCCAGCAGAACCGCCAATACCCGCCGCACAACGCAGAGGAACGTTTTCATACTTTTTTCTCCTTCTTTTTCGGCCTCGCCGAATTTTGCTTCTTTATTATAGCGTTTTTTTACAGAAAAAACACAAAAAATACATAAATTGTCGGTTTTGCTTCACAATCTGTCGATTCCGTCGGAGTATGTCAATTTTTATTGGTCATTTTGCCTGTTTTCCGTCTTGCCTGTTTGTGCAATCTGCGCCATCAAAAAAACTCCGGAGCTATCTCCGGAGTTTTTTCACAGTTCATTCTTTTGCGGCAGCAGTACCCGCAGGGTGAACCACTCGTTCTCCCAGTGCAGGGTCACGGTGCCGCCGTGGGTCTCGGCGGCGGCGCGGACGCTTTTTAGGTCATAGCCGCCGTGGCTGCTCTGGCGCGGCAGACCGTCCGGCCCCAGCTCCACCGGCTGGGCGCAGTAGTTTTCAAACCGCAGCATCACAAAGCCGTTCTGGGCGTAGACGGCCACGCGAATCAGCCGCTTTTCGGGGTCCTGCTCGGTCAGCACACTCTCGGTGGCATTGTCCAGCGCCGTGCCGACGATGGTGCATATCTCCCCAGTTGTCAAAAAATTCAGCAGCGTGCCGTCTGCCACGCAGGTCAGGTTGATGCCGTGCTGCTGGCAGTACATACTTTTGGCGGTAAGCAGGGTGTCCAGCACCGGGTTGCCGGTCTTGTTCTCGGCCTCATAGCGGTGGATGTCGCCTTCCATCTCGGCCAGTGCGGCGTCCTGCTTGACCTTGTCGCGCTCGGCACGAATGGCCGCAATCTGCATTTTCAGCTCATGGTAGCGGCGGTTAATCAGGCGGATGTTCTCTTTGCTCTGCTTGTATTGCTCATACTGGCGGTGCAGGACGTTATCCATCGCCGCCAGCTCGCTGTGCAGCGCCGCCTCCCGCAGTTGCTCATGCTGGACGCTCAGAATCAACACGCCCGCAAAGTCCACCAGCGTGCGGATGTAGAACACCACGATTGTGACCTCGTCCCCCGAGACGAAGCTCAGATTGCTTACGGCAAAGACCGTCACTGCCATTACCACCGCCATCAGCATGGCGGTGGGAGGTGATGACCAGCCGGGCCGCAATCTTGCGGCGACTCTCAAAACAGAACAGAAAACCGTAGACCACCGCATAGACCACCGCCAACAGCAGCAGGGACAGCGGCTCCCATGCCCCGCGTTGCGGCCAGATTCCGCAGTGGAACTGCCATTCCACGCTGGCGGCGAACTCTGCCACAATAAAGGTGCGGGCGCAGCAGTAGCCCGCCTCCAGTAGGTTCAGCTCCCGCGTAGCCAACAGGTACAGATAAATCCACACGATGGCCGCCGCCATGCAGGGTATCCACCAGAGCAGCGGTACATCGCCGGTCAGGTAGAGGAACGCCGCCAGCAGTGCGCCGCAGCCCGCCGTAATGCCCCAGTACACCGGCTTTGCGGTGCGGGACGGCGCGGCTTGCGCGTAGAGCACCGCGCCCAGAATTTCCGCCAACGCGGTGTAAAGCCGCGGAATATCCGGCAGAATCATGCGCCGCCACCCCCGATATAATCCGCCAGCGCGGCCAGAAACGCCTTGCGCTTGGGGCGGCTGATCTGCAGCTCATGCGGGCCAACCTGCACCGTGTTCTGCTGCACGCCGGACACGTGCGCCAGATTGACCAGATAGCCGCTGTTGCAGCGGACGAAGGCGCTGTTTTCCAGCTTTTCCTCCCACGTTTTCAGGGTGCCGGGGGCGGAAAAATCTCCGTTTTCCGTATAGAAGTTGATGCGGTGGCCATCGCTCTCGATGTAGTAGACCTCGGCGGCGTCCACGCGGCGCATACCGCCGTCCACCGGCACGGCCAGATACTGCCGCGCCCGCCAGGTCAGCTGGCCAACGGCCTTTTGCAGCTGCTGCGAGAACGCAAAGTACGGCACCGGCTTGAGCACATAGTCCAGCGCCCCCACCGCGTATCCCTTGATGGCGTACTGCGCCATATTGGTAATGAAAATCAGCTGCACCTCGCTGTCCATAGCGCGGATACGGCGGGCCGTCTCCATACCGTCCAGCTGCGGCATCTCCACATCCAAAAAAATAATGTCATAGACAGGCCGGTATTCTTCCAGAATTTCCAGTCCATCGGTGAACATCGTCACCTCAAACAGCGTGCCATACTGCCGTGTGCAGCGCTGCACATAGCCTGCCAGCTGTTCGCGGACCGCTGCCTCGTCCTCGACGATTGCAACGCGGATCATGCCAGCTCTGCCTCACAGCGTTCAAGCACGGCGGCGATAACCTGATCCATATCGTAGTATTTGTACTCGCCCAGGCGGCCGCCGAAGATAACCTTCGGCTCGACCTCGGCCAGCTTCTTGTATTCAGCGTACAAGGCGCCGTTCTTGGCATCGTTGACCGGATAGTACGGCTCATCGCCGGGCTTCCACTCGGAGGAGTACTCGCGGCTGATGATGGTCTTGGGCAGGTCGTTGCCGTTCTCGTCCTTGCCGAACTCGAACCACTTGTGCTCGATGATACGGGTCCACGGCGTCTCGCGGTCGGTGTAGTTGACCGCAGCATTGCCCTGAAAGCTGGGCTTGTCGAGGAGCTCGTTCTCAAAGCGGACAGAGCGGTACTCCAGCGTGCCCAGCTTATAATCAAAGTAAGCGTCAATGGGGCCGGTGTAGACAACCTTGTCAGCCAGTGCATCCAGTGCAGCCTTGTTTTCCAGATAGTCAGTGTTCAGGCGCACTTCAATGCCGTCCAGCAGGTTGGCAATCATCTTGGTGTAGCCGCCGATGGGGATGCCCTGATACAGCGCGTTGAAATAGTTGTTGTCAAAGGTCAGGCGCACAGGCAATCGCTTGATGATGAAGGCGGGCAGATCCTTGCAATCGCGGCCCCACTGCTTCTCGGTGTAGCCCTTGATGAGCTTCTCATAGATGTCGCGGCCCACAAGGGAGATGGCCTGTTCTTCCAAGTTCTTCGGCTCGCCGGTGATTTCTTTGCGCTGCTCCTCAATTTTGGCGGCAGCTTCCTCCGGCGTGACCACACCCCACATCTTATTAAAAGTATACATATTGAAGGGCAGCGAGTAGAGCTCGCCCTTGTAGTTGGCAACCGGCGAGTTGGTAAAGCGGTTGAACTCCGCAAACTGGGTGATATAATTCCAGACTTTTTTGTTGTTGGTATGGAAGATATGTGCGCCGTACTTGTGGACGTTGATACCCTCGATGTTCTCGGTATAAATGTTGCCCGCAATGTTGGGGCGCTTATCAATCACCAGCACGCTCTTGCCGTGTGCCTTTGCCTCATGCGCAAAGATAGCGCCGTACAGGCCGGAGCCGACTACCAGATAATCATACATATCGCTGTTCTCCTATATTTCAATTTGCTGTGCAGATAGTTTGAAATCAGTATACCACGATTTGTATGAAAAGTCCATGTTGCGGCACCATTTTTATCCCCTTGTCCCATAATCAGCGCATTGGAACCACCCCCTAAAGTGAATCCAAAAAAGAAATCGCTGCAGTCGGAATCGCATCGTCTGGCGGTGAGCTGGGAACAGCGTTGGTTATGTTGACTGCCTGCAGCTCTTCCCGCACCACCTTGCGGATGCTTTTCTCCAGCCTATTTGTCTGTTCTGCCGTAAGGATGCTCTGTACCAGAAACTCTTTGCGTTTGGCTGGCGGCATCTGCTGCAGCAACGCCCACGCGCGGCGGTGTTGCGGTTCATTGAGGTTCGGGCGGAAAACATATTGCGGTCGTT
>OHAG01001269.1_pt1 | contig 16835 bp, 9 predicted proteins | sample 1577081 | NCBI WGS metagenome assembly OHAG01 (sample SAMEA3541513, study PRJEB24748) | human gut metagenome | biome: human gut; feature: human-associated habitat; material: faeces | place: China | collected 2012
CTTTGTCAGCGAGAAATTTGGTTCGCGGCATGTACCAATATGTACTATGCCACGGACCAAATTTCCCGCTTTCGCGTATCTGGGCACATCTTCCGCACCTGGAAGAGATTGGAGAGAGTACTATGCCGCATTCGAAAATCCCCGCTTTCGCGCAGCTGGACCCATCTCGTGTGCCTGGAAAAAGTCAGGCCTTGAGATAGCAGATATCAGCCTTGTTCAGATTAGATGCAGTCTTTTTTCGCAAACAAGCTGACTTCTGCCTTCTGAAAGGCCTGAAAGGCCGTGTCTGACATCTTTTTTTAGCGTGAGGCGGGGCTGCTCAAATTTTCTTGAAAAAAATCGAGAAACCCTGTTGACATTTTGTACCATATTTAATATAATAATCCTCGCAACGCATAAGCGTCTAAATTCCCCGATAGCTCAATGGTAGAGCACTCGACTGTTAATCGAGTTGTTGTAAGTTCGAGTCTTACTCGGGGAGCCATGTGGCCGGATGGTCAAGCGGTTAAGACACCGCCCTTTCACGGCGGTATCGGGGGTTCGATTCCCCCTCCGGTCACCAACTTATGGGCGCTTAGCTCAGCTGGGAGAGCGTCTGCCTTACAAGCAGAATGTCAGCAGTTCGATCCTGTTAGCGCCCACCACTATTGTTGCGAAATTTTACATATGGATGATATCGTATTGCGACGGGGCGTAGCTCAGTTTGGTAGAGCACCTGCCTTGGGAGCAGGGGGTCGTAGGTTCAAATCCTGTCGCTCCGACCAATAGAAATGCGGGTGTAGCTCAATGGTAGAGCCCTAGCCTTCCAAGCTAGTTACGTGGGTTCGATTCCCATCACCCGCTCCATTTTATTTGGCCCTGTAGCTCAGCTGGATAGAGCAACGGCCTTCTAAGCCGTGTGTCGAGTGTTCGAATCACTCCAGGGTCACCACATAGCATATCAGCCTTCCCGGATTCGGGAAGGCTTTTTGTTTGTCATTTATAGTAGTTCATCTAGTAGTTTTCTGTTGAACTGCACAAAGAATAAAAGAATCGCCAGGGGTATCTCTTGGCGGGCCTTTGTTTTCTTCTCAATTTCCTCTGCCCCCAGGAATCAAAAAATGATAAAATAAAAAATACATTAAATCCATGGGACCCAGGGTTCCTTTTATCCATATCATGGGGGAATATCATGTCTTTTACATCAATCCTTGAATCCTATCGCAAAATGTCCCGGAATGAACGGGAAAAGGGGCAGCGCTTTGAAGTACTGATGAAGCATTTCCTGAAAACAGCGCCGCTTTACAAACAGGATATTGAAGAAGTATGGCTGTGGAACGAATTCCCGTTCAGAAAAGACTTTGGCGGAACGGATTTGGGGATTGACCTGGTGGCCAAAACCTATACAGGGGATTATTGGTCCATCCAGTGCAAATTCTACCAGGAAAACACCACCATCCAGGAAGCGGCTGTCAGCAATTTTGTGACCAATTCCAGCCGGAGCTTCCAGGATAAACAAGGTGTGACACGGCATTTTTCTCTGATGCTTTGGATTGATACCAAAAGCAGCTGGAGCCGGAATGCAGAAAAAGTCACCAGGAACCAGAACATTCCTTTCCAGCGGCTGGGATATTATGACCTGCGGGATGCAGAAGTGGATTGGGATGCCCTGGCGGAAGGCTTGGAAGGGGAGGAAGCCAGACCTGCTGCCAAAAAGACTCCCAGAGAACATCAGGTGGAAGCCATCCAGGCCGCTCATGCCTATTTCAAGAATCATGACCGTGGCAAGCTGATTATGGCTTGTGGTACTGGTAAAACCTATACAGCACTGAACATCATGGAAACGGAAACCCAGAAAAACGGGTTTGCGCTGTTTTTGGTGCCTTCCATTGCCCTTTTGTCCCAAACCTTGCGGGAATGGATGAATGACACCACGACTACCATTTATCCGGTTTGCATCTGTTCTGACCCCAGTGCCAGTGAGACACCGGCTCAGAAACGGAAAAGAGTGGAAGCGGATGCCGAAGATGCTTCTACAGTTGATTTGCCTTTTCCGGCGACTACGGATGTGGAGAAAGCCCGGCGCATCCTGCATCAGCGTTTCGAACAACAGAAAAAGAACGGCGGGATTGTGGTGGTCTTTTCCACTTATCAATCCATCGATGTGGTCCACCATGTGATTTTCCACACGGCCAAAAATGATCCGGAAGGGGACGATTTATTCCTGGAACGGAACCAGCAAGCGGAAGAAAATAATCAGGAACCGCCTTTTGATATCATTGTATGTGATGAAGCCCACCGGACGGCCGGATATGTGGTGAAGGGGAAAAAACAATCTCCTTTCATCAAGGTCCATGACAACGGTTTCCTGCCTTCCTGGCGCCGTCTTTATATGACGGCCACCCCGAAACTGTATACGGAGGCGGCCAAGAGTAAAGCGGATCAGGGGTATGCGGTCCTCTGTTCCATGGATGATGAAAAGCTCTATGGGCAGGAAATCTATCATATCGGCTTTGGGAAAGCCGTGGAAAAGGGTTTGCTGGCAGACTATAAGGTATTGGTGTTCTCCATTGGGGAAGACCAGATTTCGGCTGCCATGCAGATTGCCGTCAAGAACAACCAGGAAGCCATTGAAACTGACGACGCAGCCAAACTCATCGGCTGTATCAATGCCCTTTCCAAACGCATGATTGATGATGAAACGTCCCAGATTTTAAAAGAAGTGGACCCCAATTTCATGCATACGGCGCTGGCGTTCTGCTCCAAAATCAGTGCCAGCCAGAAAATTGCCCAGATTTTCAACGACTACTCCGATGACTATTATGAAAGCCTGACGGATGATCAAAAGGAAGAAGTAGTCCATGTCCAGGCAGACCATGTGGATGGATCCATGCCGGCTTCTCTGCGGGAAAAGAAACTGGAATGGCTGAAAGAAACGGATACCAGTGGATCCGACTGCCATATCCTGTGCAATGTACGTTGCCTGTCAGAAGGGGTGGATGTACCTGCCCTGGATGCGGTGATTTTCCTTTCTTCCCGGAATTCGGAAGTGGATGTGGTCCAATCAGTGGGCCGTGTTATGCGGACAGCCAAGGATAAAGGGAAGAAGTTCGGCTATATCATCATCCCGGTGGTGGTCCCTTCTGGGGTCAAACCGGAAGAGGCATTGAATAAGAGCAAAGATTTCAATATTGTGTGGTCCGTACTCAACGCTCTCCGTGCCCACGATGACCGGTTCAATGCCCATGTGAACCAATTGAATCTGAATGATAAACCATCGGACCGGATCATTGTGACTACGGCTCCAGTTACTTATGACGCCGCATATGAAGGACTTGATCCTCAAATCAAAGAAAATCATCCTCCAGTTACGTATCAGCAGCTGACTATGGATTTTGGCAATCTCCAGCAGGCTATCTATGCCCGCATGGTGGAAAAGGTAGGAACCCGCCGGTATTGGGAAACCTGGGGGAAAGAAGTGGCGGATATTGCCCGGCGTCATGTGGAACGAATCCGGGAACTGGTCCAGAGCGATAAAAAGTACAAGCAGCCCTTTGATAAATTCGTAGCCGGGCTGCGGAAAAATCTGAATCCCTCCATCCAACAGGAGGATGCCATCAATATGCTGGCTCAGCATATCATCACCCGGCCTGTGTTTGATGCTTTGTTCAAGGATGCCAAATTCATTGAACAGAACCCGGTGTCCCGGTCCATGGAAAAGATCCTGGGGGTATTGGATGATGTAAAGGACAGTAACGAAGCAGACCGGAAAACCCTCCAGGGCTTTTATGATGAAATCCGGAAGGGCTGTGAAGGAATCGACAATGACAAAGGCCGGCAAAAAATCATTACGGACCTGTATGAGACGTTCTTCAAAGTGGCAGTCAAAACCACCGTGGAAAAATTGGGTATCGTTTACACGCCCATTCCCGTGGTGGATTTTATCCTGCGCAGTGTTGATGCTCTGCTGGGGAAAGAATTCTATTGTCATCTGACGGATAAGAACGTCCATATTTTGGATCCCTTTACGGGAACCGGGACGTTCATCGTCCGTCTGCTGCAGTTGGGACTGATTTCTCCGGAAGATTTGCTGCGGAAATATCGGGATGAAATCCATGCCAATGAAATCGTCCTGCTGGCCTATTACATTGCCAGCATCAATATTGAAAGTACCTATCATGCCCTGGCTCCTCAGGAGCCCTATACGCCTTTCGAAGGGATCTGTCTGACGGATACTTTCCAGTTGGGAGAGAATGGCAGCAGTACCATGTTTACGGAAGAATTCCCGGTCAATTCTAAGCGGGTGGAGCACCAGATGGAATTGCCCATCCGGGTCATCATCGGTAATCCTCCATATTCAGCCAAGCAAAAGTCGGCTAATGATAATTCTCAGAATGAAAGCTATCCTTTATTGGAACAGCGGCTGGCGGAAACCTATGTGAAGTATACCCAAGCAACTAACAAAAATTCTCTGTATGACAGCTACATCAAGGCCTTCCGGTGGGCCAGCGACCGTCTGGGAAAACAGGGCGGTATCATTGGATTTGTATCCAATGCCGGCTGGCTGGATGGACAGGCTATGGACGGGATGCGAAAATGTTTGGAAAAAGAATTTTCAAGCATCTATATATTCAATTTACGAGGAAATACCCGAACTGCTGGAGAGATAGCTAGAAAGGAAGGCGGACAGATTTTTGGTTCTGGGAGTCGAGCGACTATTGCCATTACCCTGTTGGTGAAAAATCCCAATGCCCAAAATAAAAAGGCTGATATCTTCTATCACGATATTGGGGATTATCTGTCCCGGGAAGAAAAGTTGGATATCATCAACCAGTTCGGAAAGGTGTCCAACCCCAAAATGACCTGGACGGCCATTCATCCCAATCAGAAAAATGACTGGCTGAACAAGAGAAGTGACGTCTTCCAAGAAATGATTTTATTGGGGGATAAAAAAGATAAGGATAATACCGCCACGATTTTTGTTCCCTTTTATTCTAATGGACTGAAAACACAGCGAGATGCATGGTGTTATAATTTCTCTCAATCCTCTTTAATTGAAAACATTGCAACCACGATTAAATTTTATAATTTACAAAGAGAAGCATTTGAAAAAGGTCAAATCAAAGAATTTACAAGAGCATCTACTAAAATTAATTGGACAAGAGCAACTTTGAAGAATGCAATAAATAATAAAAAATACACATTAAAAGAGAATAAGAAACGAGTGGCAACTTATCGTCCATTTACTAAATCATGGTTATATTTTAGTAAAGATTTAAATGAGATGACTTATCAGATTCCTAAGTTGTTTCCTGAAGTAAAATCTCAAAACCTTTTAATTTGCGTTTCGGGTATAAGCGGGACTAAATTTAATACCTTTTTCATGACAAATACTATCACTGATTTAAATTGCTTAGATGCTGGTACCCAGTGTTTTCCTCTATACTATTACCAGGAAAAAGATAAAGTGGAAACCAGCCTGTTTGATCCGGAAGCTCCCAAACTGGAACGGAAGAGTGCCATTACGCCTTTTGCTTTGAAAGAAGCTCACAGTCGGTACGGGAATGACGTTACGCCGGAAGATATCTTCTTCTACGTGTATGGGTTCCTGCATCTGCCTAACTATCGGAAGCAGTTTGCAGCGGATCTGAAGAAATCCCTGCCCCGGATCAGTTTTGTGGAGAAACGAGAAGATTTTGTGCAGATCATGAAAATCGGCCGTGCCCTGGCCAAGCTCCATCTGGCCTATGAAACCCAGGAACCGCCGGAAGGGGTGGTTGTGGAAGGCGTGGAAAAAGGAAACTTTACCGTGGAGAAAATCCGTTTTGGAAAGAAAGACAGCAAAACTGCTGATAAATCGGTGATCCAGTACAACGAATCCATCACCATTCGGAACATCCCAGAAAAGGTGTATGGGTATGTGGTCAATGGGCGGAGCCCGGTGGAATGGATCATGGATCAGTACCAGGTGAAAGTGGACAAGGCTTCTCAATTGAAGAATGATCCCAATGACTGGTGCCGGGAACAGGGGAATCCCAGGTATATCTTGGATCTGCTGCTGTCCGTCATGACCGTGAGTATCAAAACTCAGGATTTGGTTGCCCAGCTTCCGGATATCCAGTTTATGAAAGAATAGTACTAAAAAAGCCCAAAAGTATGGACACGAATGGGGGAATCTAAAAATGAAAAAATTTGAAGACTATCCGGGATTTATAAAGGGCATTTTAGCAATTATCGTTTTTGGCGGATGTTACCTTGGAGCAGGGCTTATGCTCTTTCTCCCGGGGATTTTATTTGACAGAAGAATTATTGGCGTATTTGTGCTGAAAATATTGTCCAGCCTAAGCATAGCTATTGCTGCCGTTTTTTACTTCAAAATGAAAGAAAAAAACAAAGATATTCGATATTTGGTCTATATGATAGAAGGAAATTTAGCCCAAAAAGGAGCTCTTGGCATAAAAATAGACAAGGCAGCAGTAGAGAAAGGAGCGAAAATAATGAACCAATCATTGCCTGATACTGGTGAAGGCTGGATGCAATCAAAGAAAAATGAAGATGAGCTTTTTAGTAGAGTCTTTTATTTAGTAAACAAATTTGGAAATCGCTATTGAAGGAATTCAAGTAGCAGTGTTGAGTGAAAGCAATTGATTTCGTGAAAAGGATATACTATATACAGTTGCGTAAAAAGATAAAAATACTATATATAGATAATTTTACAATTTAGAAGACAGCTCTTATTCCTTCTAAGCCGTGTGTCGAGTGTTCGAATCACTCCAGGGTCACCACATAGCATATCAGCCTTCCCGGATTCGGGAGGGCTTTTCATTTGTCTTTTTCCAGAGCGCATGGCATTTTATCAAGAAGATGCCAAGAAAAATAATATAAAATATTTTTATTGATCTTTTAATCCTGTACAGAAGAGAATCAGGCCTAGATGGTGCTCTAGGCCGCAGCTTTGCAGGGCCGGGGATAACTTTTCCTGCTTCTTCATCTAATCTTCATAATTCGGCAGTATACTCCTGAATTGATAGTCCTTTGGCAGTGAGCATACAGAACGATTCATCATGAATTTAATTTAGACATTCATAACCAAATATGATAAAATACAGCTGAAAAACTTTGGAATTTACTGCCCTGCCAAGGATAGAAAGAGATGGATACAGGGAATCCAAAAGCAGAATCTGTATGGGAGGGGTATCATGAAGAATCAAGAACGAAGAAAGAAAATACTGGAAATCCTGCGGAACAGCAGCAGCCCGGTGACAGGGGATCAGCTGGCCAAGGATCTGGATGTTTCCCGCCAGGTCATTGTGCTGGATATGGCTCTCCTGCGGAGTGCCGGGACGGCCATTGTTTCCACCCGGAGAGGCTACCAGATCAACGGCCGGAGCCTGACCATGGATTTTGAATGCCGGTACAAAGCCATGGATACGGATGGAGCCATGGAAGAGATGAACATCGTGGTGGACAATGGGGGCATGATTGCCAGCATTACTTTGCTGCCGGATTTCTGCGGACCGATCCAGGCGTTCCTGAATCTGAAGAACCGTCGGGATGTAAAACAGTATCTGGAAAATTTCCGGGCCTACAACATCCCTCTGATCGCTACCCTTTCCAAAGGGATCCATACCCTGACGGTGGCAGCTGATTCCCAGGAAGAATTGGAAGCCATCCGGCAGAATCTGCAAGATGCAGGAATCTTGATTTCTGAAGAACCGGCCCCCAACGGAAAATAGAAATGATGCGCATTTTATGAGCGATGCTCTTTTTGCCAATAAAATGCGTATTTTTTGTGTCCTGGCCTCTTTCTTTTCTTGGCAAAAATGGATATAATATCTTTCGACTGAAAATATAGGAAAAGCTGAGGGTAAGGAGGCTGTATGGACTTGTATGTTGGAACACCAGAGGTAAATGATCATAAAATTTCTCCCTACCAGTGGATGGAACGGCACTTTTTTGCCCGTCAGATCCCTCGGGACTGGACTTCGCTGCTGGATCTGTATCTGAATTTCCACGGCCGTCTGGGACGGGTGGAACTGGCTCTGCGGGGAGCTCTGCTCCTTGGTGGGACCAGCTGCCTGACTTTTTTCCTGATGGGGTGTGTTTTCATCTTTACCCTGTTTGAGAGCGGAGTGGGGGCCATTGCCCTGATGGGCCTGTGGCTTTTGGCCTATTTTGTCATGTTCCTCTGCGGTCTTTCCCTGCTGGCCCGCCGGTTCCACGATATGGACAAGAGCGGCTGGTGGGTGCTGCTGATCCTGGTCCCCATCCTGAATCTGGCCACGTATATTTATCTGTTGATCAAAAAAGGGACAAACGGGGCCAACCGGTTCGGAGCGGTACCGGAGTGAAGGAGCGGGAAGCACACAGCGGCTCCAGACTTCCCGAAAAGGGGTGTGTTGCACAGCACGTGCAGCACACCCCTTTTGTGCTATAATAAAGAATGATTCAAGGAATTGTTAATCGAGGGGAGCCGCTGTCATGCTGAGCTTTTTAAAAGAAGAGAAAATCAGCCCGGATCTGATCCAGGGCGTGGAAAATTATCGGAAAGAGTTTCCGGCACCGCCGGAACTCCAGTCCCGTATCCCTGTCCCTCATTTCCATTATTACGGGAAAGATGTGTGGGAAGAGGCTATTGCGGCCCTGTTGTGCGGACAGAACCTGCTGCTGGCAGGACCCAAAGCCACCGGGAAGAACGTGCTGGCAGAGAACCTGGCTGCCGTATTCGGACGGCCTATGTGGAACGTTTCCTTCCACATCAACATGGATGCCACCGGGATGCTGGGCACGGACACCTTCAAAAACGGAGAAGTGGAATTCCGGCCGGGACCGGTGTACCAGTGTGCGGTGAAAGGGGGCTTCGGGGTATTCGATGAAATCAACATGGCCCGGAATGAAGCAATGGCCGTGCTCCATTCCCTGCTGGATTTCCGCCATACGGTAGATATCCCGGGCTATGATCTGCTCCATGCGGACCCTGCCTGTCGCTTCATCGCTACCATGAATTACGGCTATTCTGGTACCCGGGAACTGAACGAAGCCTTGGCTTCCCGGTTCGCTGTGATCCAGCTGCCCACCATTTCCATGGAATCCTTGGAACGGCTGCTGAAGGACGAATTCCCTGCTCTCCGGAGCGAGGCCCGGAAGGCCTTCTGTCAGATCTTCAAAGACTTGGAAAAGAAATGCCAGGAAAGCGAAATTTCGGAAAAAGCTCTGGATCTGCGGGGGATGCTGGACGCCATCCATCTGATGGAAGCCGGTCTGGAAGCCCACAAGGCCCTGGATCTGGGAATCGTCAATAAATCCTTCGATGAATATGAACCGGGGCTGATCCGGGACGTGATCAATCTCCATATCCCCGGCAATTACACCAAAGAAGAAATCTTCGAGGGATGATGGATCATGGCGAAACTGAAGTACGATGCCAAACGCCGCCGTGCTTTGAATATCGTATGGGATGTATCCTGGGACTACCATTTCGATCCGGATTTCCTGGCCTATACGGAAAGCGGCACGCCGGATCTGTACCTGAATGCGGTGGTGGGCTTTACCCGAAAGTATTATGATGTGAAACTGATCCATCAGATGTTCGAAGAGATGGAAGACAGCGCCCTCCGGGATACGTTTACGGACTTATTTTGGCTGGGGCTGGAATATGCCACCTATGCCAAGGAGGCGCCGGTGCGGCCGGTGCTGCCCTACCTCCGGAAGCAGCATGCCCGGGCCTATTTCGATGGCACCAAACTGGACAAGACCGGAGTGGCCCATGAGATGCAGGCGGCCCGGTGGCATGAAGTGCTGGGAGAAGGGCTGGATCTCCATGACCCCTGGGCCAAAGGGCTCTATGCCAACCTGTGCTTCGATCCTTCCTGGGATACCCAGCAGCTGTGCGACCACTTCCGGAAAATCACCAAAAAGTACTTCGTCTCCCATTTCCTGGTCCGAGAAAGCCTGGAAAAGGTCATCATCAGCAAAGGGCTGGGAGATTTCATCGACTGGCTGCTGCCCCATGTGTTCCGGAAGCAGGAAAGCGTGTTCAATTTCCTCTATTCCAAGAAGCAGGCCATGGACATCCTGGCCGGGAAAAACGCTCACAATGGGCTGATGGCCATCATCACCGGCCAGACGGCATCGGAAAACTACAACTACATCATCGACTGTTTCGGGGCCAGCATCTATCCGCCCCGGAAAATGCTGGACATTGACCAGGCCTGGTGCAACGGGCCCCACCGGGGCTGCCATCTGCACTTTACCCGGGGCCGTCTGGGCAGCAAAGGAGCCACTGGGGAAGCTTCCCGCTGGCTCCAGGGGGCCCATGCCCAGCGAGTGAAAAATCTGTCCTATTATAAGGATCATGGGGAACAGTGCCGGAAGAGCATAGCCCGGCTCATCCATCAGCTCCGGAGCGTCATGCGCATGGCCCAGACTCGGCTGCCGGTGCCGGCCAAAGAAGGAGAACTGGTGCCGGGACTGGTATGGCGGGCTCTGAAGGTGAATGACAGCCGGGTGTTCTTTGAGCGGGAAACAGTCTCCAGCCCGGATTTCACCGTAGACCTGATGCTGGATGCTTCTGCTTCCCGGGGGGAATACCAGCAGGTGATCGCTTCCCAGGCCTATGTGATTGCCGAAAGCCTGCGACAGTGCGGGATCCCCTACCAAGTCTATTCCTTCTGTACCCTGCGGAACTACACGGTGCTTACTTTGTTCAAGGATTATGCCGACAAGAAGCGGTGCACCAATATCTTCAACTATGTAGCCACCGGCTGGAACCGGGACGGCTTGGCTCTCCGGGGCGCCCGGCAGCTGATGGGGGACTTTACCCAGACTCGGAAGATCCTGATCATGCTCACCGATGCGGAACCCAACGACGACAAGCCTCTGGTGGGGGATGGCCTGTTCAGTTCCTCGGAATACAGAGATGAAAAAGCCGTGGCCAACACGGCCGATGAAGCCGCCAGTCTCCGCCGAGAAGGGATCCGGATCATCGGGCTCATCAACGGGGAGAACCAGCACATCATGAAAGATGCCCGGAAAATTTTCGGGGAGGACTGTGTGGAAGTCAGGGATTTGGACAAAATGGCCGACAGCGTGGGCAAGATGCTGTGCCGGCAGATCGAGAGTTTGTAAAGATGCCAGATACGGCCTCGAGGGACCTTGAGACATCAGATGTCAGCTTTGTCCGGTATAGCAAGAGGACCGTGCTGCTTATGGCAGGCAAGCTGAAGGCTGACTTCTGAAAGGCCCAAAGGGCCGGTCTGACCTCTTCATTTCCCATTGACAAAAAAATTCTCCCTTGTTACAATGACTCCATACGACCATACAGTCAAAGGCCATGAAGGGAAGGAGTACAGCGCCTCTTGCACTGACAGAGAGGATGCGGGTGGTGGAAGCATCCGGGCAATGCGCTGGAAGTCATCCGGGAGCCGGTACGGTGGTGAGCCGTACCCGTTTTGGCACGTTACGCCACAGAGGTGCTCAAGCAATTGAGAATGTAGGTGGTACCGCGAACAACTCGTCCTATACAGCAGGACGGGTTTATTTTTTTAAGGAGGCAGATTTATGGCAGAAGAAAACAACATCCCCAAAGTATATGATCCGGCTGCGGTGGAGAAAAAATGGTATGCATATTGGATCGAACACGGGTTTTTCCATCAGCCGGTGGACAAGAGCCGGAAACCCTTCAGTGTGGTGATCCCGCCTCCCAACATCACCGGCAAGCTCCACATGGGCCATGCCCTGGACAATACCCTCCAGGACATCCTGGTGCGCTGGCATCGGATGCTGGGAGACAACACCTGCTGGCTGCCGGGCTATGACCATGCGGGTTTGGCCACCCAGATCAAGGTGGAAGAAGAACTGAAGAAGAAAGAAGGCCTGACCCGGTACGACCTGGGCCGGGAGGAATTCGTGAAACGGGTTTGGAAGTGGAAGGAAGCTTACGGAGATGAAATCGTCAGCCAGCTGAAAAGCCTGGGGATTTCCTGCGACTGGGACCGGCAGCGGTTCACCATGGACGAGGGCCTGAGCCGGGCGGTCCGGGAAGCTTTCGTGAGCCTTTATGAAAAGGGCCTGATCTACAAAGGCACCCGGATGATCAACTGGTGCGTCAACTGCCGCACGGCCCTTTCCGATGTGGAAGTGGAACACCAGGATGATCCCGGTGCTCTGTGGTACATCAAATATCCCATCGTGGGGGAAAAAGACCAGTACCTGACCATCGCTACCAGCCGTCCGGAAACCATCCCCGGGGATACGGCCGTAGCCGTGAATCCCAAGGATGAACGGTATGGCAGCCTGGTCGGGAAGAAAATCGCATTGCCCACCACGGACCGGGAAATCCCCATCATCGCCGATGAATATGTGGACCTGGAATTCGGTACCGGTGCTGTGAAAATCACTCCGGCTCATGACCCCAACGACTATGAAGTAGGACAGCGGCACAACCTGGAACAGATCGTAGTCATCGGCCTGGACGGGAAGATGACCAAGGAAGCCGGCAAATATGAAGGGGAAGACCGGTACGAATGCCGGAAGCACATCGTCCAGGATCTGAAGGACATGGGACTTCTGGTGAAGATCGAAGATGCTCCCCACTCTGTAGGCCACTGCCAGCGCTGCCACCATGTGGTGGAACCCATGGTATCCACCCAGTGGTTCGTAAAGATGAAACCTCTGGCAGAAGCTGCCATCAAATGTGTCACCGAAGGCCATACGGAATTCGTCCCCAGCCGATTCACCAATACCTATCTCCAGTGGATGGAAAACATCCATGACTGGTGCATTTCCCGGCAGATCTGGTGGGGTCACCGGATCCCGGTCTGGTACTGCGACGACTGCGGAGAAGTGGCTGCTTCCCGGACGGATCTGACAGTATGCCCCAAATGCGGCAGCACCCACATCCATCAGGAAGAAGACTGCCTGGACACCTGGTTCAGCTCCGGCCTGTGGCCGTTCTCCACGTTCGGCTGGCCGGATAAGACGGAAGAATTGGAACACTGGTATCCCACCAGTGTGCTGGTCACTGGCTACGACATCATCTTCTTCTGGGTAGCCCGGATGATCACCATGGGTGAAGAATTCATGGGGAAGGAACCTTTCAAGCATGTATTCATCCATGGCCTGGTCCGGGATGAACAGGGCCGGAAGATGAGCAAATCCCTGGGCAACGGCATCGACCCGGTGGAAGTGGTGGATAAGTATGGGGCGGATACCCTGCGGTTCATGCTGATCACCGGCAATACTCCGGGGAACGACATGCGTTTCTACTGGAACCGGATCGAAAGCACCCGGAACTTTGCCAACAAGATCTGGAACGCATCCCGGTTCGCTCTCATGAACCTAGACGGTTATGACAAGGATGCAGAAAAAGCACAGCTGACCCTGGCGGACAAATGGATCCTGTCCCGGCTCCAGCATACCATCCGGGATGTATCCAACTATATGGAAAAATTCGAACTGGGAGAAGCAGGCCGGCTGATCTACGACTTCATCTGGGGTGAAGTATGCGACTGGTACATCGAACTGGCCAAACCCCGTCTCTACGACCGGGAAAACGCGGCAGCACGGGCTACGGCCCAAACGGTTCTGTGCCGGGTGCTGGGCGATGCCATGAAGCTGCTCCATCCCTACATGCCTTTCATTACGGAAGAAATCTGGCAGCATCTGCCTCATGAAGGCCAGAGCATCATGATTGCTCCTTGGCCGGTGGCGGACGACAATCTGATGGATGATACGGTGGAAAAACAGATGACTGCCGTCATGGACGTGATCAAAGCCATCCGGAACATGCGGGCGGAAGTGAATGCAGCTCCCGGCCACAAGGCTCCGGCGACGGTGCTGGTGGACGCAGACCTGAAAACTGTCTTTGCGGCCAACGGGGATTACATCCGGCAGCTGGGCACGGTAGATACCCTGACCCTGGGAGGCATGGAAGATACGGCTCCGGAAAATGCCATGGCGGCCGTGGTCAACGGGGCCAAGGTGTACCTGCCTCTCAAAGGGCTCATCGATGTGGAAAAGGAATTGGCTCGTCTCCAGAAGGAACTGGACGGCGCCGAAAAGGAAGCCAAACGGACGGCCGGAAAACTGAACAACCAGAACTTCCTGGCTAAGGCACCTGCGGAAGTGGTGGAAAAGGAAAAGACCAAGCAAACGGAGATCCTGGCGCGGATCGACGGCCTGAAAGAACGGATCGCAACCCTGCGCAGCCTGTAAAAGGGAAAGGAGCAGACCTATGGATTATTCGGCCGCAGTAGCATATGTAGAAAGCCTGGGCAAGTTCGGCATCCATCTGGGCATGGAACGGATCCAGGGCCTGGTGGCCCAGCTGGATCATCCGGAACGGAAAATCCGGACCATCCATGTGACCGGGACCAACGGCAAGGGCAGTGTCACTACTTTCCTGGCCAATATGCTCCAGCAGGCGGGGCTCCGGGTGGGGAGCTACACCTCTCCCCACTTTGTCCGCTACAACGAACGGATCTGCCTGGACGGGCAGGAAATCTCCAATGGAGATTTTGCTGCCATTACGGAACGGACCAAAGAAGCCCTGGAAAAGTACTTGGCTGCAGGGGGTGAACAGCCCACCCAGTTCGAATTCATCACTGCTATGGGATTCCTGTATTTCGCGGAAAAACAGGTGGATTGTGCCGTAATCGAAGTGGGGATGGGAGGCCTGTGGGATTCCACCAACATCATCACTCCAGAAGTTTCGGTGATCACCAATGTGACTTTGGAACATACGGACCGGCTGGGGAAGACCATCGAAGCCATTGCCGCCCAGAAGGCCGGGATCATCAAGCCGGGGGTGCCGGTGGTGACGGAAGCGGAAGGAAAGGCCCTCACGGTGATCCGGGCCGCGGCAGAAGCCAATCACGCGCCCCTTTATGTCTATGGAGAAGATTTTACCGCAGAAAAGCTGACCAGTTCCATGGAGGCCCAGACTTTCCTGTACCGGCTGGGTGAGAAGGAAATGGAAGCGGTCATCCACCTGCCCGGGGAACATCAGATCCTCAATGGAGCAGCGGCCCTGACAGCAGCAGAAATCCTCCGGGACAAGCACGGGGTGCCTGATGAAGCTGCCATGCTCCGGGGGATGGCAGCGGCCCGGTGGCCGGGACGGCTGGAGCGGATCCACCGGGATCCGGATATCATCCTGGACGGGGCCCACAATCCTTCTGGGGTGACCGTGCTGCGGAAGGCGTTGGATGCATATTATCCACAGGCACGGCGGCTCTTTGTGTTCGGCATGATGGCGGACAAGGATGTGAGCCAAGTCTCGGATATCCTGTTCCGGCCGGAAGATACCATCTATACGGTATTGGCCCATGAAGGAGAACGGTCGGAGAAACCGGAAAAATTGGCCCAGCGGCTCCACAAGAATGCGGTGCCCATGGAGGACCTGACGGCTGCCTACCGCCGGGCGGTGGGGGAAGCCGGTCCTGGGGACGTAGTGATCGTCTGCGGCTCCCTGTATCTTATCGGGACCTTCAAGGAACTGGGATTGGATCGGTGATGGCATGGAACGACCACGAGGCTGGGGCCTTCCTGCATCCTGGAACCTGAACCAGGTTACCTTCGCCGTCCTCTGTGTCCTGTTTTTCATCCTTCCCCTGAACCAGCTGGCCGCTGGCCTTGTCTTTGGGCTCTGTTTCCTGCTGAACCTGGTGAACATCTGGCAGACCGGGCAGTTCTGGCCGGCCATCCAGATTCCCCGGAACATCAGCCGGCCCTTGTGGGCCCTGTTCCTCCTCAGTGGGGTCAGCACCTTGTGGTCGGAAAACCCAGCCGCCTGTGCCTTCAACTGGCTGTGGGTGGTGGGCCAGGAAGCCGGCCTGTTCTATCTGGTGCTCCGGTATGCCAGCACCAGCCGCCGTACCCTGTTCCTGACCAAGATCTTCATGATCTCGGCCGGGGTGGTGGCGGCTTTCGGCATCTGGCAGTATTTCTTCGGCAGCAGTCTCCAGAATATGGAATGGATCGACCACCAGGCTTTCAAGCACCTGTCCCGGCGGGCCATTTCCACCCTGGTGAACCCCAACATCCTGGGGACCTTCCTGGTATCCACGGTGGCCTACTGTGAAGGGCTCTTTGCCCCGCTCAAAGGGGGAAAGACCCGCTGGGCTCTGGCAGGGATCTTTCTCCTGGCTACGGCCTGCCTGATCCTGACCTTTTCCCGGGGGAACTGGGTGGCTTATTTCTGGGTGCTCTTTGTCTTTGCCGGGGCCTTCTACCACAAAGCATTCCTGCCCTTCATCGGCGGAGGGCTGGGTGTACTGTATGTGTTCTGGAACCAGCTGGCGGAACGGCTCATGTCGATTTTTTCCGTCCATGACACCTCGGCAGAACTCCGGTTCTTTTATCTGGAAAGTTCCCTGGACATGATCCGGGACCATCCCTTCGGAGTGGGCTGGTATGGCTACGGTTATGCCTTTCCCGATTACAACTTCTTCATTGCAGAAGATGTTTTCATGTACCACAGCCACAATCTGCTGCTGAATGTAACGGCGGAACTGGGGATCCTGGGCTTGGTCCTGTTCCTGTATGTGATGTTCCAGCTGTTCCGATTGGCCAGGGAAATCCGTCACCGGCGACGGGCTCGTCCCTGGATCCGCGGGGTGGCCTGCGGCTATATGGCGTCTCTGGTGGGTATCTTCATCAGCGGACTTACGGACCATACCTTGTTCAATAGCCAGTTGGGTATGCTGTTCTGGGCTGGGAATGCAATCCTGCTGATTGTAGACCAACTGAGCCGGGAACGGAAGAAGAGGATATAACGAAAAAGGGGCTGTTGCTTATGCAACTGATGTGACCCCAAAAAGTTAGACCTTAGTAACGAGATGGTTTTTACTGTCTCG